>OGNY01002150.1_pt1 | contig 10793 bp, 12 predicted proteins | sample 1573551 | NCBI WGS metagenome assembly OGNY01 (sample SAMEA2581885, study PRJEB24529) | metagenome | biome: Human gut stool | place: China | collected 2011
TGCCGGATCGCAATGATTCGGTGATGCGCGTAAACCTTGATGGCACATACTATTACCTCCGGGTTACATGGAACGCTTACGGAGAATTTTGGATGCTGAGTATCTACGATGCAGATATGCAGATGAAAATCGGCATGGCAAAGCTCGTGCCGGGAGCGATCTGGAACTTCTACTATCTCAACTCGAACGGTCCGCCAGGAATCCTTGGCGTTCAAACAGACAAGGAACGCATCGGCAGGCAAGATTTCGTTGATGCGGTGGCTCACCTGTACTATCTGCCGGCTGAACAGATGGGGGTGCAGTGATGGAAGAATTGGGCCGTCAGTACAGAGTACGAATCGGAAAGAACAACTCCACGGGCCGAGAACTCGGCAAGCCAAATGAGGCAACGGGCAGAGCTCTTCGGTGTCAATTCTCCTGCGAAGTTGGTGACAGCTCAAGTTCCAACACCGGAAAAATTACGTTGTGGAACTTGGCAGATGAGACCCTGCGCCTGTTGGAACAAGAGGATTGCTTGATTGAGCTGAGTGCAGGGTACAAGGACGACCTGCCCACGATAATGGGCGGAACTCTGACGTACTTTGAAACTGAGCAGAGTGGCGCAGATCAGCAAACTACAATAGAGTTTGTGGATAGCTTTACATCGTGCCGAGACAACACAGTAAGCCTCAGCTATTCCGGCACGGTTTCGGGAGATAAAATCGTGCGCGACGCGGCGCAGATTATGGGTTGTGAGGTTAAATTCTCCAAGTCTGCTAAGTTGATAGACTTCACGAATTTTGCGTTTGTAGGGGCAGGAAAAACCTTGATTGAAAGGGTTTGCAACCGCAGCAAAATGCGCTGGAGCCTGCAAAACGGAATTGTCCAAATCTGCGCATTGGACGAGCCAATAACAATGGCCGCTTATGTGTTGTCCGCAAGCACGGGCCTTATCGGTTCCCCGAAGCCTGTCTTTGAGTCTGCATCTACGAGCGATAAAAAGAGCAGCAATGCTTCCAAGCGCAAGGCGAAAAAGGGCATCGAAGTCACCTATGTACTTAATGGCCATATCCAAGTGGACGATTATGTAAAAATTGACTCAAAATCGTACAAAGGCAATTATCGAGCGTCCAAAATTAAATTTACCGGCGACACAGAGGGCGACGACTGGAAATGTGTAGCGCTGTTTGTGGAGGTGAAGTGACGTGAAACAGGACTTCCTTGATGCAGTATCTTCCCTTGTTGGGCGGCTGATGGAAGATTCGATTCATACATCTGCACCCTCAAAGGTCGGAAAGGTAGAGAATAACCATACTGCAAAGCTTACCCCGAACCTCAAGGTGACGACAGATGATGGCCGAGAAGTTCCTTACCCGGAAATATCAGGCACCATCATTCTGATGCCCTGTGGAGCAGGTGGGACGGTTGGTTTTGCCTTTCCGGTGAAGTCGGATGACGGGTGCCTTGCTCTCTTCAACGAGGGCGGCTCAGGAACAGACCTCAAATGGGATCTTTCGAATGCAGCTTTGCTTCCGGGCCTTTACCAGTCGCCGGGTGAGCAGGTAAAAAAGGCCGGGAGCGAAGAAGCGGCCATCATGTTTGCGCCGAGCTCTACTATCACGGTCACGAAAGACAAAATCGAAATCAAAAAGGATGATACCAAAATTACGGTGACATCTGATTCCATAAAGATGGAAAAAGGCAGCACGACTGTTACAGCATCAACTTCGAGTGTTGATGTGGTGTCTCCGAGTTTGAGCATCAAGGGAAACACCAAGGTGAATGGCAATATCTCGGTGACGGGAAACGTGACAATTTCCGGCACATTGACGCTCGGCGGAATTGTGATGAATACGCACACGCACGCCGGCGTGCATGGACAAACTGGAGGACCTGTGTAATGGCTTTAAGAGACCTTGCGCTCTCCAAAAGCGGAGACCTGCTGATAAACGAGAGCGGAGATTTTACAATCATCGACTCGGTTCGACAGGGCATCCAAATCAAATTGAGGTGGATCAAGGGCGAGTGGGTCTTTAATCCTGAGATGGGCGTGCCTTATTTTGAATCGATTTTAGTGAAGACGCCAAACCGAGCGCTTATCGAAAAAACGCTGCGTGACCAGATTTTAAGCGTGTCTGGAGTTACAAGCGTTGGCTCGATAAACCTTGTGATGAATAAGAAAAAACGAACTCTCTCTGCAGAATTTACCGCAAAAACGATAGAGGGAGTGCTGGAAAGCGAGGTGAACCTTTCGCATGGAATACGGAATAACGGCTAATGGATTTTCGATGCGGCGACTGGATGAAATTTATAATGCTTCCTGTAAGAGATTTGAGGATGAAATTGGAGTGAATCCGTCCGAGAATCCGCAAAGTGTTATGAATGTGCTTTTTACAATTTTTTCTGATGCTCCGGCGGAAATGTGGGAAGCGTTTGCGGCAAGTTATCAGCAGCTCTTTCCGAACACTGCAGAGGGGATTGCACTAGATAATGCTATGCAGATCGGAGGTGTTAACCGCATTGGACAGGCACGCACAAAGTATACGTTGTCCTGCACTGGGCGAGAGGGAACGATAATTCCTGCAGGTGCGCTGGTTCAGTCGAGTACGTATCCACAACGTCAATTCCGAGCCAAAGGCGTATCCACGATTTCAAGTGCAAACTGGAAAAGAATTGGAATCCGACCAATCGAGAGCGTGAGTGGAACGATTGCGTTTGAATTTGGCGTGTCCAGAAATGCGACATCGGGTGAAGTGGGAAGCTATTCCGAGTCGGCCAGCATCACAAAACAACTTTCGGTGAGTTCGTACAGTGATGCTTACACAAAAATCTTGGCAGAGCTTCAAAAATTCGATGCACTCACCAAGTTTGGCATCAAAGTCGAAGATTCCACAGATGCGCAGGGGAATCATACGATTGTACTGTCGGCATCTGGTGCGGCTGACAGTTTTTCGGCATCTCTTTGTAGGTACATTACAGTTGTCGATGTGACTAGCAACATCCTTTTCGAGAGTGTCGAATACGGAAGTTATGTACAGGCAGATAAGACTATCGACCAAATCGTGACTACGGTTGATGGGTGGCATTCCTGCATAAATGAAATTCCACCCATAAAGGGCAGATTGACACAGAAAGACTCTGAGGCTCGTGCTAGTTATACTAATCGCGTGGCAAGCCGCGGTACAGGAACAGTCAATGCTATTGTGTCATTGCTTTATAGTGATGTTGAGGGTGTGACATTCGCCGCGGGCTATCAAAATGACAACGACGAGAAAGATACGGCTGGGCGCCCGCCACACTGCATTGAGATAATCGTGCAAGGTGGTTTGGATGAGGACGTTTCGGATATTATCTGGAAAAATAAGCCCGGTGGAATTCGAGCATACGGAAGTCATTACGCATATGCTACAGATATAAATGGAATTCGGCAGTATGTCGAATTTACACGTGTCAAGGATGTCTATTTGCTTCTGTCTGTTAAGGTCACGAGCAATGATGAACTGGATGCAGATTTTGAGACTAGAATCAAGTCACTGCTAATGGCGGAAAAACTCTTGGTGGGATCTCCTATTCGATTGCAAAAGTTTATTAGACCCATTATAGAGAATGTGTCTGGCGTTGATTATATCGAAATTCGAGGAATTCTTTCGGAAAAGCAGGATATTGAAGATGTAGAGGACGGTGCTATGCTTACAGGGGCTGTTCCGGTCAGCATCAGCCAGCAACCAGTTGTTACAATGGATGGAATTCGGGTGGTAAAAGCATGATTTCAGCCTATAAAGAGCTGTATGCCAAACTCCCAACGCAATTTCAGCTTGAATCGTATGAGGAAAGCTGTCTGGGCGACTATGTGTGCGATACACAGGAAGATTTGAAAAATCTTCCTAACAACTGCACGATGGGGAGTACTGCAAGAGTGATTAGTCCTCTGGCTGTCTATAAAAGGAACTCTACGGGAAAATGGGTTCTGCAAGAGACGATAAACGGGGAGCAAAGCGATGGCAGTTGAGACATTGAACGAAAAAACAATTAAAGTGGAAAAAATGTCTGTACTCGACGGAGTTGTTTGGGCATTTGCCCCTGAGTATGAGTACTTGTCTGCGGCACTGGAAGGATTTGAGTGGATTAACAACATTGATATATGCAATGGCGTTTTACTTGACCGAATCGGCCAGTTGGTATGCCTTACTCGTCAGCAGGCTGGGACGATGATTGGAAGCCGCGAATTGGCAGACAACGATGATGTTTATCGCATTTGCTTAAAGTACAAAGCTTATGTTAATTCATGTCATTGCACACCGGATGAAATAATCGAGGCCACTATGATTATTTTTGATGCAACAGAGGTCGTTTATAGTGAGCGACGTGACATCCCGGCAACAATTTACCTTTCAGTTTCGGCGCCATTCTCCGATTTGGTTCTGGCGATTCTTGGCACACATGACTTGGTGGTACATCCTGCTGGAGTGAAGGTCAGAATTAACTGCTCAACTGAAGACGCAGAGACATTTGGTTTCACAGACTTGAATCCGCGAGTTGCTGGATTTGGTAAAGGAATATTTGCCCAATCAATCAATTAACAGGGGGTGATTCTATGGCGGATGCACGTTCGGGAGCGGAACTGGCCGACTATTCCAAGGTGGCATTTTCGGTTGGGGGCGTTCGGCAGGAAATTTCGATTGACGATTGGCGAAATGGATGGGCCGCAATCGTTGGCGGCTTGAACGGAAAACCGACAAGTCAACAGTTTAACATGGTGTTCTATATTCTGTCTGTGTTGCTGAATCAGAACATTTCGGATGTTTCGGCGGTTAAGGGTACGGCAAACGCAGCATTGCCGAAAGAAAGCTTTACGGCGGAACAGATTGTGGCGCTGCTTTCTGAGTATGGGCGTATGTCTGGATGCGATGCAGATATGCTGGACGGAAAGCACGCGGACGCATTTGCTGCGGATAAGCACAGCCATTCGGCAAGTGACATTACAAGCGGGAATTTGCCGATTGAACGCGGCGGTACTGGCGCTGGCACCTCTGCTGATGCGTGTCGTGCTCTTGGCGCTATGCGGAACACAGGCGGTACCTTTACGGGAACGGTCTATTTTGCAAATGGCACAGCGCACTACGTCAGCTCTGCGGGAGATGCGCATTTTAGATCGGTGACTGCGAGCGAGGACATTCATGCAAAACGAGTGTTTGAAGCGGTCTACAACGACTACGCGGAGCTGATGCCCCGCGGCGAGGACACCGAACCGGGTGATATTATTGCGCTGGATACTAACAGCCGGCAAGAAAAATATGTCAAAGCAACAAATCTTTCGAGCCGGATTGCTGGAATCCATTCGGACGAATACGGAATGCTGATCGGCGGAGAGCGGGTCAATGATGGGGAGGATTTCTTGAAAAAGAATCTTCCCCGTTTTATTCCTGTTTCGCTTGCCGGACGTGTCCACACAAAGGTCATTGGCCCGGTAAACACGGGAGACTGCATTGTGCTTTCCCATATTCCGGGGGTTGGCCGTGCGGCAAAACCGTGTGAATATGTTGACCCGTGCAAAGTGGTTGGTTATGCGGTTGAGGGTGACAATCTGACTGAACAGCGTCGGCTTAAAGTCAGAGTGAGAGGTGCTTAATGGCTAACTGGGGGCAAAAAGTCTATCCCTCGGACTACTCCGAAATCAAAGCCTTGCTCAAGGCTGAGATAGGGAGACGCGGGAAAACGGAGGGAACAGCGCGAGGGCAGAGCGTCGGCAGCATGGCGAGCTATAACGGCTCTGCATACGACTTCTCGACACAACCGAAAGCAGGCGCGTACATCAAAAACGAGCACATCCAAAAAATTACGAAGCCTTTGGATGCAATCAAAGGAACATCGACTACGCCCGGAAATGGGGTGCAAATCACAGCGAGCAGGCTGAGTCAAGCAGCGGCGGTGTTGAGTGAGCTGAGCGCAATCCCGGAAACCGCTACATCAAGCGGGTGTGCTGGCCGCTGTTCAGGCCTATGTTCTACGGGATGCAATACGGCTTGCACGAGCTGTACAGGCTCCTGTACTGGGAGCTGCACAGGGTCTTGCGTGGCATCGTGCGCCAATGATTGCGCTGGCGGATGCAAGGGAAGCTGCCAGGGAACGTGCACGGGGTCCTGCACGGGAACCTGCACTAGAGCGTGTGCAAATAACTGCTCCAGCACTTGCACGGGGTCCTGTACGGGGTCCTGCACGGGTTCGTGTACGGGAACGTGCACAAAGGCGTGTGCGAATGATTGTGCCGGCACTTGCGCGGGGTCCTGTACGGGAAGCTGTACGGGAAGCTGCACTGGAAGTTGCATCGGAGGCTGTAACACAACTTGCACGAAGAATTGCGCAAATAACTGTTCTGGTTCCTGCTCCGGCGGATGTTCGGGCGGCTGCTATGGTTCGTGTGATGGGTGCTCTTCGACTTGTGAGGGCGGCTGTGGAAGCAGCTGTTCTGATAATTGCTCAAGTAAATGTATCCAGCAATGCAGTTCGACGTGTGCGAATGACTGCTCCGGCAGCTGTGTGAACCTTGGTTGTGCATTCAACTGCGGAAGTGACTGCTCTAACCATTGCTCCGGCGGCTGTTCTGGAGGCTGTGGCTCTCAATGCAGAAGCGGCTGTGACGTCTTTTGCACGGGGTGCAGTTCAACGTGCGCAGATGACTGCTCCGGATCCTGCAGCGGTGGTTGTAGTGGCTGCTCTGGCTTCCTGTGGAGCAAATCGTGATGAAAGGAGAAATCCAAATGGAGACAACGCTTCATTTTGCACAGAATGCAGATGCAGGAACGGAAGAATCCTACCTCAGGAATCTTCCGCTTCTGAAGCTGCTTGCAAAAGAGAACATTGAAGCAGACGATTGGAGCGTCCTGCTTGCGGCAACGCCGAATAATGAGGACAAGTTGTTGTGGTGTCTTGGTTACACGGGTACCCTCTGTGCGCTGGACGCAATGGACTTTGATGATTGGGTGGTTTACTGCTCTACGGTGGTTCTGTCTGCGCTGGAGGCGTGCGGGGTTGAAGCGCCCGATGAACGGAAGAATCTTCTGTCCTGGCGGCGCGCACATTCAATTTTTCTGGCAACCCGGTGACAAAAAATCTGAAATGTGCAGAAACGATTCAAGGCGCGGCAAGCTATAACTGCACTGAGGATGCCGACATTTTTTCGATGTGGTATCTTTTGCAGGTGCTTACTGAGTATCTGCGGCTGGACTTCAACGGCAATCTCCGGGAATTGATTGACGCCATGAAAACCATGAACAAGATTCGTGACCGTTACCGTCAGATCGCAGACCGCCTCCCGAAGATGGATGCCTGCTAAGGAGAAGAATATGAAAGCCATTAAATTGACCACGGCGGAAAGCGAAGCGGTGGAGCGAGCTTACTATGAAGCAAGCTCTTTTGAAGCGCTGATGGCGGTTCTGTGCCGTCAGCTTAACGCGGATGCAAATCCGGAAACCGCAAAGGTGATCCGCCATTATGCAGAACTGTGCCGTGCGGCTCAAATGAAGCTGAAGATGGTGCAGGAAATGGTGATCTCCCGGTATCTTGACCATCAGACGTCGGCGGGTGTGCAGTACAGGTTTGATTTTGTTCGAGAGGAGGTCGTTCTCCTTGAAGCAACGGCGAATTGAGGATTATGGAAACATGGTCCAAAGGCTGTACGCGCGCGATACTGCGGCTGAGAACTGCGTCTGTTGCCGGAACATTACGTTCCAAGTGACAAGCGGGTGCAATCTCAGGTGCTCATACTGCTATGAGCACCACAAGAGCGTTGAGCGAATGAGCACCGAGACCGGGCGAAAGGTCGTAGATTACATCCTTGACCTGTACGAAAAAAATGAGTCCGATTTCGTAAATCAGAATACGCGGGCAGTTGTGCTGGATTTTATTGGCGGAGAGCCATTGCTTGAAGCCGAACTGATTGAGCACATCTGCGACTACTGGTTCGCAGAGTGCTACCGCCGAGAGATTCCGCTTGCGCCGTTCACGAGGATCAGCTTTGCGACGAATGGCAAGTTGTGGTTTTCTCCGGCGGCGCAGCACCTGTTCGCAAAATACCATGAGATGATGTCTGTGACTGTCAGCATTGACGGCGTTCAAGAGTTGCATGACAAGTACAGAGTGGATGAGCATGGGATTGGCAGCTTTTCGCTGGCATGGAAAGCATTTCAGGCAGGAAAAAAGGATTTTGGGTGGCTTACGTCCAAGATGACCTTTGTTCCTGGATCTTTTCAGTACATTGCCGACAGCATCAAAATGATGCTGGATGAGGGATGCGTGGAAATCGCTTGCAACTACGCTTACGAACCTGTCTACACTCCCGAAGATGGCCGTACACTGTATGAACAGATGCAGATGGTCTCTGACTACATTATTTCCCGACGAATGGATGTCACGATTACGATGCTGGACGACCTTTTGGGCGGACAGGCTAAGGATGACAATAATTTCTGCGGCGGTACGGGAGCGATGCTGTCGTTTGCACCGGATGGGAGTGCCTATCCCTGCATTCGGTACGCTCCGATTTCCATTGGCGAGGAAAAATCGCAGAAAGTCCGTTTCGGCAGCATCTATGATGGACTGTATGCCACGGATGCCCAGCGTCAGGCAAAAGCGGAATTGGATGCCATCACCCGTACATCCCAATCTCCGCAGGAGTGCTTAGAGTGCCCTGTATCAGCTGGCTGTGGCTGGTGTAGCGGCCTTAACTATGAATTATTCGGTACGGCCAATAAACGCTCCACAGCCATTTGTTGGGCGCACAAAGCGCGTGTTCTGGCAAGCTGTTACTATCACAATCGCCGTTATCTGGAAATCGGAGACCGTCTCCCCATCGAGGTGAGGCTTCCGGCCGAAGATGGGCTGAAGATTCTGCCCGCCGAGAAATGGGCGGAGCTGATGCACATTGAGACAGCGGCGCTCATGAAGTTTGCTGATGAAGTCGGGATTAGTTGAAAGGAGGGAGCGCAATGGCAATCCTCATTGCCGATACCAAGTTGGAGACCGAAACCGATGCTTGGTATATGTTCTATGCTGACACAAAGGAAGACATACAAACATTGCCGACGAGTACATCTACAGGATCTTCTTATCGGGTAAGAAAGTATGCTCGACCGACGAGCGTTGCATACTGCATAGAAGAAGCAAGGCAGTATATGCTGGATAGCAAAGATCGGTGGCGCGCAATGTGCGGTCTTTCTGATAGCGTTTTGGATGCCTTGAGTAAAAGTGCTGCAGAACTTTTGGCTATATGCAAGGACACGGAGAACTTTCGGGATGAAGCGGTGAAAAGTGCTGAAAAGGCAGAGAAAGATAAAGAAGCATCTGCTGCCAATGCTCTCGCTGCAGATAGAAGCGCGAAAAAAGCCAGTGAGAGCGAGGGCGTTGCTTCTCAAAAAGCAGAAAATGCGAAAGAAGCAGCAGAAGCTTCAAACAAATCCGCTGAAGAAGCATCGAAAAGTGCGGCAGGTGCACTTGCAAGTGAGCAGGCTGCGTCTGAGAGCGCACGACTTTCCTCTATTAGCGAAGCCGCTTCAAAAGATGCAATGAATGAGGCTAAAGATTTTTCAAATTCAGCGTCGAAATCTGCTAGAGAGGCTCTTGAATCAAAACATGCTGCAGAAGACGCTGCCAATAGTGCCTCCGAATCCAGCCTTGCCGCCGCAAGTTCGGAGAGAGCGGCAACAGAAAAAGCGGCAGAATCATCTGAACTGGCAATAAGGACTGAAAAAAATGCAGAGTTATCAAAAGAAAGCAGTGAAACGGCTATTAAAGCAGCTGCAGAAGCAAAGAAAGCTCTGTCAATGCTGTCATTCGCTTTTGGAATCGATGATGAGGGCCGTTTTTCACTGTTTGCGAAAAAATCTATAACATAAATGGTTATAATCTAACAAAAATGATACGAACAGATGTTTTGTTGATATAATCGGCAATGGAAAGGGGAACGAGCAATGGACGGTTGGGATTTTGTTGGTCATCCGGTGACGGATGAATCGGCAAAGGAAGCAATCGAGCAATTAAAAAGGCAAAATGACATTCTGACTGGCATAGCTGCTGGTAATGCTGGTGCTGAGTTCGTTGACGCAATCTTCGATGGCCTGTTGGATGGTCAGAACACGAGTGAGGTGTTCTGGAATTGGTGGCCACTGTCTACCGGAAACGGCGCGACAAAATACCAGCGCTTGGAGCGTTTCGCCAAGATGCTGGCCAAGTATACAAAAGGCAAAACCTACACCGTGCGCTTTTACGGCGATGATGTGAGTAGCGACTATACAGGCACTCCGCTGGATGACTTGGCGGACGGCCGTGAAGCTGCGCCGCTCCTGACGGATACAAGCCCTGAGACAGCGGATTGGTCTGAGGAAGACCCGTTTACATGGTATATCCGTGCGAATGCGCTTTCTCTGGAAGATGGCACCATGAATGTGCTGGCGCTGGAGGGCGAAGCAGAGTTTGACCTTTCGGGCGAGACGGCTCCCGTCTACTGCTTTGCGCTGGCGTTGACCATGAAAGAATGGGAGGACGGCACCTATATCTATAACAGTTGGCGTACCTTCTCCGGCGGTGGCTATGAACCTATGGCTGGTGATGTAGCCCCGGACAAGAGCCGCCGCTGGCTGACATGGCACCCTGCGTTCCATGGCGGTAAAAATTCCAAGGGCGGCATGACCAGCGGCGCCGGACTGCCCCCGATGCCGTGGACAAGCGCCAACGATGCCATCCCTCTGGCTCGTAAAATCACGGCTTATGATGCCTTGTGGACTGACTGCGACCAGCAGTATGTTTTGGCTCAGTGGCGG
>OGNY01002154.1_pt1 | contig 10767 bp, 4 predicted proteins | sample 1573551 | NCBI WGS metagenome assembly OGNY01 (sample SAMEA2581885, study PRJEB24529) | metagenome | biome: Human gut stool | place: China | collected 2011
ACCAGCCCCTCATAGCAATTCTCCGCGATCAGGTATTCATCCTGGGTGGCAGCCACCTGAGGGTCAAAGCTGGTGATATTGCCGGTGATGGGGTAGATAATATCCAGCTGCTTGTTCCGTCCGCCGCAACCGGCAAACAGGGTGCACACCAAAGCGGCGCACAGCAGTAGAGAGAAGATACACTTACAGTTTTGTTTCATGGTTCGCTCCAGTTGATTTTCTTGCCGTCTATTATACCATAAGGGGAGAGAAGAAATCAATTTTTAGCGCTCCGATTTGTAGAATTTTTTGAAAAATTCTTGTGCAAAGTGACGAAAAACAAGAAGCACACGGTGGCGTGTATCAAAAAGTTTTTCGTTTTGTGGAATTTATATAAAAATAATTGTTGACTTTCCGGGCTTGTTCGTCTATATTATATGCACGATTAAAATGGAAATTTATGCGCACGAGTATATGCGCGCCCCTGCCGGGCCGTGCGAAAAACTTTAGGCCCGCGGCAGCGGATCGGCGCTGGATTTCGACTTTTTTCTGAGAAAAAAAGATTGGAGTGACCCCTTTTATGTTGAACGTGAAAGACGTGCAGCTCGGCACCACAACACGAAAGAGTTTTGCAAAGATCAATGAAGTGATGCAAATGCCCAACCTCATTGAAGTGCAAAAGAAATCGTACCAGTGGTTCCTGGATGAAGGTTTGGAAGAGGTGTTCCGCGACATTGGTTCCATCACGGATTATACAGGCAATCTGGTGCTGGACTTTATCGACTACACCATGGACGAGGACCCCAAGTACACCATTGCCCAGTGTAAGGCAAGAGATGTGACTTACGCCAAACCGCTGAAGGTCCGTGCCCGCTTGCAGAACAAAGAGACCGGTGAGGTGAAGGAGAACATCATCTTCATGGGCGACTTCCCGCTGATGACGGACGCCGGCACTTTTGTAATCAACGGTGCAGAGCGCTGCATTGTGTCTCAGCTGGTGCGTTCCCCCGGCGTGTATTACCACATGGACCATGACAAGACCGGTAAGGAATTGTATACCAACACCGTGATCCCCAACCGGGGCGCATGGCTGGAGTATGAGACCGACGCCAACGACCTGTTCTATGTGCGCATTGATAAAAACCGCAAGATCTTTATCACCACTTTCCTGCGTGCGTTGGGTCTGGGTCTCGATCATGAGATCATTGACTATTTCGGTGAGGATGAGCGCCTGGTGGCCACCATTGAGAAGGACACCACCAAGAACCAGGAGGAGGCACTCCTGGAGGTGTACAAGCGCCTGCGTCCCGGTGAGCCGCCCACTTTGGAGACGGCACAGGCTCACTTGGACGGCCTGTTCTTTGACCCGCACCGGTACGATCTGTCCCGAGTGGGTCGCTACAAGTATAACAAAAAGCTGGGTATGGCTGACCGCCTGAACGGCCAGATCCTGGCAGAACCGGTGATCTCTCCCCAAGGTGAGTTCCTGGCAGACGCCGGTGAGAAGATCGACAAGATCAAGGCCATGGAGATCGAGGATGCAGGTGTTATGTTTGCATTTGTCGATGTGGACGGCAACAAGGTAAAAGTTGTGTCCAACGGCATGGTCGATATCAAGAAATATGTGGACTTTGACTGCACCCCTCTGGGTATCCGCGAAAAGGTCAGCTATGCTGTGCTGGCAGAGATCCTGGAGAAGTGCGGCGATGATGAAGAGGCACTGAAAGAGGAGATCCGCATTAAGCAGGATGACCTGGTGCCCAAGCACATTACCACAGACGATATTTTTGCTACCGTGTCTTATCTCTGCAACCTGGCTTGCGGTGTAGGCACCACAGACGACATTGACCACCTGGGCAATCGTCGTATCCGCGCGGTAGGCGAGTTGCTGCAAAACCAGTTCCGTATCGGCTTTACCCGTATGGAGCGCGTGATTCGTGAGCGTATGACCTTGCAGGCACAGGACGACGAGGACGCCATTACCCCCCAGGCGCTGATTAACATTCGCCCGGTAGTGGCTGCCATTCGTGAGTTCTTCGGCTCCTCTCCGTTGTCTCAGTTTATGGACCAGAACAACCCCTTGGCGGAGCTGACCCATAAGCGCCGTCTGTCCGCACTGGGCCCCGGCGGTCTGTCCCGTGACCGCGCCGGGTTTGAGGTGCGAGATGTACACTATACTCATTACGGCAGAATGTGCCCCATTGAGACTCCCGAAGGACCCAACATCGGCCTGATCTCTTATCTGGCTTGCTATAGCCGGCTGAATGAGTACGGCTTTATTGAGGCACCGTACCGTAAGGTGGACAAAGAGACCGGTGTGGTCACCGATGAGGTGGTCTACATGACCGCCGATGTGGAGGACGAGTTCGTTGTGGCCCAGGCCAATGAGCCTCTGGACGAGGAAGGTCACTTCACCAACCGCCGTGTTACCTGCCGCCATCGGGACGAGTTCCTGACTCTGCCCTCGGAGCGGGTGGATTACATGGATGTATCCCCCAAGATGGTTGTATCCGTAGCTACGGCTATGATCCCGTTTTTGGAGAACGACGACGCCAACCGTGCACTGATGGGCGCCAACATGCAGCGCCAGGCTGTGCCGCTGCTGAAGACCGAGGCCCCGGTGGTGGGTACCGGTATGGAGTATAAGGCAGCTTACGATTCCGGCGTGGTGGTCATTGCCAAGCGTGGCGGCACCGTGTGCGCCGTAGACGCGCGTACCATTGATATTAAGACCGCTTCCGGTGAGATCGACCATTACGAGTTGGTAAAGTTTAGCGGCTCCAACCAGGGCACCTGTATCAACCAGCGGCCCATCGTCTCCCTGCACCAGCAGGTAGAGGACGGCCAGGTGATCGCCGACGGTCCCGCCACCTGCAATGGTGAGGTTTCTCTGGGTAAGAACGCCCTGATCGGCTTTATGACCTGGGAAGGCTACAACTACGAGGACGCCGTATTGATCAACGAGAAGATCGTGCGGGATGACGTTTATACTTCCATTCACATTGAGGAGCACGAGGTGGAGTCCAGAGACACCAAGCTGGGTCCGGAGGAGATCACCCGCGATATTCCCAATGTGGGCGAGGACGCGCTGAAGGATCTGGACGCGGACGGTATTATCCGCATCGGTGCCGAGGTACACAGCGGCGATATTTTGGTGGGTAAAGTGACCCCCAAGGGCGAGACGGAGCTGACCGCAGAGGAGCGGCTGCTGCGTGCCATCTTCGGTGAGAAGGCCCGCGAGGTGCGTGACACCTCCATGCGTGTGCCCCACGGCGAGTATGGTATTGTGGTGGATGTTAAGGTGTTCACCCGTGCCAACAGCGATGAAATGAGCCCCGGCGTGAATAAAGTGGTTCGCGTTTATATCGCCCAGAAGCGTAAGATCCAGGCCGGTGATAAGATGGCCGGTCGTCACGGTAACAAGGGCGTTGTGTCCCGGGTACTGCCCCAGGAGGATATGCCGTTCCTGCCGGACGGTCGCCCGTTGGATATTGTATTGAACCCCTTGGGCGTACCTTCTCGTATGAACATCGGGCAGGTGCTGGAGGTGCATCTGGGCTATGCCGCTATGGCACTGGGCTGGAAGATGATGACCCCCGTATTTGACGGTGCTCATGAGGACGACATTCGTGAGTGCCTGAAATTGGCCGGTCTGCGTGAGGACGGTAAGACTACCCTGACCGACGGCCGTACAGGCGAAAAGTTTGATAACCCGGTGACCGTGGGCTACATGTATTACCTGAAGCTCCATCACCTGGTAGATGATAAGATTCATGCCCGTTCCACCGGTCCTTACAGCCTGGTCACCCAGCAGCCTTTGGGTGGTAAAGCCCAGTTCGGCGGTCAGCGTTTCGGTGAGATGGAGGTTTGGGCACTGGAGGCATACGGCGCTGCTTACACCCTGCAAGAGATCATGACGGTGAAGTCCGATGATGTTGTGGGTCGTGTGAAGGCTTATGAGGCCATTGTTAAGGGCGAGAATATCCCCAAGGCAGGCACGCCGGAATCCTTCAAGGTTCTGTTTAAGGAGCTGCAGGCACTGGGTCTGGATACTCGTGTGTATGACGCCAACGGCGAGGAAGTAGAGCTCAAGCAGGATCTGGACGATGGCACCGGTATTCAGCCTATTGATGACAAGGCGTTCACCACCGTCAATGACTTTGACGAGGGCAGCGAGGGCTTTGGCATTGAGAATGCGGAAGAAGCCGGCGAGGAAGCAGGCGCAGACGCAGCGGATTCGTTTGCAGATTTGTTTGCAAACGCCCTGGACGACGATTCGGACGACGGGGCCGACGCGTAAACGCCATTCCGACACTACATTATATATAAAGGAGTGCTTCCATGATGGAGAATAAAGAAAACGAATTCAGCTCGATCAAAATCGGTCTGGCGTCTCCCGAGCAGATTCGGGAATGGTCCTACGGCGAGGTCACCAAGCCGGAGACCATCAATTACAGAACGCTGAAGCCGGAGCGGGACGGTTTGTTCTGCGAGCGCATTTTCGGCCCCATGAAGGACTGGGAGTGCCACTGCGGCAAATATAAGAGAGTACGCTATAAGGGCAAGGTCTGCGAGCGCTGCGGCGTAGAGATCACCCGGGCCAAGGTACGCCGTGAGCGTATGGGCCACATTGAACTTGCGGCTCCCGTGTCTCACATTTGGTATTTTAAGGGCATTCCCAGCCGCCTTGGGCTGGTACTGGATCTGAGCCCCCGTTATTTGGAGAAGGTGCTGTACTTTGCACTGTATATCGTAACGGATCCCGGCGACACCCCGCTGGAGAAAATGCAGATCCTTAACGAAAAAGAATATGCAGAAATGCGCGAGCGCTACGAGGACGACTTTGAGGCCGGCATGGGCGCCGAGGCCATCAAAAAGCTGCTGCAAGACATTGATGTGAAAGCCCTGCGGGATGAGCTGACCGAGGAGCTGGAGACGGCTACCGGTCAAAAGCGTGTGCGTCTGCTCAAGCGCCTGGATGTGGTCAATGCATTCTATCAGAGCGGCAATAAGCTGGAGTGGATGATCCTGGATGCCATCCCGGTAATCCCCCCGGATATTCGCCCCATGGTTCAGCTGGACGGCGGCCGTTTTGCCACCTCTGATCTGAACGACCTGTATCGCCGCGTTATTAACCGAAACAACCGTTTGAAGAAGCTGCTGGAGCTGGGCGCACCGGATATCATCGTGCGCAACGAAAAGCGTATGCTCCAGGAGTCTGTGGACGCCCTGATCGACAACGGCCGCCGCGGCCGTCCGGTCACCGGCCCCAACAACCGTCCGCTGAAGTCCCTGTCTGACATGCTGAAAGGTAAGCAGGGTCGCTTCCGTCAGAACCTGCTGGGTAAGCGTGTTGACTACTCCGGCCGTTCCGTAATCGTGGTTGGCCCGGAATTGAAGATGCACCAGTGCGGTTTGCCGAAGGAAATGGCGATCGAGCTGTTTAAGCCCTTTGTGATGAAGCGGCTGGTAGAGACCGGCGTGGCCTCTAACATTAAATCTGCCCGTAAGATGGTGGAGCGTGCCAACAACCCGGCCGTTTGGGACTCTCTGGAAGTGGTCATTAAGGATCACCCGGTGATGCTGAACCGTGCACCTACCCTGCACCGTTTGGGTATTCAGGCCTTTGAGCCGGTGCTGGTAGAGGGTCGCGCAATTAAGCTGCACCCGCTGGCTTGTACCGCATTTAACGCAGACTTCGACGGCGACCAGATGGCTGTGCACGTGCCCCTTTCCGCAGAGGCGCAGGCAGAGGCCAGAATGTTGATGCTGGCTGCCAACAACCTGCTGAAGCCCTCTGATGGTAAGCCGGTGACCGTGCCTACCCAGGATATGGTGATCGGTTCCTATTACCTGACCATGATTAAGGGCGGCGAGCCGGGCTGCCCTACGGTGGAGAAAGACGCCCAGGGCAACGAATATACCCGCTATAACATTTACAGAGATAAGGACGAGGCCATGATGGCCTACCAGGAAGGCTCTTTGGGCTTGCACTCCGAGTGCCTGATCCGCTTCTCCAAGGAAGTGGACGGGGAAGTGCACGAGCACCTGGTAAAGACGACCATCGGTCGTGTGATCTTTAACGCCCCGGTGCCTCAGGACCTGGGTTTTGTGGATCGTTCCGATCCGGAGAATGAGTTTGTACCGGAGATCAGCTTTGTTGTAAAGAAAAAGCAGTTGGGCCAAATCGCCGAGAAGTGCATTCGCGTGCACGGCGTGGCCGTGGCATCCAAGGTACTGGACGCTTTGAAGGCGCAGGGCTATAAGTATTCCACCATTTCCGGCACCACCGTAGCCGTTGTGGACGCCCTGATCCCGGAGAAGAAGAAGGAGTACCTGGACGAGGCCGAGAAGCGGGTGGACGAGATTACCACCAACTACAACTATGGTCTGATCACCAACGAGGAGCGTTCTTCTGCCGTTATTAAGGCTTGGGAGGACTGCACCAACAAGGTATCCCACGAGCTGACCAGTAACTTTGACGGCGCCCATAACCCCATTCACATGATGGTAGACTCCGGTGCCCGTGGTAGTACCTCTCAGCTGCGTCAGCTGGCAGGTATGCGTGGTTTGATCGCCAATACCGCCGGTAAGACCATTGAGGTTCCCATTCGTGCCAACTACCGTGAGGGTCTGAATATTCTGGAATACTTCATTTCCTCCCGTGGTGCCCGTAAAGGTTTGGCCGATACCGCACTGCGTACCGCAGACTCCGGTTACCTGACCCGCCGTTTGGTAGATGTATCCCAGGATGTAATCATTCGCGACCAGGATTGCGGCTGCCACGATGGTATTATCGTAAGCAAGATCATGGACGGCAACCGTGTACTGGAGCCGTTGGAGGAGCGCCTTACCGGTCGTTTCGTTGTAGACCCGGTGATCGATCCTAACTCCGGCGAAGTGCTGATGGAGCCGGATCGTATGATGACAGAGGAAGACGCCAAGCGTATTGTGGACGCCGGTATCGAGTCCGTAAAGATCCGTTCTCTGATCACCTGTAAGTCCCACCACGGCGTGTGCTGCAAGTGCTACGGCGCCAACCTGGCCTTTAACGAGCCGGTTCAGGTAGGTGAGGCCGTGGGTATCATCGCCGCCCAGTCCATCGGTGAGCCGGGTACACAGCTGACCATGCGTACCTTCCATACCGGCGGTGTTGCCGGCGGTGCCGATATTACACAGGGTCTGCCCCGTGTAGAGGAACTGTTCGAGGCCAGAAAACCCAAGCAGCTGGCCATTCTGTCTGAGATCGACGGTGTGGTTCATTTTGAGGAGATCAAGAAGAGCCGTCACGCCATTGTGACCGGCGAGGACGGGGAAGAGAAGAAGTATCTGATTCCCTACGGTGCCCGCCTGTGCGAGCACATTGTTGAGGGCGCCCATGTGAAGAAGGGCGAGGAGCTGACGCTCGGCGCCGTGAACCCCCACGATGTTTTGGCTATCTTGGGCGAAGAGGCTGTTTATAACTACCTAATTAAGGAAGTACAGTTCGCTTACCGCACCCAGGGTGTTGATATTAACGACAAGCACATTGAGGTTATCGTTCGTCAGATGCTTAAGAAGTGCACCGTGGACGATGCCGGTGATACCGATCTGGTGTCCGGCACCATGGTGGATGTGGCCCAGGTAGACGAGGCCAATGAGGCCATTGACAAGCGGATCGCTTTGGGCGAGACCACTTTGAAGCACGCCACTTATATCCCGATCCTGATGGGTATTACCAAGGCGTCCTTGGCCACCGACTCCTTCCTGTCCGCCGCCTCCTTCCAGGAGACCACCCGCGTACTCACCGATGCTGCCATCAAGGGCAAGGTGGATCCGCTGATCGGTCTGAAGGAAAATGTAATCATCGGTAAGCTGGTGCCCGCCGGTACCGGTATGCAGGTGTTTGATAAGGTGGATGTGGTGCCCAGCTATTTCTCCGCTGAGGGTAGCGAGGAAATTTTGAACCTGGAACAGCTGCAAGAGCTCTTGACAAACAGTATGTCCGAGTGATATAATGCTAAATTGTCGGTGTGCGATTTGCGCTAAATCGGCCCAAATCCCATCGAATTTAGCCAAAAATTGACCATTTACCGGGGCAGAACCGTAAAGTTCTGCCCCAGTAGGTGCGTTTTTGAGCAGAAAATGCAAATTTGCTTTGCCAAATTTGTGTTTTGTGCGCAAAAGCGTACAAAATAATTTGAAAGGAGATAAACGATTGCCTACCTTTAACCAACTTGTAAGAACAGGTCGTAAGACGCTGGAGAAAAAGTCCAAAACACCGGCTCTGCTGAAGGGGCTGAACACCAAGAAGAATGTTATGACCGATAACAATTCTCCCCAGAAGCGCGGCGTTTGCACCGCAGTCAAGACTGCAACTCCGAAAAAGCCGAACTCTGCACTGCGTAAGATTGCCAGAGTGCGTCTGTCTAACGGCATTGAAGTGTCCGCTTACATTCCCGGCGTAGGTCACAACCTGCAGGAGCACTCTGTAGTTATGATCCGCGGCGGCCGTGTAAAGGATCTTCCCGGTGTGCGTTATCACATCATTCGCGGTACTCTTGATACCCAGGGCGTGAACGGCAGAATGCAGGGCCGCTCTAAGTACGGCGCCAAGAGACCGAAAGCTGCTAAGAAATAAGAGCAGCGCCGATCCGTTAAGGATCCACCAAGCTCAGCCCGGCTGAGTTTGATCTTCTTGTTTGGAAATCCGGCAAAAGTTTATATACTTTATATTGCTATACAGTGTATGACCTTTTTGTTGGCTCCACGGGAAAACTCGAGTACCTATGAACTCATCAATGATAATGAAGGAGGGAAGCGAAGATGCCAAGAAGAGGCCAGATCGCTAAGCGTGACGTTCTGCCTGATCCGCTGTACAACTCTAAGCTTGTTACACGCCTGATCAACAACGTTATGTACGATGGTAAAAAAGGTGTCGCACAGAAGATCGTGTACGACGCTTTCGACATCATCAAAGAAAAGACGGGTAATGATCCCCTGGAAACTTTTGAAGCTGCCATGGAGAATGTTATGCCCGTACTGGAGGTTAAGGCTCGCCGTGTAGGCGGTGCGACCTACCAGGTACCGCTTGAGGTTCGTCCGGAACGGCGCCAGACCCTGGGTCTGCGCTGGATCACTCTCTATGCGCGTCAGCGTTCTGAGAGAACCATGAAGGAGCGCCTGGCAGCCGAGATTATGGATGCTACCAATAAGACCGGCGGCGCTGCCAAAAAGTGCGACGATACCCATAAGATGGCTGAGGCAAACAAGGCGTTTGCTCATTTCAGATATTAAGCCATTCAGTTTGTTAGGAGGATATTATGCCGAGAAAAGTATCTCTTGAAATGACAAGAAATATTGGTATCATGGCGCATATTGATGCTGGTAAAACCACCACCACCGAGCGTATCCTGTATTACACGGGTATTAACCATAAGATCGGTGAGACCCATGATGGTACAGCAACCATGGACTGGATGGCGCAGGAGCAGGAGCGCGGTATTACCATTACTTCCGCTGCTACCACTTGCTTCTGGAAGAAGCACAGAATCAATATCATCGATACCCCCGGGCATGTGGACTTCACCGTAGAGGTGCAGCGTTCCCTGCGTGTGTTGGACGGTTCCGTTACCGTTCTGTGCGCCAAGGGTGGCGTTGAGCCCCAGTCTGAGACCGTATGGCGTCAGGCTGACGAGTACCATGTACCGAGAATGATCTATGTCAATAAGATGGACATTATGGGCGCAGATTTCTACAATGTACTGGATATGGTCAATGACCGTTTCAAGTGCAATGCTCTGCCCATTCAGTTGCCCATCGGCGCGGAGGACACTTTCCGCGGGATTGTGGACCTGGTGAATATGGACGCCGAGATCTATTATGACGATCTGGGTAACGATGTTCGCCGTGAGCCCATTCCTGAGGATATGATGGAATTGGCGCAGAAGTACCGCGAGCAGCTCATCGAGCATGTCGCCGAGATGGACGACGCGCTGATGGAGAAGTATTTCGCTGGCGAAGAGTTGACTGTTGACGAGATCAAAAAGACCATCAGAAAATCTACCATTGCCAACAAGATGGTGCCCATCACCTGCGGTACTTCCTACCGTAACAAGGGTGTACAGCCCCTGCTGGACGCAATCGTAGATTATATGCCCGCCCCCACGGATGTTGAGTCCATTAAGGGCGTAAATCCGGACACGGACGAGGAGGAGTATCGTCACTCTTCCGACACAGAGCCTTTTGCTGCTCTGGCGTTCAAGATCGCTACCGACCCCTTCGTTGGTAAGATCTGCTTCTTCCGTGTATATTCCGGTACCATTGACGCAGGCTCTCCCTGCTACAACTCTGTAAAGGGTCATAAGGAGAGAATGGGTCGTATTCTGCAAATGCACTCCAATCACCGTGAGGATATTCCCACCTGCTACGCCGGCGACATCGCTGCTGCCGTAGGTCTGAAGAACACCACCACCGGTGATACCCTGTGTGACGAGAATCATCCCATTATTCTGGAGTCCATGAACTTCCCGGATCCCGTGATCCGTGTTGCCATTGAGCCTAAGACCAAGGCCGGTCAGGAAAAGATGGGCCTGGGTCTTGCCAAGTTGGCAGAAGAGGACCCCACCTTTAAGGCTTACACCGATGAAGAGACAGGTCAGACCATCATCGCCGGCATGGGCGAGCTGCACCTGGAGATCATCGTTGACCGTCTGCTGCGTGAGTTCAAGGTTGAAGCAAACGTGGGTGCACCTCAGGTTGCTTACCGTGAGACCATCCGCAAGGAGGCCAACCAGGAGACCAAGTACG
>OGNY01002155.1_pt1 | contig 10763 bp, 10 predicted proteins | sample 1573551 | NCBI WGS metagenome assembly OGNY01 (sample SAMEA2581885, study PRJEB24529) | metagenome | biome: Human gut stool | place: China | collected 2011
TGCCTGTACGGCCTGGCCTTTGCGGTCATCACTGCGCTGGGCTGCGCGCCGGGACTGGGATTTGTCCACGTCAAGCACGAGGGCTCTTTTGTGTACGATATCGCCGACCTGTACAAAGCCGAGGTGGTCATCCCGCTGGCCTTCGAGGTGGCGGCGCAGGCTCCGCAGGATCTGCCCTCCGTTATGCGCCGCCGTGTGCGGGATGCCATGGTGGAACATCATATTCTGGAGCGGATGGTGCACGATGTCCGCTGGCTGCTCCTGAACGAAGAGGAGCAGGCGGCGGAACCGGAAGCGGTCTATCTCTGGGACAGCAAGATCGGCACCGTTGCCAACGGCGTAAACTACTTCGATGCGGAAGAAGGTGAGGAGCCATTGTTGTCCTGACTATGACAAACTGTCCGCCCAGCCTGCGGGGTGACCTGTCCAAGTGGCTGTGCGAGATCAACACCGGCGTGTATGTGGGCAATGTGAGCAGCCGTGTGCGGGATGCCATCTGGGATCGCGTCTGCGAAAACCTGAAAAATGGGCAGGCAACGCTGGTGTTCAACACCAACAACGAACAGCGGATGGATTTCCGCACCCACAACACCAGCTGGGAGGCCGTTGATTTCGAGGGCATCAAGCTGATGCGCCGCCCGCTGCCCCGGACGCAGGCCCCGGCGGCTGATCTCAAACCGGGATTCAGCAACGCGGCCAAACGCCAGATGGCTCAGAAGATGGCCCGGAAGAAAGCCGCCGCCCCTGTCAAGGAAGAAAGCTACACCGTGATCGACCTTGAAACCACCGGTCTGAACGCCGCCTCAGATGCCATTGTGGAATACGGCGCTCTCCGTGTGCGGGATGGTCAGCCTGCCGAAGAATTTTCGGCCCTTGTCCGGGGCACAGAACCTCTGCCGGATGTGGTGGCAAAGCTCACCGGCATCACGCCGGAGGAGCGGAGCGGCGGTATGGAGCCGCTGGCCGCGCTGGAGGCGTTCCTCGCATTCGTGGGCAAAGATACGCTGGTGGGCTATCACCTGAAATTTGACCTCGATTTCTTGCGTGCGGCCTGCATTCGGAATGACAGACCCCTGCTTACCAACCGCAGCATCGATGTTTTGCCCCTTGCCCGCCGTAAGGTGTCGGGGGTGATGAACTATAAGCTGCTCACGCTGGCCCGGCATTTTGAGGTTGCCCAGCAGGAGACCCATCGCGCCCTGCCCGACTGCCGCCTGATCCAGCAGGTCTATGCAAAACTGAATGAAACGGGATCGGCCCGCTGATAAAAATGCCGCTTCTATGGGATCTTTTTAGTCTTTTCCCCGCCCACGCGGGGGTGATCCCCTAATACCAAACTACCAAGGGGGCACTTTCATCTTTTCCCCGCCCACGCGGGGGTGATCCTGGGACTTAAACCAAGTGGGGGCGGGGGCCAGCCTTTTCCCCGCCCACGCGGGGGTGATCCTCTGAGCTGCTTGTGATGTATTACGAGCAGCTGCTTTTCCCCGCCCACGCGGGGGTGATCCCTACGAGGACGTACCAACACTGAGCCAAGAGTGCTTTTCCCCGCCCACGCGGGGGTGATCCTGAGAGACACTTCAACCAAGTGCCGGAAACGCACTTTTCCCCGCCCACGCGGGGGTGATCCCCGCCAGACGTGGGCGGCGTGGGCGGGTCAGGGCTTTTCCCCGCCCACGCGGGGGTGATCCCGAGCGGGTCAGAGTGCGACAAGAGCCGCTGTGCTTTTCCCCGCCCACGCGGGGGTGATCCCTCGGCCCACTGGGCGCACTCTGAAAGCCTGCGCTTTTCCCCGCCCACGCGGGGGTGATCCTCCTTTCCGATGTGATATCATCAAGGTGATGGGCTTTTCCCCGCCTATGCGGGGGTGATCCTGCCCCGACCGACCTGCGCGGGCGGCCCATCAACTTTTCCCCGCCTACGCGGGGGTGATCCCAGTTCAGCAGTCTTGAACCTATCGCCCAGTTCCTTTTCCCCGCCCATGCGGGGGTGATCCCGGCACTGAGTTCGTGCAGCTGAATCGTCCCATCTTTTCCCCGCATTGCGGGGGTGATTCCAGCAACTCGCCAAGCAGTGATATACACGATAACTTTTCCCCGCCCATGCGGGGGTGATCCCAGGTGAAACAGAGCCTGTTGCCGGACTGCCTGCTTTTCCCCGCCCACGCGGGGGTGATCCCCACTCGTTCCAGATTTTCGCGTATGCGCCGAACTTTTCCCCGCCTATGCGGGGGTGATCCCAGAAGTCCGAACAGGACAACATGGAGGAATGACTTTTCCCCGCCCACGCGGGGGTTCTACATTGACAACCCTGCGCAAAAAGCAGATAATAGGTTTATCTTGAATGCAGAGCGAGGGAAAGTATATGTTGTATTTTGAAAACGATTACTGCGAGGGTGCGCATCCGGCGATCTTACAGAAGCTGGTGGAGACCAACTTTGAAAAGGTCTCCGGTTACGGCACCGATCCCTATTGCGCCAGTGCGCGGGAGAAGATCCGCGCGGCGTGCGGCGCACCGGATGCCGATGTCTGGTTCATTTCGGGCGGCACCCAGAGCAACGCCATCGTCATTGCATCGATGCTGCGCCGCTGGGAGGGTGTGCTGGCCGCATCCACCGGCCATGTGGCTGCCCACGAGGCCGGTGCCATTGAGTTCACGGGCCACAAGGTCATCGGCCTGCCGCACACCAACGGCAAGCTGGATGCCGGGACGGTTGAGGACTGGTGCAGGACCTTCTATGCCGATGGCAATATGGACCACCTCGTGTTCCCGGGCATGGTGTACATCTCCCACCCGTCGGAGTACGGCACCCTGTACACCAAGGCAGAGCTGGAAGCGCTGTCCGCTGTCTGCCATAAGTACCACATGCCGCTGTTTATGGACGGTGCCCGTCTGGGCTATGGTCTGGCCGCCGAGGGCACCGATGTGACGCTGGCCGATGTGGCCCGCCTGACCGATGTGTTCTACATCGGCGGCACCAAGGTGGGTGCGCTCTGCGGCGAGGCAGTTGTGTTCCCCCACGGCGCACCGGCGCACTTTATGACCATGGTCAAGCAGCAGGGCGCTCTGCTGGCAAAGGGCCGTCTGCTGGGCATCCAGTTCGATGTGCTGTTCACCGATGACCTGTACCAGACCATCAGCAAAAATGCCATTGAGACCGCCGCCGTGCTCAAGAAGGGGCTGGCCGGGAAGGGCTATTCGTTCTTCATGGATTCGCCCACGAATCAGGTGTTCATCGTATTGTCCAACGAGCAGCTGGCCGCGCTGGAAGGCAAGGCAAAGTTCGGCTTCTGGGAGAAGTACGATGATACCCACACCGTTGTCCGCATTGCCACCAGCTGGGCCACCCGGATGGAAGAGGTGGAGCAGCTGCTGGAGCTGATGTAAGGGCACACCTGCCAAATGGCGGAGCGTCTCTTTGTGCAGGATGCAGATTGTATTTCCTGCGCGGATATGCTATTCTTAACTGGATAAAGGCTGCACTTTGTGCACCGTGGAAGGATGGTTTGTATTATGGGCTTTTTTGACAAGCTTTTTGGCGGCAAGGCCGCATCCGAGACGAAATTTTCCGGCCAGAAGATGACGGTCATGCTTCCCATTGACGGCAAGGTGATCCCGCTGGAGCAGCTGCCCGACGAGACCTTTGCCTCCGCAATCCTGGGCCCCGGCTGCGGCGTGGAGCCCACCGGCGACACCGTTTATGCTCCTTTTGACGGCACCGTTACGCAGGTGCCCGAAAGCCTGCACGCCGTTGGTATGATGAGCGATGACGGCATTGAGCTGCTGATCCATGTCGGCATGGACACGGTGGAGATGAAGGGACAGGGCTTTACCTCCCTGACCAAAGAAGGGGCCAAGGTCAAGGCCGGCACCCCGCTGATGAAGGTGGATCTGGAAGCCATCCGTGCCGCAGGCCACCCCACTGCAACGGCCCTCATCGTGACCAACAGTGATGACCTGCCGGAGATCAGTGTTGCTGCAAACGGCGATGCTGCCGCTGGCACGCCGGTGTTCAAGTTCAAGAAATAAGTGAGCAGATCCCCCGGAGGCAGAGTGCTTTCGGGGGATTTTTGCGGTAAAAAGTCATACTTACTTGCAAAAAAGCTGTATTTTGCGCGGTTTTCTCTTGCATTGCAGGGGGAGCTGTGCTAAAGTAGACAAAGTGTGAGCCAAAAACCGGTACTGTGAGAGGAAAAGTATATGGAAACAAAAAAGAAACACGAATTATCCCTTGCAAAACGCATGGCGATCTCTCTGGTCTGCGGCCTGGTGGCCGGTCTGGCCTTTATGTTCCTGCGGGAGCATCTGAACGCCAGCGGTCAGGCAGAGACCTGGACCACCATCAACAACCTGCTGTTCCAGGATATCACCGCCGAGGGAGCTGAGCGTGCCTTTGGCATCTTCTACATCATCGGCCAGCTCTTCATCAAGGCGCTGCAGCTGGTGATCATCCCCATGGTCTTTACCTCCATTTCGCTGGCCATCGGCAGCATTGCAGACACCCGCACCATGGGTCGCATTTCCGCAAAGACCCTGTTCTGGTTCCTGCTGTGCTCCTTCCTGGCGCTGCTGCTGGCAGGCTGTGTGGGCTACGGCACCTACTCCATGGGCCTGTTCAACACCCACATCGAGGGTCTGGCAGAAGCCAGCGGTTCCACCGGTTCCAACCCCCTGAACGTGCTGCTGAACATCATCCCCTCCAACATCGTCACTGCCTTTGGCAGCAATGGCGCTGTGCTTTCCAGCGTGTTCCTGGCAGTGGCCACCGGCCTGAGCATGAACACCCTGGGCGAGAGCCGCACCGCGAGCCTGCGCCGCCTGCTGGGCGAGGTCAATGATGTGGTGGTCGTGTTCCTGAACTTCATCGTCAGCAACTTTGCCCCCTTTGCAGTCTTTGTGCTACTGACCCGTACCTTCGCCATCTACGGCATCGATTACCTCAAGCCCGCGCTGGTCTATGTGGTGGTCACGGTGGTCCTGCTGCTGGCCTTCCTGATCATTGCCTACCCGCTGGTCATTGCACTGGGTGCCAAGCTGAACCCCTTCACCTTCATCCGCAAGATCGCCAACGTGGCAGTGTTCGGCTTCTCCACCTCCTCCAGCGCCGCCACCCTGCCCCTGAACATCAAGGTGTGCGAGGAAGAGTTCGGCGTGGATGAGAGCATCGCTTCCTTCGTCCTGCCGCTGGGCATGACCATCAACATGGACGGCACCGCCATCATGCAGGTCATTGCCACCGTGTTCATTGCAGGCTGTGCCGGTTACACCGTCACCCCCGGCCAGCTGGTCGTGGTCGCCCTGCTGGCCCTGCTGGCATCTGTGGGCACCCCCGCCGCTCCCGGCGCTGGGGCTGTCATCCTGTTCACTATCCTGTCCGGCATGGGCTTCGTCAACGACGGCGCTCTGCTGGCCTACTCCCTGATCCTGGCCATCAACCGCCCCATCGAGATGCTGGTTACCTCCCTGAACGTGGTGGGTGATGCAGTTGCCAGCATCTGCGTTGCCAAGAGCGAGGGCCTGCTGAACGAGGAAACCTTCAATAAGTAACAATACGCCGTAACAGGCGCAGCAAAAACTCCCATGCACAGCATCTTCCGATGTGAGCATGGGAGTTTTTTGTGTGGTAGTATTTGTGGGAAGAGTGTGGTATACTCGTCTTGGTTCAATAAATCGAAATTTGACGAGGAGCGTGATTGTATGGGGAAAGCGATTTTAGCAATGATCGTAACCGTAATTGTTGGGTATATAAGTGGTGCCATCTTTGCAAATTGGGTCAATGCACCAGAGTGGGGTGTTATTCTTGCTGTTGCTGTGATGGGAGCATTTATCATTTACTTCAATGATAAGAAACAGTAAACAACTTCGCGTTTGTGGAGCAAAGCGGAACAATAAAAGAGCAGTGCTTCCGGTGGGTGGACCCATTGGAGAGCACTGCTCTTTCTTTGTGGGAAAATTCAGCTGGCAGGAGCGTTACAGCGTGCCGTAGGGTGCAATGCCGATCATGTACTCAACGCCAATGGCGACCAGAACGACCAATGTGGAGATGATGAAGCCGTGCAGCATGGGTTTTGCGCCGGAACGGCAGAGTGATTTAAAGTTCGTGTTCAGACCAATGGCCGCCAGGGCCGCGACCATCAGAAACTTGCTGATGGTCTTCAGGCCGGAAACCAGCCCGGCGGGCAGAAGGCCCAGACTGGTCAGCAGGGACATGGCAAGGAACGCAAGGATGAACCAGGGGAAAATGGAACGGATGCTCACCTTGACACCGTTGGCCTGGGCACTCTCTTTCTTTTTCAGGTGCAGGTTGATGGCGGCAAAGACCAGAACAGCCGGAATGATCGCCAGCGTGCGGGTCAGCTTGACCATCGTTGCAAAGTCACCGGCTGCTTCGCTGAAAGCGTAACCGGTGGCTACGACGCTGGAGGTATCGTTGACCGCGGTACCGGCCCAGAGACCGAATGCGGCATCGGAAAGCCCAAGCCACCGGCCAAGGAGCGGGAACACAACGATCATCACCGTATCGAACAGGAAGGTGGCGGACATACCGTAGGCGATGTCCATGTCATCGGCCTCGATCACCGGCGCAATGGCGGCAATGGCAGATCCGCCGCAGATGCCGGTCCCAGCGTTGATCAGGCTGCTGGTTTTCCAGTTGAGCCCGAGCGCTCTGCCGATCAGCGCGCCCAGTCCAAAGCAGGTGGCCAGGGTGAAGAGCATGACCGTCAGCGAAAAACGGCCCACGGTCAGCACGGTGCGGATGTTCAGGCTGGCACCCAGAAGGACGATGGCGAATTTCAGGACCTTCTTAGAGGTGAATTTGATGCCCGGCGCGGTTGTTTTGTTGGGCTGGAAAAACGCATTGATGGCCATGCCGATAAACAGGGCGATGACCGATGCGCCAATGAGGTGGAGCCCGGCGCTGCTTTCCAGCGTTTCCAGCCACTTGGCGATGCAGGCGATGCCCAGTGCCAGCGCGGCTCCGGGGATCAGGGCGGTGATCTTCTTTGACATTCGTTGGGTTTCCTTTCTTTTGCATGTTATACGGAAATAAAAACAAGCGAAAACCACCGGCAGAACCGGTGGTTTATTGCTGGAGAAAAGGGCGCTCAGAACGAGCCGCCGGAGGAGCCGCCAAAGCCGTCGCTGTCCACGGAGGAGCCGCCGGAGCTGCTGCTCTCCTCGTGGGGCGGGTCGTAGACCTGCACGCGGTCGGTGTGGGTGTAGTTGTCCACCTGCACCCGCAGCTTTAAGCCCGCACCGATGTAATCGTTGGCCTCGGTCTTGAGCCGGGCTGTTTTCATCTGGCTGTACAGCACGCCGCAGACGATACCAGCAATGATCATGGGCACACCGATGACGATGAGGAGCAGGATGGGCCAGCCGCTGGTGTCGTTGTCAGCATCCAGAGGTTCGCCGTGCTCGGCGTAGAAATCCAGCGTGTCGGCACACATGGAGAGGTACTCGGAGGCGGCCTCGGCCCAGTCGTTGTCCGAGAGATAGGGGACAACGGCATCTTCGATCTGCTCGATGCGGTAATCGGTAAAGGCTGTCACGCCGCCGCCGTAGGTGATGGTGACATACTTGCGGGAGCCGACTGCCAGCAGGAAGAGGATGCCGCTCTGTTCAGGGCCGCTGCCCAGACCGTTGGCAAGGTAGTAATCTTTGGCGTACTGGCGCTGGTCGGCATCGCCGATGCTGTCCACCACCAGAAAATATACGTCGCAGTCGTGGCCGTCGCTGGCGGCTTCGGCAGAAGCTTCCAGCTGGCTGTAAGTATCCGCATCGAACAGGCCCATCTCGTCCCGCACCAGCGGTGCGGCGGCAAAGGCGGGGAGGCTCAGGCAGAGCGCCAGCACCAGAGCGGCCAGCAGGGCGGCAAAGCGTTTTGCAGTGTGTTTCATTCTGCCACCCCCTTATAACAACAGCAGGAACGCCAGCACTGCCATCAGGGGCAGGCTGATGCCCGCAAACCACGCGGCCACCCGGCTCTTGTCCACCGGCAGGTCACCGATGAGCCGCCCGGTCTGCCCGTTCATGGCGAACAGGAAGTCCTTGTCCTTCCACCGGGTGTGGAGCATCCAGACCGGCAGCAGGGCGTAGTGGGCGTGGGTCATATCCACGTTGATGTTCTCGGAAATGGGGTGGATCTCGCTGTAGCCGCCGGTGGTGGCGTGGAGCGCATCGGCCGTGGAGTTGTACATCCGGCGGTAGGCGCGCTCGGCGCAGGCATCGGCATCCTCGTCATACCGGTCGGCCAGATAGCCGGGCAGGTAGGCCGTGGAGAAGGGCTTCAGGTCGCCGTAATCAAAGGGCTCAATGGCATCCATGTGGGTGTTGGGCATCTTGCTGGAGCCATCCACCGGCACCTTGGCAAAGTCGGCCGAGCCCTCGCGGCGCACATCGTAGTGCTGGGTGGTGGTCACCATGTAATCACCCTCGCGGTGGCTCTCGGAGTTCTGGCCCTCGTACCGGCCGCGCGCGTCGGCCTTGGCATCGTAGAGCCAGAAGGGGACATATACGCCCTGGATCTCTGCGATGTGGTTCTGGCTCTTGAACGCCTTGGGCAGGAAGGCCTTGCCCTTGTAATATCTGGTCAGCTGGGCAATGGCGGCCTTTTTGTCCAGCCTGAAGGGCAGGATGTACTCCGGCTTCAGTTTCCCGGAGAGCTTGCCGCCCAGCACTGTGGGGTTGCCGCAGTAGGGGCAGGTGGTGGCGGCGGTGGTCTCGTCACAGACCAGCTCGGCCCCGCAGGTGGGGCAGGAGTAGCTGTTCAGGCCCTCCGCCTCGGCCTCGCTCCACACTGGGCTGTCCTGCCGGGGCAGGCGGGCGGCTTTTTTGGCATCGCCCTCGGCGGCAGTGTCGGCAGCGGCCTGCTTTTTGGCGTAGCGGGCCTCGATGTCCTTTACGTCGTAGGTCGAGCCGCAGTAATCGCAGACCAGCTTGCCGCTGGCACCATCGTAGTGCAGGGGGCCGGTACAGGCCGGGCACTGATAATTCGTTGTCTTTTCAGCCATGCGTCAGACCCCTCTCAGACCCCAAAGGGCTTGCCGCACTCGGGGCAGAACTTGGGCGGGTTGGCCGGGTCGGCGGGCACAAAGCCGCAGTTGGCGCACTTGGCGGCGGGCCGGGGTCTGCCGCACTCCGAGCAGAACTTGCCGGTGTTCTTTGCACCGCAGCTGCACACCCAGACAGCCGGGGCTTCGGGCCGGGGCTTGCCGCATTCGGCACAGAACTTGCCCGTGTTGCCGGTGTGGCCGCAGCTGCAGGTCCAGCCAGCGGCCGGTGCGGCCTGAGGCTGCGCGGCGGTCTGCTGGCCGCCCATCTGGTAGAGATCCCGGGCGTTGACACCGCCCGCTGCAGCGGCCTGGTTCATCCCCATAAAGGCCATGGCGGGACCGGCGGCGGTGTTGGAGGCGGCAGCCTGCATGGCGGAGGCCTGTGCGCCCACCAGATGCGCGGCGGCGCGGGTGGGGTCCATAAAGGCCGCACTGCGCTGCAGCTCCTTGATCATCTGCTCGTCCTCTTCGCTGGCCTTGACACCGGAAACACCCAGAGAGACGATCTCGATGCCGCGCAGCCTGCTCCACTTGGCGCTCAGCTCCTGATTCAGGGCCTCGGCCAGCTCGGCGGTGTGGCCGGGCAGGGCGGAGTAGCGGATGCCCTGCTCGCTGATCCGGGCAAAGGCGGGCTGCAGGGCGGTCATCAGCTCGGTCTTGAGCTGGCTGTCCAGCGTGTCGCGGGTGTAGGCGTTTTCCACATTGCCGCAGACATTGGTGTAAAACAGGATGGGGTTGACCACCCGGTAGCTGTATTCGCCGAAGCACCGGATGCCGATGTCAATGTCGATACCGGCGCGCTGGTCCACCACCCGGAAGGGCACCGGGTTGGGGGTGCCGTACTTGTTGCCGGTGAGCTCCCGGGTATTGATATAGTAGATGCGCTGGTCGGAACCGGCCTGCCCGCCAAAGCTGAACCGCTTGCCCAGCTCGGCAAACACGCTGTCGATGTTCTTCAGCCCGCCGCTGAGCAGGGAGGGCTGGGTGCCGGTGCTGTAGGTGTACTCGCCGGGTTCGGCACAGAGGTCCACCACCTTGCCCTGCTCCACGATCAGCACGCACTGGCCGTCGGCCACGGCGATCACAGAGCCGTCCGAGATGACGTTTTCGCTGCCGTGCCGGTTGGCAGAGCGGCCATTGGTCCGTTTCTGGCCCTTGACAGCCAGCACCTCCGCAGGCAGAGCGTCACAATAAAAATATTCCTTCCACTGGTCGCCCATCACGCCGGATGCCGCGCCCATGGCTGCTTTGATGAGACCCATAACTTCAATCTCCTTTTGTGCCGGGCAGTGCCCCAAAGCAGAGAATGGCTCCCCCGGGCGCTGCGGAATTTGGGACAAGTATAACATAATCCGGGAAATTGTAAAAGCGATTTGGCAAAAAGGCGGCAAAAAGGCGAAAGAAAAACTTATTCTTGCTTTTTTGCCCCGGCGGGTGTACAATACCCTACGAAAAACAAAACACAGGGGAGCTCGTAAGGCGGGCTGAGAGGAAGTAATCGAACTTCGACCCTTGACCTGATGCGGATAATGCCGCCGTAGGAAGTCATAGGAAAATGATTTTTTGCAGGAGGCACCGCTGTGGTGTCTCCTGTTTTTTGTTGCCGCAAGCCGCCGCAACGGGCGGCTCCGGGCTGAGGGGGAGCGCCCTGAGCCTTGAAATAACTGCGATGGGAAGCCGTGTTCCGGCGTGAGAGGAGGCCAGCAA
>OGNY01002165.1_pt1 | contig 10707 bp, 9 predicted proteins | sample 1573551 | NCBI WGS metagenome assembly OGNY01 (sample SAMEA2581885, study PRJEB24529) | metagenome | biome: Human gut stool | place: China | collected 2011
AATGTTCCCTGCGGATACGATGGATAATAGAAAGGAGCAGAGGGAGATTAAAAGTCTTCTTGGTCACACCGGGGCGTTCCGGGCAGTCGACCAGCCAAGTGGGGTCCGACTGCTGGAGTTCTACTTTCGGAGTCTTAATGCAAAGCAGGTAGGCATCCCAGTCACTCCGCTTTCTCATTTCTTCATACATTCCGAACAGCGTATCCTGATGATCCGCATTGTCCGAGAATGTCACAAGAAGTACTTTTTTCATTTCTGTTCCTCTCTCCCACAAAAAATAGCCCAGACTCAATCTCAAGGAGTCTGAGCCACAGTTTCTCAGTTAAGTACTGAGGTTATTCTTTGCTCGAATCTGGTTTATCAAAAGATCACAAGTATAAAACAACACTTTTCGCACGGTATCAATCAATGCTCCAGCCAAAAATATCACTACTGTAATAGCAACGAGCCAAAGCACAGCAAATGGTTTATCAATCACATTCTGAATCAAAAAAATCTGCTCAAATAAAATCTTCATAATAGGCGGGTACATATGGAAGAGATACACACCAAAGGTTGCATCTGCCAAATAGTCAATCACTCTATTCGTTCTTACCTGCCATGATGTTCCCCACATGAACAGTCCTATAGACACCATCATAGAAACCGGTCGATAGTTTCCTCGCATAAAATAGCAACTATACTCAGCCGCTGCAGGGATTCTTTTTCCCAACAAATCAAGCGCAATCATACTCAAAACCGCCAACGCATAAGGGATCAGCATGAATCCCAAAAATACTTTCCGATAGTTGTCAAATACAATCTTGAGCCTTTTTATCAAAACCACAGCTGCATATAGCATTAAAAAGGCTGGGAGGTTATTAGCACCTAAATTTGCAAATGGAATCAATGTCGAAAGACTCCAAATTGAAAAAATTATCAAAACATGTCTTTTTAAATCCTCAATCGAAAATCTAAGGAGTGCATGATGATAGAACGGCCAAATCATGAGGAAAATCATATAAGTGGTTGGATACCACCACATTCCCGTTATTGTTGGGAATATAGACTGAAGGAGAGTGCTTTTGTTTACTCCCCCCCTGAAAAAGAACATGGTTATGCACATCACATAGCTATAAAACAGAACCGTTTTTTCAATTCTTAGGCAAGACCTTATTGAATATTGGGTATTAATAGCATCTTCTTTCTTTGAGCTTAGAAACCACGCCGAAACCAAAAAGAACAGGTTATTGCCAATAAATGCATTGTTCCCCAGAACCTGCAACGCAAGTTTATTACCTGTTATTCCTATAACCTGCGTGTCAATATTAAACACATTCTTTGCTACAAGATGATGTGAAACAATCATGAGCATAGCAGCTATCTTTAGAATCTGAAAGTTTGCTTCCTTGTTTTTCACAGTATCACCTCATAGTTACACTTAAGCCGTTTATTCCTTATAAAGCTCTACTAATCGCCCTCAGCAGTGTGAGCCACACTGCCGCTATGCCTTGTTGAACTGGTGCACTGGGTCTCCACTTCGCTCTAAATTGCACCATTTTAATGTCCCTTTGTTATGGAAAGACCTTTGTTTATTCCTGATGTCACATTCTCGAAAAATCATTGTAGCATCAACACTTTTCGGTGTTTTCTACATTCATATCATCTCGGTGGACTCTGGCATAAACTCAACCTACCGTAACAATCATCTGTGAGCCTCATTTTCGGCTCATCGTCCCGCAACAGTAACCGCTTCGTTTATGCCCGACTCCACAAAACTCAGAAATATGTCGTAGAATCAATACTTTTCTACATTTTTCTCATCTTTTCCGCTTCGGTAGACTCTGGTATAAACATCTCTTTGCCGTAGCGTCATTTCAGTCGCCTGTGGCTCACACATTTTTATCTTCAAGACCAATTTCAGTCTCAGATGATATTTTCATCGTCCTACAAGGCTCGCAGAATGATAATGTCATCGAAAGACCTATGTTTATGCCTGATGCCACATCAGGCGAATTTTTGCTCGATTTTTGTCTATATCGCTACAAAATCAATCTATTTAGCCATCACCTTTTGCCACTCATAGCAGTGGTTTGACCCTCGGAAACGCCCTCGGTGTTTTCAGGCATAAACAGGATTTTCACTGTCGCAAACATAATTTTTAAATCTTCGACAATACTCGGATGGGCTATGTACATCAGATCCATCGTCAACTTGTCATAGGGAGTAGTATTGTACTTGCCATAAACCTGTGCATACCCAGTCAATCCAGCCTTAGCCTGCAGGCGCAGGGAGAATTCCGGCATTTCCTCACAGTACTGAGCTGCAATCTCAGGGCGCTCCGGACGGGGTCCAACGATGCTCAAGTCACCCTTCAAGATATTTATAAGCTGCGGTAATTCATCAACGCGGCAAGCACGAATGATTTTGCCAACGGGCGTGATGCGATCATCGTTTTCACCGCTGGAAAGACGGGCGACGCCGTCCTTTTCAGCATCGACCCGCATGCTTCTGAATTTGAGAATGCCGAACTCTTTGCCATCCTTCGTCAAACGAATTTGCTTGTAAAAGACTGGGCCGTGATCCGTTGCTTTGATGGCAATAGCCGTCACAAGGAAAATCGGACTCAGAATCACAAGCGCAATAGCAGAAATGACAATATCCAGCAGTCGTTTTACAAACAGATACTCCGGCTGAGGATTATACCGGCCAACACGAAGCATCGGCAAGTGGAACATGTGCATGTGGTGTGCACCGGACATAATGGTGTCACCGATGCGCGGGACTACAAATACAGTAATGTTGTTTTCCACACAGTATTTCAGAATAATATTCCGATCATGGCTGTGGATGCCGCTCAAAAACACCGTGTTGATACCGTCCAGCATGGAAAGATTCTCGATGCACTCCCCTGCCGTAGCTGTGGAGACCACTTTATACTTGGCATCAAGACCGTATTTACCAATCAGCTGCTCCATACCACGTCTGGTATCATAAATAACAGCTGTGGCCTGTGGCGGGAAGGTTTTAAAGTAGGCGTGGTGAGCGTTATAAGCCCAAATCGAGGCCATAATAACCTGCCCCGCAAGGGCTGCCACGCCAGGAAGAATATTCGGCAGGTGCTTGGACAAAAGCCAAATCACGACATACATGATAAAATCGCTGACCGCAGCCGCCAAAAATTGCTCGTAGATGATTTCGGAGATACGCTGCATCGACATCAAAAAAGCGTCATAAACGCGTCCAAAGATGATGAACAGCACAAAGAACAATGCCACAACCAGATAGTCGCCCTTTGCGTAGTACGGCGATGCAACGCGCTTAGCATAGTATAGATACCAACACATTGCAAATGGTATCGTCACAAGCACAGCATCTAACAGCTTTATCATCCGCAAAATCAAGTCATGCCTAAACCTTGTCATGTTCTTACTCCTCGCTCTTCTTTGCACACATATTATTTTCCATACTGCAATTGGAATCAGGGAAAGCAGTTTTGAGCCGCAAAAGGCATTCCCACAAATTACTCATGGAAAGTCCTTAGCACAATTCAACAGTCTACCAACGCAATATTTTGCCAATATATGTATTGATATAATAGCACACAATTCGACATTTATCAACAAATCGGATTCACTTTAATTATACAAGTACACAAATTCAGCACATTTTACAAATACACCCTTGTTCATAAGGTGAATGAGGCTAAAATTCGATATATTGTTATATGTAACAGTCAATTGATACATGATTTAAATTTTCCTTAAAACGCAACTGATTCAAATAAAAACAGATTGCTACGCTTGCAGCAATCCGTTTTCATTTGAATCAATATTAACTACTAACGCTCAGATCATCACCTGCGTCCGAACTTCTTCCGCTTCTTTGACGGATGTTTTTCCTTGTTCAATTCACGCTGATACGCATCTTCAGAACTGAAACCAAAGATTCCTTCTGAGACCCGTTCAACCAGTGCCGTAAACATCTCGTAATCGCGCAAGTAGTTATTCCTTGCCTTGTCATCTATTACTTTAAAAAACCTCGCCATCAAACTCATGTATGCGTTATAGTTGCCATTCTGTGCAGCCTTGAGCAGGCATTCAAACCGTCTTGCAGATGGAGTCCACAGTTCTTCCCTTTTCATCTCAAACCAGCTTCTTTCTCAATTCTCTTGCAATTTTTCTTCGTGCCTTAGAAATCGTGTTGGGTCTAACCTTAAGCTTCCTCGCCACAACCTCTATAGGATAATCCAAATAAGTACGAATAATCATTAGCTCTCTGGGTGAGAGCCTTTCCAATTCCTGCTTCAATGATACCAGAAGCTCTACTCGAGCGAATTCATCTTCCGCACGAACATCAATGACATCAGCTACATCATCAATATTGATAACAATCGGCTGATTTGCATTACCAGCAAGTCGCCTTTTCCCCTTGTTCCTATATCCAAGGAGACGTTTCTCCGACCTGTATTTGATTTCCTCTTTGTCTAACAAATCAAGGATATGGCTGTTGAACGAATTACTAAGCCAGTTCTTTTCTATCGTCTGGTTAAGCTGATTATAATTGGCCCATTCACGAAGAGTGAGCCAAAGTTCATACATTTCTAATTCAGTCATTTTGACCTCCTATAGCGATTTGAGTTTTTTCGGTCAAATCACATCTAGGAGGTCCCCTGCTCCGAGCATAACTAAGCAGTTTCACCACAAAATCACCTATCCCCTCAGTTACAATGGATTGCGTCGCTTAGGTGATTTGGGAATCGTATATATAAATTTCACAATTCCCGCATGTGGTTTATAAAGAAGGCCACCAGAGAAGCTAAAAAAAGACTTCTTAGGTGGCCATCATATTGACTGTATTTAATTTACTATCCGCATCCAGTTGAATGATTCGTATCATACTACATTTATCCGTATTAGTTATAATACAACCTCCAAGCAAACCATTTCAACGTGTTTTCACTCTTTTTCTGTCGAACTTTGTTAAAATTCCAAGAGAATTATATTCCAGTATTTATTTCAGGTTTTTATTCCCGCACTCATTTTATCGTAAGCGATCAATAATCCCCCGTGAAGGCAAAAAATAAGAGCACCTCGAAACCGAGATGCTCAAAAAATCAAGACAGATGGCAATATTCAGGGAGCGCCGTAGACCAAGGCAATAGCGGCAGGAGTTGCTCACGAGTTGGCTCGCTTCCGAGTTTGGGAAGCTCCTGCAAAAGGAACAGAAGGTATCCAAAGGGATCCAGCTTGTTGCGTTTAGCTGTTTCAATCACGCTGAAGCACAGGGCACTGGCATCTGCGCCTTTGGCTGTGTCGCAGAATAAGAAATTCCTTCTAGCCATAACAAACGGCTTAACGGTTTGCTCCGCCACATTGTTCGTAAGTTCCAGTCTTCCATCCAGCAGAACAGCCTCCAACTGTTTTCTCTGGTGTAGCAAGTATGTTTGTGCCTTTTGCAGATTCGAATCTTTTTCAGAAGAAAAACTGGAAAGGAAGTTCCAATAGGCATCCATAACGGGTTTCATTTCAGCCATACGGTGTTTTTGACGTTCGTCAGGTGACATATCTCTCCAGCAAGCTTCTAATGCGAAAATCTTTTCAACATATGCGAAAGCCTTTTCGGATTGGCTCCCTTCAACAGGTTTCTTGCCCTCAAAGCAATCCACCCATTTGCGCCTTGCATGAGCCCAGCATCCGACTCTGGTCACAGATTCGACATCGTAGTACGCCGAATAACCGTCGGTCTGCAGGTAGCCAGAGAAGCCCTTAAGCACTCAGACAGAATGACCTATTATGTTATCCGTTTGTTTCCAATACATAGATTGGGGCTTTATCCTTTGTCTGCTGAGCCAAATCTGCTTCGTCTTCGATAATTGCAATCTGCAGCATACCCGAAACCTCCCCATAGGATTTGCATTCTTTCTTTTCTGTCATCATTCTATCAAGTGCGACAAACAATGTCAAAAAGATTTTCTAGAGCACTTATGCAGTTTTTCAGTCAAAGCAAAAGGAGCGTCCGCCAAAGCAGACGCTCCTCTTTGTGTTTCTTGTGCTTTTTGTAAGCTTACAGCTTACTTGCCGCTGCTGTTCAGGCGCGGGATGGTCTCAGTCTTCGTTTCATTGCAAACCTTGCAAGTATAGGTCTTGACGCCTTCTTTTTCAGCCGTGGGCTCAGTAGTCACAACACCGTTATCCCAAGTGTGGCCTTTCTTGGGCGTGAAATCGAAAGTGCTGCTCACATCACCGCAGACTTTGCAGTATATTTCGGTGCGACCCTCTTCCTTACAAGTGGGCTCGATAACACGCTTCGCGGCACGATGACCGGTGGAGTGTACAATGTTGTCCTTGTAAGAGAAGCTGTCGTCCTCATTGCACTTATGCATCGTGTAGCCGTCTTCGGTGCAAGTCGGCGGAACAACGGTAACGGTGAATGTGTACTTGGTGGGCAGGACCTTTTCAGTCTTGGTCGCATTACAGTTCTTGCAATACAGGGTCTTTTCACCGTACTCGTCATAAGTAGGCGGGGTAGTGATGACACCCTAGTCCCAGATGTGACCAGTACCACCGTAGTCGTAGGTCATGGTATGGGAAGCATCGCGCTTGCAGTGCATCCGCATGGTGCCCTTCTCGGTGCAGGTGGCCTTTTTCAGGCATTCGGTGTGCTCGGTGTCCCAATCATGGTAGCCGATAGCAGGCACAGGCATCAACACTCTTTCGTTGCACCCCTCGTAGCTGCAGTACATCCAACGCTTGCCTTCAGTTTCGCAATAAGGTCCCTCGATGATTTCGCCAAGGCGCGTGTAATCGTGGTTATGCACCTTAGCAATATCTTCGGTCTTTGTTGCTTTGCAAACATTGCAGGTGTAGGTCTTGATGCCAGTTTCGGTGGCTGTAGGCTCCTTGGTGATGACGCCCTCATCCCACTGATGTTCACCAGTGACAGGCAGGTTTTTCACATGCTGCTTATCGTTGCAGCGCTCACAAACATTGTCTACGCTGCCAAGAGCACCACAGGTAGCCGGAGTAGTGACTTCTTTGTACTGATGGCCCAGCGCAGGAACAGGCGTATCCTTGTACGTCTTTGCGGGATTCTCATTGCAGGTATGCAGCGTATAACCGTCCTCAGTGCAGGTAGGAGCAACGACAGTTTCCGTGAAGGTATAGCCCAAAGCAGGAATTACTTCTTTATGCACATGGGTCTTGTCATTCTGGCAGGTATAGGTGCGCTCGCCATCTTCTTCGTAAGTTGCTTCCTTGGTAACAACACCATCATCCCACTTGTGGCCCAGAGCCGCGATTTCTTCGGTCTTGGTCTCTGTGCAGCCGGTATTCTGGCACTTGTAGGTCTTTACACCGACAGCCTCACAGGTAGCGGGCGTGGTGACAGTGCCATCATCCCACTTGTGACCTAGAGCCGCGATTTCCTCGGTCTTAGTCTCTGTGCAGCCATTACGGGTGCAGGTATAGGTCTTAACACCAGCCTTCGTGCAGGTCGCTGCCGTTGTGACTGTACCAGCGTCCCAAGCATGGCCCAGCGCATTCGTATAATCGCGTTTCTCGGTCAGAGCGGAATCCTGGTCGCAAATGTAAACGGTGTACCCCTGCTCGGTGCAGGTAGGCGCTACCGTATTGCCCTTATGCCAGGTCTTCTCGACCATCGGAATATCTTCCGTGTATGTAGTGCCGCAGGAGGTGCAGGTAAAGGTCTTGACACCCTTCTCATAGATGGTAGCAGGCTTCGTGACCTTACCAGCATCGTAGGCGTGCGGCAGCTTTGCCTTGTAATCGCCCTTATAGGTCAGACCGGGAACTTCGTTGCACTCATAGATGGTATAGCCCTCAGCGGTGCATGTCGGAGCAACAACGTTTTTGATATGATAGGTTTTGTTGAGAGACGGGATTTCCTCTGTGCGCGTCTCATCGCACTCCTTGCACTTGAAGGTCTTGATACCGGTCTCGGTATAAGTAGCAGCCTTCGTGACTGTACCGCCATCCCAGCTGTGTCCCTTTGCCGGAACAAAGCGGTCATTGTAGTTCATGCCGCCCCACTCATGGCAGATATGCTCATCGTAGCCTTGCGTGGTGCAGGTCGCCTCATGACGGCGAACCGTGAAGGTGTATTTTACCTGAGGCTTTACGGTAGGAGCCGGAGTAGCTGCCGGAGCAGGTGCCGGTGTTTTTGTCGCTGCCGGTTTGGTAGTCCCGCCGGAAGTCGAAGTACCGGTACTCGGCTTCTCCGTCTTAGTCGGCTCGCTGGTGGTGTTGTCCTTCTTATCAGTGTTCTCAGCGGGCGTGGCGGTCGGTGCAGGCGTAGCCGTCGGTGCAGGTGTGGCAGTTACTTCTGGTGTTTCCGGAACCGCAGCCTGACTTTGGCTCGTGGTCACATCCGAACTCGTCGTATCGTTGGTGTTTTTTCTTTTCTTGCAGCCGGTCAAAGAAACCGCAACCGTAGCAGCTAAAGCTACAGCAACGATTCTTTTCGCTGTACTAACTCTCCTTTTCATAATAGACCTCCTTCCCTTTAGGGGATAGTTTCTTAACTATATTATATCAAAGAAAACATCGCGTTTACATTTATTTTTATAGATTTTACAACTCCTCTATCAAGTTCTACCGTTTGCATAAATGCAACATCCTGTAACTGTGCATAGTATCCAGTACATATGGCTAACTCTCAACCTTCACCACAAACTGTTGATTTTCGCTATTTGCTAAAAACTTCCGTCATGTTGCATATTGACTCTTTTCATAGAAAGGAGTACGCTATTCTGAATCGAAGGAAGGGATTGTCATGGAAGTCAGTGTATTGCTCATGCAGCAGATAGCCCAGCTGTTTATCGTTCTTCTGATGGGCTATGTAGTCGTCAAGGCAGGGCTTCTGAAAGCCTCAGACAGCAAGGTTTTGTCCGTAGTTTTCGTGTATCTGGTCATGCCGTGTGTTGTTCTCAACGCATTTCAAATCGATGATACGCCGCAGATTCGCACAGGACTCTTGTACTCGATGGGCATAGCGGTCGGAATGCATGTCGTGTTTCTGGTCCTCAATGCTATCTTTAAACGGCCGCTTAAATTGGATGTCGTGGAGCAGGTCAACATCATCTACAGCAATGCAGCTGCGCTCGTCATCCCTCTGGTTCAGGCTTTGCTCGGCGAGGAATATGTCGTGTATTCCTGCGCTTTCGTCATCGTTCAGCTGATTCTTCTCTGGACGCACGCAAGTGCCTGCCTGCAAGAGGGCGCAAAACTTGAATGGAAGAAGATTCTGACCAATGTCAATCTGATTGCGATTGTCGCCGGTGCGCTCTTGTACCTTCTGCATATCTCGCTGCCCTCGCCTATTGTGAGTACGCTCAGCAGCGTAGGTGCTATGATAGGACCTATGGGTATGCTGCTGGCCGGTATGGCGATTGCGGAAGTACCGTTAAAGAAAGTCTTCTGCACACCGCGCAACTATCTTCCCGTTGCACTTCGTCTGATTGTAGTTCCTATCATTGTTCTGCTGCTACTTCGCGTGTTCCACGCATCTGACTGGATTGCAGATGGTAACGCAATTTTAATGACAGTCTATCTATCGGCTATTACGCCGTCTTGTGCGACAGTCACCTCAATGGCGCAACTCTACAATCGTGATGCGGCGCACTCAAGTGCATTGTATGTTCTGAGTACGCTGCTTTCCATCATGACGATGCCTCTGATGATTGGACTGTTCGATATGCTGGTGTGATATACCTTTTATAAGTACTGATTAAGAAAGAGAAAAGCGCCCACTGTCAGGGCTCTTTTTCATTGTAAATGTTACTGTATCCATCCGCGGGCGGTGGGATCCAGCATCTCGGCAGCGGAATAGATCAGCGCATTGCAGATAGCAGCTGCTACGGTGCTGCCCCCTTGCGTCCCATCGCAATGATGGCCGGCACATCATACCGCTCGCAGACAGCCATGTACAGTGTTGGAAAGTCCACAGGGCCGCATCTCATGGCTGAATTAGGTGATGTTCGCCGTTTCCCGCACCCGCAGTTCTATTGTGGCCTTTGCAGGCGTAGACCCCGGCGTTGTTGGTTCTGGCAAGTTGAAGCTTTCCAGTGTTGCAACTTCCAAGCGTGGATCACCTCAATTGAGAAAAGCACTCTTTCAACGCTTGCTTGACATTTTTCCACGGTCATTTACTCCTTGCTGTTAGTTGTCACAGTGGACGTTTCCTAACTACAAGGGCCTCTTTGCTTACTTCGGTAAGCAAAGAGGCCGTACATTCTGAGCTTATTGTCTAGTATTTATAAGAAAAAAATCCCCCTATACCAATTTCTGCGTTGGTGTAGAGGGATTGCCTATTTAACTAAGTGACATTGCCTTTATCGGAATAGCTCTTTCCTTTACAACAACCTCACCTTACAGTTTGGGAGAAACGCTTAGTGCTTCAGTTCCAGCAACGCATCCCCCTGCTTTACGGTGCCACTGGCTTTAGCCTCGACAGCGGCATAGTCATCGGTATTGCAGACAATGAGCGGCGTGGTCACGGGATAGCCTTCGGCCTTAATGGCTTCCAGTTCAAAGCGGATCAACGGCTGGCCTTTCTTCACCTTGTCACCCTCGTTGACGAGGTAGGTAAAGTGCTTGCCACCCAGCTTGACCGTATCGATGCCGATGTGCATCAGCAGTTCGGCACCGTCAACCGTGGTCATGCCCACGGCATGGTGGGTCTCAAAGGTGGAGGAGATCTCACCGTCAG
>OGNY01002166.1_pt1 | contig 10703 bp, 8 predicted proteins | sample 1573551 | NCBI WGS metagenome assembly OGNY01 (sample SAMEA2581885, study PRJEB24529) | metagenome | biome: Human gut stool | place: China | collected 2011
TAATGGACCTCTTATCTTCCCCAAATATTTATTTATTGTCTGATTTGAGCAATTACATTCTTTATCTGAACCATAATATCCACATGGACATGGATTCATACTAGCTACAAGCATAAATTTTGATGGATATGTTAATGTCGCATTAACCCTACTAATTGTTATTTTACCATCTTCAAGAGGACCACGAAGTACCTCTTATGTCTCCTTTACATCCTTTCTAAGCTCATCTAAAAATAAAACTCCATAATGTGATAAACTTATTTCTCCTGGCTTTGGGATAGCTCCTCCACCTACCAGCGATGTTTTAGATATTGTATGATGTGGAAATCTAAATGGTCTATTTATTATTAGCGGACTATTTTCACTTATATTTCCAGCCACACTATGAATTTTGGTTACTTCTAAAGCTTCTTCAAAACTTAATTTTGGTAAAATTGTTGGAATTCTTCTTGCCATCATTGTCTTACCAGATCCTGGAGATCCAATTAATAAACAATTATGACCACCACTCGCAGCTACTTCTATAGCTCTTTTAATATTTTTTTGACCTTTTACTTCGGAAAAATCTAGATTATAAACTTGATTCGAATTAATTAATTCATTAGAATTAAATTTTTCTGGATTAATTTTTATAGATTTATTTAGATATGAAACAACCTGATTTAAAGAACTAACTGGAATAACACTAATTCCATCAACAATACTTGCTTCTTTTGCATTTTCTTTTGGAACAATTATTTCTTTTATACCTAATTTTTTAGCTTCAATACACATTGGCAATATACCATTAATACTATGAACATTTCCATCTAAAGAAAGCTCTCCTACAAACGCAACATTTTCAAAATCAAATTCATTAATATTATCTGTTGCAAGCAAAATAGCAACTGCAATTGGCAAATCAAATGCAGAGCCAACTTTTTTAATTGTAGCAGGAGCTAGATTAATTACAATTCTCCTACTTGGAAATTCATACCCTGAATTTTTAATTGCTGTTCGAACTCGCTCTTTAGATTCTCTTATACTAACATCTGGCAGTCCAACAATTTCCCAACAAGGTAAACCACCAGCGACATCAACTTGAACATCGACAATAAAACCTTCTAAACCGTGAAGGGTCATACTTTTAACTATTGATAACATAAATATCTCCTTTGGAATTTTTTAGAATTAAATTTTTTGAATAAAAATTTTTATTATAATAGCAAATTTTTTTAATTGTGTCAATAGGTAAATTTTGTAATTTAATACTACATTACTTTTTTATTAAAGCAAAAAACCATCAAGAACAAGTCTCGATGATTTTTTGTTTTTGCTGAATTGATTTATCAAAGATTATTACTTTCTACGGCGGTTAGGCTTTCTGACGTCAAAATTTTTCTGTGTCAGTTCATGCTGACTCGAATGTTTGACATCAGAATTTGACTGAACCATTTCATACTGCCATGGCTCCAACTTAGTTGTTTTAGATTTTCTTTCCTTCCGCCTAAAGTCCTTTTCAAACCACTTCATATTTTTCCTCCTGTGTCATTACGACGGTCAATTGGTTTTCTACGAATGAGTGTGTGGCATTTCTGCCAACGACTAAATAAATATATCCTATTTTATGTAAATTGTCAAGTGTTTTTATTCTATTTCTTTCATTTTTCTATAACTATGTATTGTTAATATCATAAATATTATTGTTGCACTAATAATTATTAGACTATATTCATTATTCGCTCCAGTGGCTGGTAATATTTTGTTGGATTGATTTGAATTGTTTTGTTGTTTTTTATTATCATTAGAACTTATTTCGCTATTTATCTTTAAAGAACTATTAATTATATTTCCATTATTTTCTTTTTTGGTTCCATCTAATTTGCTATTATCTGATTTTGAATTATCTTGATTGCCAGCCCCGTTATTATCTGATTTTGAATCGTCCTGATTATTATTACTATTATTATCTGATTTCGAATTATCCTCTTTCTTTATAATTTCTACTTTTTTTTCAGTTGATGAGCTATTTCCAGCATTATCAAATGTTGTAGCCTTTACTGTGTAAATTCCTAAATTTGATAATTTAAATTTCGTTTTATCACTTACATCAACATTTTTTCCATCTTTATCCTTTATTTCAATATTTGTTTCTTTAACACCAGATAAATCATCTTTCCCATCTTCAATTGTAACAACTGCACCCTCATAATATTTATCATTCTCTTTGTTATCACTTATTAAAATCTCTGGTGTTGTTGGTTTTGTTTTATCTATCCAAACCTCAAGTTTTATTGCTTTACATTCTCTTCCATCTTTTAATTTTGAAAGATATATCGTATGTTTTCCCTCTTTACTTATTGTTAATATGTGATCATTATTATTTTGTATTTTCTCCATCTTTTTTAATTCTTCTTGTGAAAAAGATGAACTTATTATTGATGTTTCAAATGACTCATTTATATTAACTAAAGTCATTGCGCTTTTAATTGTTAGTTGAATATCCTTATTTATCCAAGTAGAGCATTTCGATTCAACATCTTCAATCATTAATCCTGTTTCATTATTTCCCGAAGAATATAAAGTAGAATTACCCGCTTTGTCTTCACCATAAATCCATAAATATTTTTCTTTTTTATTTTCTATTTCTTGACCATCTTTTATTGGCATCCAACCTGAATCGTTAATATTTGGTTCTATGTTATGATCTGTCCATTTATATTTTAATGATTTTTCATTTATTCCAGATGAATATTTATCTGTTATGCTAACTTTTATGTTATTAGATGTTTCATCGTTTATTGAAATATCCGGTCTAGTAATATCCTTATATTCAGTTATTCCTTCAATACCATTTATAATCGTTTCAACATATATATCATCATATGATACATAAAATGTTCCATCTTTTCCCCATTCACTTCCCCAAGAATTCTGTACAAGATATGCACCATCTGTATTTGGTCTATTTGATTCAGGAAAATTATTTTTAGAATATGTATCATCCCATCCAATAATTATAACAGAGTGATCACCTGAACTAGTTGTTTTTTCTTTATTAAAACATACTTTGTCACCATTCAAACCATCTTTAAATCCATTAGTTTGTACATTACAAACTAAACCACCATTTTCCATTATAAACCTTTTATATTGAGATCTTATTTCATCTATTTCAGCTTTTGATATAACATTATTGTCAGAATTTTTATAAACTATATTATTTTTGTCATATTCTTTTATTATACTTGGTAATACTTTATAACTTACTAAATTACCCAAGCCTCTCTTTCCATCAACTGTTGTATCAAAACTAGGTTGTAATTTTTCTAATGCTTTTCTTACTTTTTCACTAGTATATTCACCCTGTATCTTTAATATTTCATCTTCAGTTTTACTATTATCATTATATATCTCTTTTAACGCCTTTTCTGTTCTGTCTATTGAAACAGGAACATATTCTCCTGCTCCCTTGGTCGTCATGACTGAAAAGACTGGTGTTTCTTTAAAGAAACTATATTTTCCTTTTTTCTGTCCCAATTTTACATGTGTTTCTAATAATGTAGATCTTGACATAGATGCACAAGAATTGTTTTGGTACTGATTTTTTACAACAATCGGTATCTCTGATCTTAAATCATATTTTTGAGGTATAGATACTGCATAGGTTCTATTTACTATATTTGCAATAACTGATTCTAATAGCAATACTACCAACACAATAAAAACGCTTAAATTAAATTTAAATTTTTTCCTTATATTCATCAATTTTTCCTCCGTTATTTTTATAATAATTTTATCATAAAAAATAAAAAAATCAAAATATTTATAAATTTTTATGATGAAAAATATAAAATTCATCTGTTTTATAATAATTTTTATTTCATTATAATAAATTCTACAATTGCCTAATGCAACCTTTGGTAAAACATTGTTACACAAGCTTGTTCTAGCTTATTTTATTTCACGGTTTAATTTTAAAAGATTGTTACCATTTTGAGGTAATTTTCTTTTATTTTATCTTGATTTTTATTATCTGTTAATATAAAATAAAAGTCAATAAAATTCAAAAGAAGATGGTGATAATTTGAATAACAAAAGTTCAAAAAATAATATAAAAAATGATAATAATTCAAATTCTAAATATTCAAAAACTAAACGATTGCGTACTTTAATGATTGTAATATTTGTGCTCTTTTTTTTGCTTTTATTTAGAATTGGATATTTACAATTTGTAAAAGGATCATACTTAAAAGAAATGGCTACTAAACAACAGTCTACAAGTAGAATAATTAATGCCAAAAGAGGAACTATATATGATTCTACTGGAACAGCTTTAGCAATAAGTGCTGATGTTGATACAATAACAGTTAATCCAGATAAATTAAAGAAAAAAACAGATGAAGAAACTACAGTTTTAAGAGAAAAAGTTGCAAAAGAACTTTCTACCTTATTTGAGCTTGATTATGAAGAAACTTTAGGTAAAGTTTCAAGTTCAAATAAAGTAGAAACTATAGTTTCAAAAATTGAAAAAGATAAAGTAACAGAGCTTGAAAATTGGATGAAAGAAAATAAAATATCTTCTGGTATTAATATTGACGAAGATACAAAAAGATATTACCCATATTCTGATTTAGCTTCAAATTTAATCGGTTTTTGCGGAAGTGATAATCAGGGTTTAACAGGTCTTGAATATTATTGGGATTCAACATTGGCAGGAACTGCCGGAAAGATTACTACAACTCAAGACGCTTCTCAGGATTTGATATCTAATGAAGATGCTCAATATTATGCAGCCCAAAATGGAAGTAATTTAACTTTAACTGTTGATATAAATATTCAAACAATAGCAGAAAAATATTTAGAGCAAGCATGCGTGTCAAATAAATGCGCAGATGGTGGAAATATAATCATAATGGATCCTAACACAGGTGATATATTAGCAATGGCAACATATCCAGATTATAATTTAAATACACCTTTTGAACCAAATGAAACCCTTTCTTCAACATGGGATTCATTATCAAAAACTGCACAAAGTGAAGCACTGCAAAAAATGTGGAGAAATACAGCTGTTTCTAATACATATGAACCTGGTTCAGTTTTTAAAGTTGTAGTTGCATCTGCCGCATTAGAAGAAAACATTGTCGAAACAGATACTCCTGCAATATTCTATTGTTCCGGTGTTCAAGAAGTAGCAGATAGAAAAATACATTGTGCTAATGCCGCAGGACACGGATATCAATCATTAAGACAAGCTTTACAAAATTCATGTAACCCTGCCTTTATACAATTAGGACAAAAAATTGGTGTAGATACTTTATATAAATATTTTAAATCATTCGGATTATTTACAAAAACAGGTATTGCAACAGCGGGCGAAGCTACAGGAATTTTCCATGATAAAGATTCTGTTGGTCCTGTTGAACTTGCAACAATATCATTTGGTCAGAGATTTACAATTACTCCTCTTCAAATGATTACAGCTGTATCTGCAATAGCTAATGATGGTAAATTAATGCAACCAAGAATTGTAAAAAGTATTACAAATACAGACACAAGTGCAGTTACATCTGTAGATACAAAAGAAGTTAGACAAGTTATTTCTTCTGAAACATCAAAGAAAATGTTAAGTATGATGGAATCTGTTGTTACAGATGGTGGTGGAAAATATGGACAAGTAACTGGTTATTCGGTAGCTGGAAAAACAGGTACTTCTGAAGCAACCGAAGGATCTACAGCAGGATATGTATCTTCATTTGTTGGAGTAGCTCCAGCTGATGACCCTCAACTAGTTGTTTTATTAACATTATACAATCCTCAAGGAAAAGACCATTTTGGAGGTCATATTGCTGCACCAGTTGTATCACAAGTATTATCAGAAGTATTACCTTACTTAGGTATTCCTTCAAAAGATTCATCTACAACAAATAAAACAACTACATCAAATTCAAATACATCAACAATTAAGAAAATAACTTTACATGATGTACGAAATAAAACAGCCTCTGAGGCAAAAAAATTACTAGAAGAACAAGGATTTAAATGTTCATTTACATGTAGTGCAAATGCAATTATAACAGAGCAAATACCAAAACAAGGAACTTCATTAACAGAAGGTGCAATCATAAAACTATATTCTGATGACACAATTACTAATAAATCAAAAACAACAGTTCCTGATTTAAAAGGCTTAACTTATAGTGCTGCTAAGTCAACACTTCAATCAAAGAATTTAAACATAAACACTATAGGAACTGGAAAAGTAATTAGTCAAGATCCAATAGCTGGAACCGAAAAATATGAAGGTTCAGTTGTAACAGTAACTTTACAAGAAGATGTAGGTTCGTCATCACATTAAAGTATAAAACAAAAAAGCTTTTAGAATATAAAATTCTAAAAGCTTTTTATTTAGTTTATTTTTTGTTTAAAATTTTTTTAATCTCATCATATATTTTTTCTTCAACATCTTTTGTTGCAATTTTTCCAGCTAATTTTCCCATTTGATTCAATTTATTTCTGTCTTTTATCATATCATTAATATATGAATTTAAATTATCTTTATTAATTTCTGAGTTTAATATTACCTTAGCAGATCCTAATTTTTCCATTACTCGTGCATTATCTTCTTGTCTATTAGCACCAACACTTGGTAAAGGAATAAATATTGCAGGCTTTTCTACTATAGCAATTTCTGTTATTGTCATAGCACCACTTCTACATACAACCAAATCGCATATATTTATTAGCTCTTCCATATTATAAATATATGGTAAAATTTTTGCATTTTTTATATTTTCAATATCTAAATCATGCTCTTTTAATTTTTCTTTTACTATATCAAATTGCTTTGGTCCAGTAGCCCATATTATTTGGTAGTTTTTATTATATTCATTTATTATTAAATCTGTAACATTTTCATTTATGCGTTGAGCTCCCTGACTTCCTCCAAAAATTAAAATTACTGGTAATGTGTCATTCAATCCTAAATCAGATAACATTTTTTTTCTAGTATCATTTGAAAATTCCATTTTTTTAATTTTTGTTGGAGTTCCTGTAACTATTACTTTACTTGAATCTGGTAACTTACTTTTTGCTTCTTCAAATCCAACAAAAATTCTATCAGCCTTTTTGGCAAACATTCTTACAGCTCTTCCTGGATATGCATTACTTTCATGTAGCACTGTTGGAATTTTTTTAGCATTTGCTGCAGAAAATACTGGTCCACAAATATATCCACCTGTACCTATTACTATATCTGGTTTAAAATCATCAATAAATTTTTTAACGATCTTTGAACTTTTCATTGTTTTTATAATTTGTCTTATATTCTTTAATGTTATTTTAGGTTGTATTCCATATGCTTCAATTGTTAGTAACTTATAACCTGCTCTCGGTACTAAGTCATTTTCTAACCCCCTATCAGTTCCAAAAAAGACAATTTCTGAATCTGGCTCTTTTTCTTTTATTTTATTAGCAATTGCAATTCCTGGATTTATATGACCTCCTGTACCAGCAGCTGAAATTATAACTTTCATAAAATTTTATCCCTCTTTCTAATATATAATTTATACTTTTGAATTTGCTCTTGATATATTTAATAATATTCCTACATTTGCAAGTAATAATAATAATGCTGTTCCACCATAACTAAAGAATGGTAATGACATACCTGTTGTTGGTACTGTAGCAGTAACAACCGATATATTAATTATTGCCTGAAAAGCAATCAGAGTCGTTATTCCAACTGCAATTAATGAACCAAACATATCTGTTGTTCTCATTGCAATCAATATTCCTCTCCATATAAAAATCATAAATAATGCTATTACCACTATGCAACCTACAAAACCAAGCTCTTCAGCTAAAATAGAAAATATGAAATCATTGTGTGGCTCTGGAATATATAGATATTTTTGTTTACTATTTCCAAGTCCTAAACCAAACATTCCTCCTGAGCCAATAGCATATAAACTTTGTACAGTTTGATAACCAGTACCTTGAGCATCAGCCCATGGGTCAAAATAAGTTGAAATTCTATCTAGTCTGAAACTGTTAGATCCTGATATTTGTAAAATCCCAAATATTCCCACTAAAAGTGAAATACCAACTATTCCTACAACAGCAAAATGTTTTAATCTACAGCCAGCCATAAACATAATCATAATAACAACTACTCCTACAACCAAAGAAACACTTAGATGGTTTTGTACAAAGAACAAAATACCAATTGGTGGCACTAAAAATGCTAATGGTTTTAAAAAACCTTTTTTAAAATCACTTAATTCATCTTTATGGTCTGTTAAATACCCAGCAAAAAATATTATCATTCCTATTTTTGTAAGCTCAGATGGTTGAAACTGTAATCCACCTAGCTTTATCCATCTTGTTGCACCTTTTACTGAATAACCTAATCCTGGTATTGCAACCAATAATAAAACTAGCCAAGAGGCAAAATATATGTACCAATAATACTTTTTATAAAATCTATAATCAACTTTCGATAAAAATAGCATTACAAAAACTCCAGCTATTGCAAATATTAATTGTTTTTTTACATATGTATAACTACTACCTGTTATAGAAAGTGCTGATGGAGCACTCGCAGAAAGAACCATTATAATACCTAAACATAATAATAGAATAACTGTAATGCATAATATAAAATCAAATTGATTATTAGCAAATTTTGAAATCTTTTTCGTTTTCTTTTGCATTTGTAATCTCCTTATCCAAAAATTTTATATAACACTTATTCCAATAATACACAAAATTAATGTAATTATGCTAAATACTGAAACAACTTTTCCTTCTTTCCATCCACATAATTCGAAATGATGATGTATTGGAGCCATTTTAAATATTCTTTTTCCTGTTTTTTTATAATATGCTACTTGCATCATTACAGAAACAGTTTCAATTATTGGAACTAAAGCTATTATTATCAATAATAATGGCATTTTTAAGTATAAGGCTATACCTGCAATAGCTCCACCTAATGCTAAAGACCCTGTATCTCCCATAAATACTTTAGCAGGATGAAGATTAAATATTAAAAATCCTAAACAAGCACCAATTAAAATAGTACCTGCTAATGTAACCTCTTTTATTCCTAATATAATACTAATTGATACTAGACAAGTTAAAATTATTGTTGTTACACTTGTCGATAATCCATCAATTCCATCTGTTAAGTTAACTGCATTTGTTGTACCTAATAAAACAAATATTGCAAATGGAATGTATAACCAAATTGGTAATGTTATATATTCTTTTAAAATTGGTATATAAGTCTCTGTTCCTATATTTAAATATTTTACTAAATATAAAGTATAAGCTACTGCTATTATCAACAAACCAATCATTTTATATGCTGGTTTTAAACCTTCTGTATTTTTTAAAACTAACTTTTTAAAGTCATCAACAAAACCAACTAATCCAAATCCTAATGTTACAAACATTAGTGGTATCATTCTTGTTGCAACATCTGGTTCTGTTTTCATATATTCCCAATATAAAAATCCAGAAATTAATAGCATTGTTAATGCCATTATAATTCCTCCCATTGTTGGAGTTCCTTGTTTTTTTAAATGCGATTGTGGTCCATCTGTTCTTTCAATTTGACCTACTTTTAATTTTCTTAATATTGGTATAATAATTGCTCCTAATATTACACTAACAACAAATGATAGTAATAATACTTTCAGTTGAAAATTCATTTCATTCATTCCTTTCTTCTTATCTTCTTGTTTTAATTTTTTAGAAGTTTTTTCTTAAGTTGCAAGTTAAATTGGGGATATGATGCATATTTGCTATACACTATATCTCCAATTTTTATTAAAACCTTCTATTATTTTTTTGATTTCTTTTTATCACTTTGTTTTGAATCTAATTTTTCAATTATTTCATTTACAATAATTCTTTCATCAAAGGGATGTTTTACACCATTTATTTCTTGATATGGCTCGTGACCCTTTCCAGCTAAAACTATTATATCTTTTTTATTTGCCATTTTTATTGCTGCTTCTATAGCTTGTGTTCTATCAACAATTACTTCATAATTTGCTTTTGTTTTCTTAATTCCTTCTTCTATTTGATCAACAATTTTTTGAGGATCTTCTGTACGTGGATTATCTGATGTTATTATTGTATAATCAGCAATTCTTCCAGATATTTCACCCATAATAGGTCTTTTTCCAGAATCTCTATCTCCCCCACAACCAAATACACTTATAACTCTTCCTCTTGTATAAGATTTTACAGCACTTAATATATTTTCTAGGCTCTCTGGAGAATGAGCTTAATCAATCATTATTGTTAAATCTCTTGAATTGTTTACAAGCTCACTTCTTCCTGGAACTCTTACTTCTAATAAAGCATCTTTAATATTTTCTGCACTACATTTTAGCTCTTTTGCAATACTAATTGCAGCTAATGCATTGTAAACACTGAATCTTCCAGGTATGCATACTTTTACTCTTTCATTTCTTGTCTCTAATTTTACTTTAAAATCTACATAAGAATTTGTTATAGTAATATCTTTTGCTAACAAATTACAATAATTATCAATTCCATATGTTGTTATATTACATTCAGGTAATAATTTTGGAACTTTTGCAACCATTAAATCATCTGCATTTGTGAATCCAACTTTACACATTTTTAATAATTTTAGTTTTGAATTAAAGTAATCTTGCATATCTGGATGCTCTTTTGGACTTATA
>OGNY01002168.1_pt1 | contig 10684 bp, 10 predicted proteins | sample 1573551 | NCBI WGS metagenome assembly OGNY01 (sample SAMEA2581885, study PRJEB24529) | metagenome | biome: Human gut stool | place: China | collected 2011
GCCGCCTCCAATCGGTCAATTTTCTATTGCTAATTTTCAATGCCGTTGGAAATAGAAACTTGACCGATTGGAGGCGGCGTGGTAAAATGAATATCAATGCCGTTGGAAATAGAAACGAAACGGGAAATTAGTTTAAGGGGGATATGGCAGATTGAAAAAAATAATAAAGACAATTGGCTGGACGCTGCTTGCCCTCCTTGTCTGTTACGGCTTGGAAGTGTTGTTTCGTGCCTTGTTTGGACTTGCGTTACATAAAGGGATGACAAAGCAGGAACAAATTCGAGTGCAGATTATGGCAAATTTTATTTTGAAATTGGTTGTATTATTTGTGTTTGGTTTCTGGTATGCCGTGCGGGAAAATAAATGGCATTACAGACCGGATTACCGCCCATTATTTACGGTAAAACGTATCGCCGGTTTGACGGCGATTGGGCTGTTTGGGCAGTATGCGATTGGCATCACCGTTGGATTCTTGCGGTATCTTCTGCCAAACATATTTGCTTCCTATGACAATGTGAGTGAGATTTTAAGCCTGAAAAACGGTTCTCCGTTTGCTGTGCTGCTTCTTGTTGTTGTCGTGGGACCGATTGCGGAGGAACTACTGTTTCGCGGCGTGATTTACGGCGGACTTAGAACTTGTTTTCCGGTTGATGTGTCAGCACTTGTTTCGGCACTGATTTTTGGTATATACCATAAAAATATTGTTCAGGGATTGTATGCGGCTGCCTTTGGTATTATTTTGGCGTACATCTTTGAAAAAACACAGAGTATCTGGGGAAGCACCCTTATGCATATGGCATTTAATTTAAGTTCTTATTTAATCAGTGGAATCGGACAATGGTTTGCCTATCGGCAAATCCGGATTGCTTCTATCTGGTATGTGATTTTTTATGTACTTTGCATTGTGGTTGTGGCGGCAAGCATTTATTCGCTGCGCCGGCTGCCGAACCGATATGATGAAATTAGAAAAAGGAATGGAGATGTGGAAGGATGAGAACTTTTGCAAAATCAGATAAATTACATGGAGTATGTTACGATGTGAGAGGCCCTGTTCTGGATGCGGCAAATGAGATGAAACGCCAGGGCACGGAGATTCTCCAATTAAATATAGGAAACCCGGCACCGTTTGGCTTTCAGGCACCTTCGTGGATTTTGGACGCCATTCGCGATGCATTGGATGACCCGATGAGTCAGGGGTATAGCGAGTCCAATGGTATTGTTGAGGCACGTGAAGCGATTTTAGATTATCACCGGTCAAAGGGACTGCCAAATTTGCAGATGAACCACATTTACATCGGAAACGGGGTCAGTGAAATGATTTCCCTTGCGATGCAGGGCTTGTTAAATGATGGTGATGAAATTTTGATTCCGGCACCGGATTACCCATTGTGGACAGCTGCGGCAAAATTGGCGGGAGGAACGCCGGTTCATTATATCTGTGATGAGAAATCCAACTGGTATCCGGATATTGCGGATATGGAGAAAAAAATCAATTCCAGAACAAAGGGAATTGTCATTATTAACCCGAATAACCCGACAGGTGCTTTGTATCCAAAAGAAGTGTTAGAGCAGATTGTAGAGCTGGCAAGACGCCATGAATTGATTTTATTTGCGGATGAGATTTATGACAGACTTGTTTTTGATGGCAAAACGCATACATCGATTGCATCTTTGGCACCGGATTTGTTTGTTGTGACGTTTAATGGTCTTTCCAAATCAGACCGCATAGCGGGATTCCGCAGTGGCTGGATGGTGCTCAGCGGAGACTTGTCAAAGGGCAAAGGCTACATAGAAGGAATTAACATGCTTTCGTCCATGCGTTTGTGTGCCAACGTGTTAGCACAGCACGTGGTGGCACCGGCACTGAAAAACAGACCGGATGTTGACCCGCTTTTATTACTGGGCGGCAGATTATATGAGCAGCGAAAATGCATCTGTGAGGCGATTGATGGTGTAGATGGCTTGTCCGTTGTTCATCCGGAAGCGGCTTTTTATATCTTCCCACGCATTGATGCAAAGCGTTTTGGAATTCAAAATGATGAGCAGTTTGTGTTAGACTTTCTGCGTGAAAAACATGTGCTTTTGGTACATGGCGGCGGATTTAACTGGGCAAATCCGGATCATTTCCGTATTGTCTATCTGCCGGAGGTGTCCGTTCTTACAGAATCTATGAAGAAGATGGATGAATTTTTGGAAAAATACCGCTAGGCTTGTCTTGCTTTTTAAAACAGTTTTCGGTATAATGAAATTAAGTTTGGAGATTTTTGTGAAAGGAGAAATAAGATGTCGGCGATGTATGTTCAGGATATTACAAATCGAACCAATCAGGCAGCAAGTGTATCGCTGTCCGCTTCGCATACAAAGACATCCATTACTCCGTTTCAGGAAGTGTTAGAAAAGGAAAATGCGTTGTATGCTGCGGCTTCTGAGGAAAACAAAGAAAGTGCGTCGCTGAAAAAGACAACAGCAAAGACGACAGAAAAAACATCGTCAGCATCAAAGACAAACAAAACGTCGAATGATACTTCCGAGAGTACAGGAAGCACGACGTTAAAAGGTATCTTTGAGCGGGCGGCAGAAAAATATGATATTTCCTATGATTTCTTAGTTGCCGTGGCAAAGGCAGAATCAGATTTTAACACAAAGTGTGTTTCCTCTGCCGGAGCACAGGGAATTATGCAGGTGATGCCGGAAGAACAGAAGGGGTTAGGAATCAAAGATCCGTTTGATGCCGAGCAGAATATTATGGGAGCGGCAAAACTTCTGAAAGCGCATTTGAAGAAATTTAACGGTGATTACACATTGGCGGCAGCGGCATATAACGCCGGCAGCGGTGCGGTGAAAAAGTACGGCGGTGTGCCACCGTATAAAGAGACGACAAATTACGTGAAAAAGATAAAGAAATTTATGCAGGAAGGCGTTACTGTTCCGAACCGCAAGGTTTCGACTACTTCCGATGCATATGAGGGGAGTGGTGCTTCTACTGGTGTAGAAGAGAAGAAAACAACGTCTCAATCGACTGATACGACTGCAGTAAAAGCGACGGCTTCAGATTTTGAAAAAGTTACGGTGGCAGTTGGAACCGGCGATAATGCGGTTACAATGACATATGGTGCTTATTTGAAATATTTAGAAATGGGGAGCACCGGCGTCGGTTGATGCGGCACTCCCTCATACAAGTTTAAGAACGAATATTTTGCATGGCAGTCTGATAGAGGATATCACTTTTCGACTGCCAGTTTTCGCATACTTTGATAGCATCTGTTTCCGTGGCAACGTCCAAAGACAGCTGCATGAGAACATGATTGCCGTCGCGCAGTGTACAGGTGGCGAGATAGGTGCCATCGTTTGTCGCATGGTAGTCACTCACTAAAGATGTATCATCAATGATTTCAAATTTGTGTTCTTCTAAGTAATGATTGATTTCGTCCCGAATTTCTCTTGATAAAGGAGCACCAAACAACTCTAATGTTTCGGCACCTGCTTCGGTCAGCGTGTAGTACGTTAAATGATAGGTGCTGTCCTCTTTGATTAAATCCGCTTCTAACAATTCCCCAAAGGCATTTTGTAAATTAAAATAATTTGTGTAGCCGCGGTCTGTGATGTAATCGGAAATCACGCCGGGCGGCAGTGGAGAATCTACTTTACTTAGTGTATATAAAATAATTAGTTTATAAATGGTAATTGAGCCATTTGGCATAGCAAATCCCTCCTTATTTCCCGTGATAGAATTTTCCCTGAAAAATATGTTCCTGCTTCATTTTTTTTTGAAGGGAGTTTAGAACCATTCGCTTGTTGGCACTCCACAGAGGAGCAATTAATAAGTCCTTTGGTCCGTCACCGGTCACACGGTGTATCACCATATCCGGTGGAAGAATCGAAAGTGCTTCGGCAATGTAGTCTAAATACTCATCCGGAGTCAGTGTCCGGAACATTTTACTTTCATAATCCAACGCTAAGTCAGTTCCTTTCAGTACATGCAAAAGCTGGAGTTTAATACCGTCACTTCCTATATCAGCAACATATCTTACCGTATCGAGAAAGTTTTCTTTTGTTTCACCGGGCAGACCGGCAATCACGTGAGTTACAACATTCACACCGATATTTTGCAGGTTTTTTACTGCTGTTTCGTATACGGAGTTTGGATAACCCCGCCGGATGTAGCGGATGGTGTCCGGATGAATGGTTTGTAAACCGAGTTCAACGGTCACCGGCATTTTTCTACAGCAGTCGGCTAACAGCGAGAGAACATCGTCTCCTAAACAGTCCGGTCTCGTTGCAATTGCAAGCGTGACAACGGATTCATGTGTCATTGCTTCTTCCCAAGCCGCCCGCAAAGTTTCAACCGGTGCGTATGTAGCGGTGAAAGATTGGAAGTAAGCGGTAAAATGATGCCCTGCGTTTTTGTAACGGGAAACACGGGCAATGGCTTCTTCGATCTGTTCGGTAATGCTTCCTTTGGTGGCGGCAAAATCACCGGAACCGCTGCCACTGCAAAAACAACAGCCTCTTGTACCAAGTGTTCCATCGCGGTTTGGGCAGGTGGTTCCACCAGCCAGAGAAATTTTATATACTTTTTCCCCAAAACGTTTTTTGTTCTCGTAATCCAGAGAGTGGTACGGTTTATCGCCCCATTTTTCCATGATTAATCAGCAATATGTGCTTTTACGGCAGCACTTACAACATCTGCAACGCGTGGATCAAAAGCTTCCGGCATAATGTTATCTTCATTTAACTCATCTTCCGGTACTAAAGATGCGATAGCAAGAGCGGCTGCTAATTTCATTTCTTCGGTAATCTGTGTGGCACGTCCCTCTAGGGCACCTTTGAAAATACCGGGGAAAGCTACTACATTGTTGACCTGATTTGGGAAATCGGAACGTCCGGTTCCAACCACTTTTGCACCGGCCTTTTTTGCAAGGTCAGGCATGATTTCCGGTACCGGATTTGCCATGGCAAACAAAATACCGTCGCGGTTCATTGAGGCAACCATTTCCTCTGTTACGATTCCCGGAGCGGAAACGCCTACGAAAATGTCAGCGCCGACAAAGGCATCGGCAAGACTTCCCTCTTTGCCGGATAAATTGGTAACTTCCATCATTTCTTTCTGCATCCAGTTTAAGTCCTTACTGTTTTTGCTTAAAATACCAGATTTATCGCAGAGTGTTACATCCTTAAATCCATAGCGGAGTAAAAGTTTTGTGATAGCGATTCCTGCAGAACCGGCACCGTTTACAATGACTTTACAGTCTTCTTTTTCTTTGTTCACTACTTTTAATGCATTGATGATTCCCGAGAGAACTACGATGGCTGTTCCGTGCTGGTCGTCGTGGAAAACCGGGATGTCAAGTAATTCTTTTAAGCGCGTTTCGATTTCAAAACAACGTGGTGCGGAAATATCTTCCAAGTTAATGCCGCCAAAAGCAGGGGCAATATTGACTACGGTTTTGATAATTTCTTCGGTATCCTGTGTATCTAAACAGATTGGGAAAGCATTGACCCCGCCAAATTCTTTGAATAAAACAGCTTTTCCTTCCATAACCGGCATAGCGGCTTCTGCGCCGATGTTACCGAGGCCCAAAACGGCACTCCCGTCGGAAACAACGGCAACCGTATTTGACTTGATGGTATAGCGGTAAGCTTCTTCCTTGTTCGCTGCAATTACTTTACATGGTTCTGCAACACCCGGTGTGTAGGCAATGGCAAGATCTTCTCTTGATTTTACCTCACACTTTGGTGTGGTTGTAATTTTTCCATTCCATTCTTCATGCAGCTTTAACGCTTTTTCACTCTGTGTCATAATATCCTCCATTCTATCTTGTACAAATCCAATAAACATATAACAATAATCATATCATTTTTCAAGGGCAAACACAATAAGTTTCTCTTGTACTTTTTATGGAAAATGGTACAATGAGGATAGGATGGCGCCATGGCGCTAAGGAAAGGAGAAAAAAGGATGACTTACGAAGAAGCAAAGCAGAAATTAATGCCTGTTGGTCAGGAACATTTATTACAATATTTTGAGGAATTGGGAGAAGAGGAGAAAAAGTCACTGTTGAAACAGATTGAAGATTTGGATTTATCCCTTCTTAATTTGATTGAGGGCGGTGTAAAAGAGATACCAAAAGGAAAATTAGAGCCACTTGGCGCTGTGACATTAGAGGAGATTGCGGCAAAGAGAAAGCATTATGAAGAAATCGGACTTCAGGCAATTTATGACTGCAAAGTGGGTGCGGTTCTTTTGGCAGGCGGACAGGGAACAAGACTTGGTCTGGATAAGCCAAAAGGAATGTTAAATGTTGGCGTGACAAAAGAATTATATCTGTTTGAACAGTTAATACATAATTTGATGCAGGTGAAAGAAAAAGCGAATGCATGGATTCCGTTATTTATCATGACAAGTGAAAAGAACAATGACGATACGACACAGTTTTTCAAAGAACACGATTATTTTGGCTATAACAAAGATTATGTATTCTTTTTTGTTCAGGAAATGGCACCGTCAGTAAGCTATGACGGAAAGATTTATATGGAAGGTAAAGCAAAACTTTCAACTTCACCAAATGGAAATGGCGGCTGGTTCTCTTCCTTGGCAAAAGCAGGTCTTTTGGATAAAATCGATGAACTTGGCGTGGAATGGCTGAACGTGTTTTCTGTGGATAATGTACTTCAGAAGATGGCTGACCCGGTATTCGTTGGTGCAACGATTGAGGCAGGCTGTGTGTGCGGATCAAAAGTAGTGGCAAAGGCAGACCCAAATGAAAAAGTAGGAGTTCTCTGTTTAGAGGATGGAAAACCATCGATTGTAGAGTATTATGAAATGACTGATGAAATGATTCATTCCAAAGATGAAAATGGACGACTGTTATACAACTATGGTGTTATTTTGAACTATCTGTTTAATGTAAAAACGCTGACAAAGATTATGAATGAATATATGCCGACTCATGTAGTGGAGAAAAAGATTCCATATATGGCAGAAGATGGGCAGATGATGAAACCGGAGGAGCCAAACGGTTACAAATTTGAACTTCTTGTTCTGGATATGATTCGAATGATGGACAATTGTTTATCTTTTGAGGTTGAGAGAGAACGCGAATTTGCACCGATTAAAAACAGAACCGGTGTTGATTCTTTGGATACGGCGAGAGATTTGATGAAAAAAAATAAAATTGAATTTTAAAAAGCGTGCAATTTAGCCCAAACACTACTTGACGAACCTTTTCTTATTCGTTATAATAAGGTTTCAGAATTATCGTAAAGAATCATTTGAAATTCGATTATCTGAAATTCGGGCGTTTGAGTTTGATTTCCTAATTATGAGATTGGATTAGTTAAGAGTGGTTGAGAGATGTATCAGCATTAGAAAGGAAGTAATGTATGGATTTTTCAAAAAAAACATTAGTTGAATTGCGCGAGATTGCAAAAGAAAAAGGTTTGAAAGGAATCACGGCATTGCGTAAGCCGGAGTTGATTCAGCGGTTGATGGAAGTTTCCGAGGAAACGAAAAGAGAGCCGGAGGTTATGCCGGAGAGAACGATGGAGAGAAAGCCGGTTTCCCAGAGAGCACCGATGGAACGTCAGACAAGACCGGTAAGACAAGACCGCATGGAACGGAATGACCGTCAGGACAGATACGAACGTCGTCCGATGCGTCGCAATGAAAATGGTTACGGCAACGGCGGTTACAGCAATAATTATAACGGCGGCTATAACAACAACGGTTATAACAGTTATAACAATAACTATGGCAGCAATAGTTATGAGCGGAACAATAACTACAGCAATAACAATTACAGCAACAATAACTACAGCAATAATAATTACAGCAATAACAATAATTATGGCAATAATAACTATAGCAGCAATAATAATTATGGCAGTAACAGTAACTATAACAGCGGTTATAACAATAATAGCTATAATAATGGCTACGAACGAAAAAATGATTCCTATAGCGATAGAAGAAATGACTCATACAGTGATAGAAATGATAGAAGAAATGATTCACACAGTGAGAGAACATATAATTCGCATGAAAGAACTTATCACTCCGAGAGACCGCAGCAGCATGAACGTGTGTCACAGTCGAACTATTATTACAATAATCGTCCACAGAAGTATCATGATGGAAGCGATGGGCTGATTTCGATTGTTAAAGATCGTCAAATTACGGAGGTACATCCGTCTGAATTGAAAGAATTAGACAGTGGTATTACGAAAAATGGTATTTTGGAGATTATGCCGGAAAATTATGGATTTATCCGCTGTGATAATTTCCTTCCGGGTGAAGATGATGTATATGTAGCACCACAGTTTATTCGTCGTTTTGGACTGCGTACCGGTGACATTATTGAGGGGAATTTAAAAACGAGAAACCAGAGTGAAAAGTTCAGTGCACTGTTGTATATGACAAAAGTAAATGGATATTCACCGACCTATTTGTATAATCGTAAAAAGTTTGAGGATTTGACACCAATTTTTCCGAATAACAGGATTCATTTAGAAACACCGGGAGCAGGAGTATCGATGCGTATGCTCGATTTGATTGCACCGATTGGTAAGGGGCAGCGTGGTATGATTGTTTCCCAGCCAAAAACCGGAAAGACAACCTTGTTAAAACAGGTTGCGAAAGCGGTTACGACAAACTATCCGAAAATGAAACTGATTGTTCTTCTGATTGATGAGAGACCGGAGGAAGTTACGGATATTAAAGAGTCGATTGAGGGCGAACAGGTAGAAGTCATTTATTCTACATTTGATGAATTACCGGAAAATCACAAACGTGTATCGGAAATGGTAATTGAGCATGCAAAACGCCTTGTGGAAAGCGGCGAGGATGTAATGATTCTGTTAGACAGTATTACACGTCTGGCAAGAGCTTACAACCTGACTGTAACACCGAGCGGACGTACCCTTTCCGGTGGTCTTGACCCGGCGGCGCTGCATATGCCAAAACGTTTCTTTGGTGCTGCACGAAATATGCGTGAAGGCGGCAGTCTGACGATTCTTGCTACGGCGCTTGTAGATACCGGAAGCCGTATGGATGATGTTGTATTTGAAGAATTTAAGGGAACCGGTAATATGGAACTTGTATTAGACCGCAGTTTATCGGAAAAACGTATTTTCCCTGCGATAGATATTCAGAAATCAAGTACACGCCGTGAAGATTTACTGTTAGACAGTGAAGAACAGGAAGCAGTAGTCAAAATCCGAAAAGCACTTGGCGGTATGAAAGCAGAACCTGCCTTAGAGCAGATTTTGAATTTGTTTAAACGAACCAAGGACAATAAGGAATTCATTGAAACTGTTAAAAAAATGCATTTATAATTAAAAAGTGCTTGCAATTAAAGGTGGAACATGATATAATGAGCAAGCAGTTTTTGAGCAAGACAATTATCCTTTTATATATAAGGAAAATACAAGTAGTGAGGTGAAATGAACATGAGAGAGGGAATTCATCCGGAATATTACCAGGCAAAAGTGATTTGCAACTGTGGTAATACGTTTGAGACAGGCTCAACAAAAGAAGAGATTCACGTTGAAGTTTGTTCTAAGTGCCATCCATTCTATACCGGACAGCAGAAGTCGGTAGCAGCTCGTGGTGCAATCGATAAGTTCAATCGTAAGTATGGCTTGAAATAGTGGATTGAGAATGTGGGCAGAGTCGGCGTGACTCTGCCCTTTTTTCCATGTTTAATGAAAGGAGAGTATTCATGAGGTATTCAAAGCTTGGCGGTCAGGCAGTCATCGAAGGCGTGATGATGAAGCATGAAAAAGAATATTCGGTTGCCGTCCGTAAGCCGGATGGTGGAATTGAAGTGACGAAAAAAGCGACATCGAGTATTCGGGATAAGTACAAAATAGCGTCTCTGCCGATTATCCGTGGAATGGTGATATTTGCTGAGTCTTTGTCGACGGGAATGAAAACATTAAATTATTCGGCTTCTTTTTTTGAAGAGGAGGAAAAAGAGGCGAAAGAAAAAAATGAGAGAAAAGAAAGCCTTGTTATGGGGCTTGTTATGCTGCTTGCTATTGTGCTGGCGGTTGGAATCTTTGTGATTGTTCCATTTCTTATTTCCGAAGCATTGAAACGCCCGGTGCCTTCGCCTCAATTGCGTGGATTGATTGAGGGTGTCATTCGTGTGGCTCTTTTTGTTGCTTATGTGAAACTGATTTCTTGTATGGAAGATATTAAGCGTGTGTTTATGTATCACGGGGCAGAGCATAAATCGATTAACTGCGTGGAAAATGGCAAAGAATTAACGGTGGAAAATGTTCGTATGCAGACGACGGTTCACAAACGCTGTGGAACAAGTTTTCTTTTGATTGTTATGTTTGTCAGTATTTTGTTTTTCATGTTTATTGTAGTAGGAAATGTGTGGCTCCGTATGGTGCTGCGTATTTTATTGATTCCGGTTATTGCAGGCTTGTCTTATGAATTCATCCGCTATGCGGGAGAGCATGATAATAAAGTTATTAATGTGTTAAGTAAACCGGGACTTATGCTGCAGAGTCTTACAACAAAAGAGCCGGATGACTCGATGATTGAAGTGGCAATTGCGGCGGTGGAAGCAGTATTTGACTGGAAAAAGTGGCAGAAGGAAGAGAATGTATGACCTATCGTGAAGCGATTGTTTTAGGTGAGAAAAATTTACAACAGGCGGATATCGCGGATGCA
>OGNY01002178.1_pt1 | contig 10642 bp, 11 predicted proteins | sample 1573551 | NCBI WGS metagenome assembly OGNY01 (sample SAMEA2581885, study PRJEB24529) | metagenome | biome: Human gut stool | place: China | collected 2011
GATTTTATCCGTAACGTCATAAGTAACCATCACTTCCGGCCAATGCACCATCGGAGCCATATAAAATACAAGCTCATGACGACCCGTATTCAAGGTATCACCCTCTTTCACCTCAAACAAGCCTTCCTTGATGCCATGATATCCTTCCAGCATTCCGAAAGTCTTATTGTTTCCGACAATCTGTACGTCCGGATATTGCTGACGCAACAAACGGATACTTCCCGCATGATCCGGCTCCATATGATTTACCACGAGATAATCCAAAGAACGTCCGTCCAAGGCATCCGCTACTTTTTTCAAGAAAATATCAGAGTAACAAACATCGACCGTATCGATCAATACGGTTTTCTCGTCTACGATCAAGTACGAGTTATAGGAAACGCCGTATGGCAACGGCCACATATTCTCGAAGAGGGCCTTTTGACGGTCATTAACTCCTACATAATAAACTTTATCCGCAATTTCTTTTAACTTGTACATCTTTTTTAATTGATAATTGATAATTAAAAATTGAAAATAACAAAGCGTGTGCTCTCTAATTTTCAATTCTCAATTTTTAATTTTCCATTTCTTAGCGCTCTCCAGACAAACCAGCACCCTGCCAAAACAAACGGGATACTTAGCCATTGCCCCATATTCAACATCATTCCAGCCTCGAAAGGCTCTTGGTCATTTTTCACGAATTCGATGAAGAAACGAGACCCGAATACGCATATCATAAATACGCCGAAGATAAGTCCTTGCTTTTTCCATGCCTCTTTCTTTAAATATAGCCACATACAGATAGCGAACGTCACCAGATAACAAGCGGCCTCATACAATTGCGTCGGATGGCTCGGAGCTGTAAAAATAGGCTCCGCCCCCATTCTCCATGCGTGTAAATTATCGATAAAACGAAATCCCCAAGGCAAATCAGTGGAATGACCGTAAATCTCATGATTCATCAGGTTTCCCAGACGAATCATAGCAGCTACCAATCCTGTCGGAACCACCAACTTATCGAAAGCCCATAACATACTTTTATGGCTTACTCGCTTCGAGTAGAAATAAATGGCGATAATTATACCTAACGTACCACCATGGCTAGCCAATCCTCCCTCCCAAATCTTGAAAATCTCAATCGGGTTGGCTAAATAATATTCCGGAGCATAAAACAAACAATGCCCCAAACGGGCACCAATCACCGTACCGAGCATCGTATAAATCAAAAGGGAATCGATCCATGCGGGCGGCAGTCCCTCTTTTTTCCACATCCGCTCTACAATCATATAGCCAATAGCGAAACCAATCGCAAAAGCCAATCCATACCAACGAATCTCCCGGGAACCGATGGTAAAGATAGCGGGATCGGCAGTCCATGTAATAAAATCAAGCATAATTATTTCAGTTGGCAATTGACAATTGACAGTCGACAATCGCAAGTCAGGATTTCCCGAACTGTCAATTGCCAGCTGTCAACCATCAACTTATATTAAACGAGTCTTCTAATTAAGTTCTCTCTCTCGCCGTACAGCATATCGATTATCGGCAATTCGATCATCGTATATGCGCCCGGTTGTTGCTTCAAGCTCGCACGAGCGACAGAAACCAAGATTTGAGCGGTCAAGGCAGGGTTATTGATCTTCATATCGAATTCGATCAACTGGTTCTGAGTCTTGCCCGATACACCTTTACGAACCAAGTTCACACCATGTCCCATGTCCAACAAATTATCGACACATTCAACCCGCATTACATGAGTCTCATCATGAGCGAAATAATCATCCGCCTTGATAGCGGCAGACACTTGCTTGAAATCGTATCCGTCTTCTACCTCGATATAAACCATACGACGGTGTACACCTGTTCCCAAAGGAATCGTCATACTTAAAGCCGCCTTCACGCCTTCGATAGCCTTCACGGCAACCGTATGCCCCATACTCATTCCCGGACCGAAGTTCGTATAAGTAATACCTTTCGGCACCATCGCTTCTAACAAAGCACGTACCACAGAGTCGCTTCCCGGATCCCAACCGGCAGAAATTACAGCTACCGTATTATGAGCCTTCGCTACAGCGTCCAAAGAACGACGTAAATCCACGATACCTCCGTGTATATCGAAACTATCGACAGTATTGATGCCTAAAGCCAGAATCTCTTTCGCATGCTCTTCCACGCTACGTGTAGGAGTAGCCAAAACCGCTACGTCAACCTTATCTAACTTGGTGATGCTATCAGTAACCGTGTATGCCTTCAACTCGTCCGGAATATCATTCGGATTACGACGAATAATACCTGCTACCTCAAAATCCGGGGCAGCTTCAAGGGCCTCTAACACATATTTCCCGATGTTGCCATAACCTACGATGGCGGCTCTAATTTTCTTCATACTCTAGTTTTTACTTTTCAACCAACCGCAAAGTTAGATATAATTTAGAGCTTTAACAATAAGGAATACAGTTTTTATATCATTTTCAGAATGATATAGATCCTCACTCTTTCACGAATGAATCCGGATAGGTAGTAAGCTGCTCTACACCGGCTTTCGTACGAATCCAAGTCTTGAAGGTACGGGCTCCCTCGTTCAATTCGATCACACGTGCTCCATTTGGTATATGGATGTATTCCGTCGGACCACCCGTAAAACGACCGTAAGCCAATAATACGTCATACCAGCAAACCGCATAATCATCGTCATGATCATGACCGACAAATATACCCATCACGTCCCCGTTCTCCTTAATCGCCGTAAATAAGCCGGAATTCAAGGCCGGAGCGCATGCCTTTTCCCTACGTATGCCATAGAGTTGGGCATTCTCATCGGAAGCCGCTTGATTAAACTCCGGCAACGCAATATGGAAGAAAGCCAAAGAAGGAACCGGCTCTCCCCCGTTATTCCGGGTAAACTCTGCGCTTTTCTTACAATACCAATCGATCTGGTCACGCTTAATATAATCGTATCCTTTTACCCCCTTGATAGTTGAATAGGTATTCGAATCGATGCAATACAAGACGAAAGCATCCTTCTTCCCGTCGGAGGAACGTACGGTCAAGGCGTAATTACCCACGCCTGAGATTTCGGGAACCTCATCCGCCGTTAAACTATACGGTAGGCTTTCGGCTACTTTCAGCAACTCCTCTTTTGTCGCCCCCTGCTCATTATCATGATTTCCGAAAACAATGGAGAATGGTATTTTACGGTCGGAGACTGTCTTCAATACATTCCGCATATTTTCCAACGCAGGCTTGCTATAGATAATATCTCCCGTAAAAATCACCAAGTCCGGTTTCTCGTCATCCAACACTTGGTTCATACGCTCAAAAGCGATGTCCGAACGAGGGTCTTGCCATTTCACATGCAAGTCCGTAAACTGTACAATCTTAAACTTCTTATCCGGATTAAACTTCAACCCCGGTTTTTGGGCAAATCCCAAAGAACTCAAGCCGGCGGCCAATAACAAGGCCCCGGCAAACATCCACTTTCTCACACTCATCAAATCTCGTGTTTTTTGTAATTAATAATTATTTATTCCTTTCCGAAACAAGCGTCGAACGCATGTGCGGAAGGTTGGAAATCCACTCTCTTCACCAATTCGCAAGATTCCCGTGCCCCATGTTCCCGATCCATAGCGCTATCTTCCCATTCCACGGAAAGCGGACCTTGATAGCCAATTGAATTCAAAGCACGGATAATCTCCTCAAAATTAATCTTTCCTCGTCCTAAGCTACGGAAATTCCAATATCGACGGGGATCGCCGAAAGTAACATGACCGCCGAATATACCCACCTGCTTAGGGGTATCACTCCAATATACGTCCTTCATATGCACATGGAAGATACGCTCCGGAAACTGATAGATGAAATCCACATAGTCCACCCCTTGATATCCTAGATGACTCGGATCATAGTTAAAACCGAAAGCAGGATGGTTATTTACCGCCTCCAATGCTCTGCGTGCGGAAAAAGTATCGAACGCGATCTCTGTAGGATGTACCTCCAACGCAAAACGTACACCCAGTTTCTGAAACTCATCCAAGATGGGCGTAAAGCGACGGGCGAAATCATCATACCCCTTTTGTATCATCGCGTCCGTTACCGGAGGGAAAGAATACAAATAATGCCAAATAGAACTACCCGTAAAACCTACAACCGTATCGACTCCCAGCATCTTTGCCGCATGAGCGGTCCGGATCATCTCCTCGGTAGCCCGTTGGTGAACCCCTTCCGGATCGCCATCTCCCCAAATATAATCCGGCAAGATCGCCTTATGGCGCTCATCGATATTATCGCAAACAGCCTGTCCTACCAAATGGGTAGAGATCGCATAAAGCCGTAAGTCATATTTCTTTAACAGATCCTTGATTCCTTGATAATAAGCCGTATCCGTACGTCGGACATCCACATGATCGGGAAGTCCCAATTCCACACCGTCGTATCCGAATTCTTTCGCTTTTTGACAAACTGTTTCCAGTGATAAATCTCCCCACTGGAGGGTATACAATGTTACAGGACGTGCCATAATAGTATTATTTTTAGTCGATTATTTTTATCCATTTATTCTCTGTCGATCCGGTAGCTACAATCGTCTCGATAAACCGCATGCCACGGACACCGTCTTCGGCGGAAGGGAAATCCAAGGTCTCAGGAGCCGGTTCCTCACCAGCCAGAATCGATTGCAAAGCCAAGGCGAAATTCCAATACAAATTAGCGAATGCCTCTATATAGCCTTCCGGATGCCCGCCCGGTGTACGGGAATTATGAGCGGCGATACCCGACATATATCCATTGGAAGTACGGACGATCTCCGCTGGACGATCCGGCCAACGCATAACCATCGTATTCGGTTCTTCTTGACGCCATTCCAACCCACCTTTCTCTCCATACACACGAATATTCAAGCCATTCTCTACACCTACGGCGATCTGGCTAGCGGTCAGCACCCCTTTCGCACCTCCCTCATAACGGATCAATGCCGCCCCATCGTCATCCAAAAGACGATCCGGCACGAAGGTATTCAATTCACCGCATAATTCCACGGCCTTCAGCCCTGTTATATATTCCGCCAGATTAAACGCATGCGTCCCGATATCCCCCATGCAACCGGCCTTGCCCGACCGACCGGGATCCACCCGCCAAGCCGCCTGCTTATTAACATCAGCGCAGTCATTATATAGCCAGCCTTGAGGATATTCCACATAAATACGGCGTATCTTACCTAAATCCCCCCTGCGTACCCTTTCCCGAGCCTCCTTCACCATCGGGTAAGCGGTATAGGTATGAGTCAGCATAAACAATTTTCCGGTTTCCTTCACTTTGTCTCGTAATTGCTTCGCCTCATCCAAGGTATATGTCATCGGTTTATCCAGTACGACATGGAAACCATGTTCCAACGCCATCATGGCCGGACCGAAATGCACATGATTCGGGGTAACGATAGACACAAAATCCATCCGTTCGCCTTCAGGCAGGGCGGCCTCTTTCTCTATCATTTCCTGATAAGATGCGTAAATACGATTATCCGGTAAAAATAAAGATTGTCCGGTAGCCAATGAATTCTCCGGGCGAGAACTGAAGCATCCACAGACCAACTCGATCTGTCCGTCTAAATTAGCGGCGATACGATGAACGGCCCCGATAAACGAGCCTTGTCCTCCACCGACCATTCCCATTCTGATTTTTCGTTTCATGGTATTATTCCGTTTTATTAAACTAAGGTAATTACATTGTTGATTCACAAAGCTATGAAAAATAACCCTGCGTACGCCAATTTAACAGCTTAATATTTTTTAATTCACAAAATATATCGTTCCTTTGCGTCAAACATTTACCAAAAATATCAACTATGAAGAAAAATGAATTAGTGGCTATCGCCTGTCTGCTTTGTTTTTGTTGTTGTAATGGAACGGAAAAGGAAGTACCTAACCCCGACCTACAAGAGGAATTATCCCCCATACAGTTTACGATCGATTTACAAAAGGAAGTATTACCCTTCCCCGTAACCAAGAGTATTCCCGAGCTGAATATCCCTGAGCCTATTCCCCAAAATCCCGATGCCGAGGAAGATCCTTCTACACCGGATATCGATCCGGATAATTTATACAACCGGATCGATTATATCGTATACCAAAGCGGAAAACCGGACATTCTGGTAAAACATAAGCAATTCACGCCTCAAGATCCGGATTTCACGATCATTTATGATTCACTGCCCTCCGGCGACTATCATATTTGTTTCCTAGCCCACTCAGACAAGAATATCTCCGTGTCCGGACAAACCGCACTATTCAGTAAAGTATCAGATACGTTTCATCTTTTTCTCACCCAAGAAGTACAAGCGGGAGAAAGAATCATTAAAGATATCACCTTACAAAGAATCGTCGGCAAAATAGAGTTCATATCCGCCGATGCCGTATCTAAAGCCCTAAAAAGCTTCACGATAAATGTCTCCAATTATCAAAACAAGATTGACTTAACCACCGGGAATGGCATTTCTCAAAACACGCCTTATACACAAACCGACACTTTTAACGACTCTGATATCGGGAAAACAAATTTCTCCCATTCCTTCTTCACGTTTATCCCGGCTCCGGAATTCATGCTCAAAGCACACCTCTCGGCCAAAAATCAGATAAATGAAGTAACCCGGGAAAGAGAGGTTAATGACATCCTGCCTCTCATAAATCACATTATTCGTTATACTGGGATTCTCTACACCCCGAAGGAATCAGACGATACCTTCACCCTTGATATATTAAACGGTGGCAAATGGGATAGCCCCATCGACAAAGATCTAAAAGATTAATACAAAACCGGTGTGCCAAATTTGACACACCGGCTACCTTTTTCCTAACCTTCACACTTATTTTGCGTCTTCTATCTTGAAGAGAGCGTTAAATCCCGTCAAACTAAAGGTCTCACGAACCACATTCCGCATACCGATCAAACGTAAAGACCCTTTCTTGGCAGTCGTCATTTTTTGTAATATTAAAAACAATCGGAGGCCCGCACTACTCACATATTCCAAATCAGAACAATCGACACATACTTTTACTCCCGGATTCTCCCATACCGGCAGCCGTATTCGTATCCAATCTTCCTTTGATCTTAATTACAGTCTCTTCACCTTTTTGGTCAATAACTACTTCCATATCTTTATATTTTATTCGGTTATTTTTTTCTTCATGATAAAGACATTCCGCTCATCTACTCTCTGATAAGAGACCTCATCCATAATCTTCTTGATCAAGAAAATACCCAACCCTCCGATTGGACGGTCTTCGGCAGATAAAGTAATATCAGGGTCTTTTCTTAAAGTCGGATCGAAAGCAATCCCATGATCTATCAATTCCCCACCTTCCCTGACCAACGAAATGTCTACGGCATCCTCAACATCTCCCTTATACGCATAAAAAATTATATTTGAGACAGCTTCTTCCATCACCAGATTCAGGCTCATCATGAAAGCGGTGCTTAATCCCAATTCTTCTCCAGCTTCCTCCAAGAACTGATTCATCATGGAAAGCTCATGAATATCGTTCTTAATGCGTAATGTTTTTTGCATATATCTGAAAATTTTGCGCTAAAGATATAAAAAAAAGAAATATCCTTTCCTTAAATTTGTATCTTTACCTTCGAATAGTATTTAAAGGTATAGAGTTATGGCTAAAAGATATTTAATAAACATATTCTTATTGATCGCCGTCTTATGCGGGTTCAGTAGTTGCGAGGAGGATCCGTATTATGATCCGTATGAGGAAATCACCTATGATTTATGTAATTATGTATGGACTGATTGGTTTGTCGTAGACGGTTTAGATTGTGAGCAGCAACTTACATTTAATCCGGATGGGAAAGGATGGGATACAAGAATTTATCATTACCCAAGCGGACGCATAGATCGAGAGGAAATTCCATTCTACTGGGACTGGAACAATTACTATACCGATATACTTTATATGGACTATGAAGACGGCCAAACAACACTAGAGAACGTATGGATTAGTGGTCGGACTTTTAAATGTCTATATAATGGCGAATGGGTAACGTTTAAGGCCTATCAAATAGGTCTCTAAAGGATATCTTTACGTACTTCCCCGGCAAAATCATACAATCCATCAAAAAGACAGGGATCTTTCCTCAATTGTTCGAACAGTCATACAAGTAGTCTCGCCGGGAATACCAACAATCACCGTAAATATCTATAGATCAATTCAAAAATTCAAAACAAAGATCCTGCGGTAAGAATAGCGGTAATAAAACCTCTCCTTAATCGTATCTGTAAACATCACATTTGCACTGCGAAATCAATATTTATATCCAAATTACACTGCCATACAGCGGTATCGCAAGTAGTTTATTTAACTCATAAACATCCAAAGGGAAACAGAGGAATGATAGAAGCCCCCTGCTGCCGTCCACAGGTACAGGGCCTCCCCCTGACAATCGAACCCCAGTTATCTACCACGCTCCATATTCTATGCATGCCGTACCCTTCTGGGGATCTATACGCATTGTGAAGAAGGTTCCATCTTCCGAAATCTCATTAAAGTAAAAACTACCGTCCTCCGACATGCTCCAATGAGCCGGGGGATTCGTCTTCATCCACCAATAGAATCTCTCCGTTTCACGACCCGGTTCAAACTTAATATCTATCCGATCAATATAGTCCAAAGTGAACGACTTTTTTCCATAGGTGCGATCTATAACCTCGTACGCTGCCAATCCTACACCTACCTTGTATGAGATCTCCATACGGCTCCCATACGGCTTATTGACGATATCTGATACAAACGAGCAAACATATATTAAGCTAATAAGAGAGATAGGGGATAACAGCGCATAAGAACACCTTCTCCAACTCGCCCACCGCCATTTCCGCTCAATCCACACGTACAAAGGCGGACAACCTACCCATGAGACCCAAGTAGCCAACCAAAGGCAAAAAGACTTAAATGTCCATCGCTCCGGTCTTGCCCAGAATAGAAGGATTATGAAGGCCAGTAACCCACCACCCAAAACTATCACACTAACTAATAAAAAAAACATCATAATGCCTCAAATTAAGAACTACTATTTCACCTTATTCATACTCCTTCTTTATAATTATCATAATCTCGTATCCAATCCGTTTCTTTTGCTCCCGAAGGTTCTGTATAAAGTAGATCCATAACACTTACATTTCTATTTAGGACAGCTATCCCTTATAATTAGATCACATGGTCATATAAAGTTCCATTTCTTTCCTATGGAGTTGTTGTTCGCATTGCCAACATGATACATTCCCCAACAAGTGCTATTTCCGCTAGTAAATAATGTCGAGTATTGTTCCACATCACACTATGTCCTGCAATTTCCGCCGTACGTAAGAAATTATTACGTACTCTCACGTCATTGAAATATGTTGCTGACCCCACAGCGAATGCTGTTCCGGATGGACTGAGGTTGAACAGTACCGGGCCCGCATCAATGTCAAATCCCAACCAACACGAATAATCATGATATTCCCGTATACCAAACAATAAACCCGATTGCAAAAAATGGGATTTGAGCCTATGATATTGCTCTCTTGCAAATACTGAATCTATCTGCGTGAGGTATAGACAGTTTAATGCGGAGTACGAGCCTTTCACCGGGGCAGCTTTAAACGGTATGCCATCCTCACTCAAAAATGAGACAAGTAGACCTGTTTCTTTGTCAAGCCATTCAGATTTAGCCTTTCGCACCCATTTACGTACTGTAGAAATATATTTTCCCTTGTTTAATTTCGAGTAATTATTCAGTGCGACAATCGCAACAAGCATATCAGGGACATATATACATTCGTTTGGATATGTTGGTAAGTTTAGACTTTTACTTCGAAGAAGCCGACGATTCATAGTTCCGCAAAGATCATCAAACAAGTTATTATATTTATCATTTCCTCCGGCCATCTTATACTCGCTTATCATCCACGCAAGATGACTGATATATGAAATATGGCTCCTGTCACCATCCAATGTTTCCAGAGGATCCTCGCCCCAACGCTCAGCATCATATTTTCTCAACTCAAAGGAAAGTACCATCTCAATAAGATTATCTATGTTCTCTAGATTCTCTGTTTTTGTTTCGGGATAAAGTTTCGACATATTGAATAAGGCTGCCGCCAGCATTGAACAAGAATACAACGCCCACTCACCTTGAAATTGTGTTCCAATTCCTTCTGGCATTTCACACAACAACGCACGTGGTGAAGTTACTACACGATCGATCAGGAAATCCCGACGTTGAATGAGTTCCCCCTTCTCATCCTCCCATGTACCATTATCAGTACACGACCAGTAAACCCATAATATTTTGACCAATATAAATGCAACCATCACCACTGCGATTTTAATTGATTTGTGTATCAAATCAATATTGTCTCGTATAATATCTACATATTTCTCAGGCTCAACCGTTTCACGCTTGGGTTGCAAGCACGAACAGGGCAAACTAATCTTATTTTGCCATTCATTGTCAAGATAATCCTCAAAACGGATGACGACCTTCAACAGATCATCGGATAAACGTTTCTGGCACTCTTTAATAATGTATTCAGGAATTGGATAAACACAAGCCGCTATTGCGCCAGCTATAGCACCTTGCGTATCAGCGTCACCACCGAGTGACACGGCATTTCTTATCG
>OGNY01002182.1_pt1 | contig 10612 bp, 8 predicted proteins | sample 1573551 | NCBI WGS metagenome assembly OGNY01 (sample SAMEA2581885, study PRJEB24529) | metagenome | biome: Human gut stool | place: China | collected 2011
TTCATCTGTTCATGCGGATCTATGTACCGGATATGACAGCACTGGATAGCTGGCAGCCACCTGTTATCCGCGAACAATAAGGAGATAGAAAAGAATGGCTATGAAACGTATTGCAGCAATGCTTCTTACATTGGTACTATTGCTGTCCTGCGTCGGCTGTGCGCAGGATGGGCGCAAAGAGCCGGGCGCGGAAAAGGCAGACCTGGGTCTGACTGCTGATGTCAAGCCCGCCACAGACTTTACGGCAAAGGCAAATGCCGCCATCTACGATGAACTTGACTTCGATGATAAGCAGGAATATGAATTCGCCACCCGTGGACTGATCGACGCGCCGGAAACACTGGAACTAAAGGACGAGGATGGGAAGATCCTCTGGAGTCAGGAAGCCTATGCGTTCCTGGACGATTACGAAAAAGCGCCTGACAGCGTAAATCCAAGTCTCTGGGAGAACACGAAAAATAACCACGCTTATGGCCTTTTTGAAGTGACGGATGGCATCTATCAGGTCCGCGGCTATGACATGGCAAACCTCACCGTTGTCAAGGGCGATACCGGCTGGATCGTCTTTGATACGCTGATGAGCGTGGAGTGCAGTCAGGCTGCCATGCAGCTGATCGAAAAGAATCTTGGTAAATTCCCGGTCAAGGCCGTCATCATCTCTCATTCCCACGCCGACCATTTTGGCGGCATCGCCGGCGTGATGGCGAAAGAGGATAAGGCAGACGAGACACTTTCTATTGAAGATCAGCTCGCCAGCGGCAAGATCCCAGTGATCACGCCTGTGGGCTTCACGGAGCACTCCGTGAAGGAAAATGTCTACGCCGGTAAGGGTATGGGCCGCCGCAGCAATTATCAGTATGGCATCCTTCTGACCCCCGGCGTGACCGGCAAGCTGGCGCAGGGCATCGGCATGGGACAGTCCATCGGAACGGTCTCGTTCATGACGCCCAGCTATGAAATCACGCAGTCTGGCGAAAAGCTGACGATCGACGGTGTGGAGCTGGAGTTCCAGCTCACGCCGGGTACGGAAGCGCCCGCCGAAATGAACACGTGGCTGCCCCAGTACAAGGCGCTGTGGATGGCGGAAAACTGCACCGGCACGCTCCACAATCTCTACACGCTGCGCGGCGCGGAGGTGCGCGACGGCGCGGCATGGGCAAGCTATATCACCGAGGCCATTTCCCTTTACGGCAAGGACGCGGAGGTCACCTTCCAGTCCCACAACTGGCCGCACTGGGGAAACAACGTGGTGAACGACTACATGGTCAACACGGCTGCCGTGTATAAGTTCATCAACGACCAGACTCTGACCTATATCAATCAGGGCTACACCAGCGACGAGATCTCCAACATGATCGAGCTGCCGGAGGCGCTCAATAAAATCTGGTACACCCGCCAGTACTACGGGACGGTCGCCCACAACGCCAAGGCGGTCTACCAGAAGTTCATGGGCTGGTATGACAGCAACCCTGTCAACCTGAACCCCCTCATGCCAAGCGACAGCGCAAAAAAATGGGTGGAGTACCTGGGGGATGTTGACAATGTCCTGCAAATGGCAAAGGCGGATTTTGACAAGGGTGAATATCAGTGGGTCGCCGAGGTCACAAATACCATCGTCTTTGCCGACCCGACGAACACCGATGCACGGCTTCTGTGCGCCGATGCACTGGAGCAGCTGGGGTATCAGGCGGAGTCCGGTCCGTGGCGCAACGAATATCTGACCGCCGCGCAGGAGCTGCGCCATGGAAACGCCAATTTCACCGCTTCCACCAAATCTACCGGCGACATGGTCAAGGCCCTCTCCGCGCCCATGCTGTTTGACTATATGGCCATTGTCATGGACAAGCAGGCGCTGGCTGACCGCGACTTCACCATGAACGTGATCCTGCCTGACGTGGGCGAACAGCACATGCTCCGCGTGAAGAATGGTGTGCTGCTGGTCTATGCGGATACATTGTCTGATGATGCGGATGTGTCTATTACCTGCCCGAAGAATGCGCTGTTTGCGATCCTGACCAACAATAAGGAAACGGTTACACAGGCCGTCAAGGTTGAGGGCAGCGCAGAGCTGCTGACGCTGATGATGGAGAATATGAACCAGTTCCCGATCACCGGAGCCAACCCCTTCAACATCATCGAGCCGTAACGGCTTCGCGGGGCGGTCCGTGGGAAGACCGCCCCGCTCGAGAGAAAACAGCGAGATGCTTTCAACGCAAATTAAAAGCTGTCTGTTTCTGTTGGAAACAGACAGCTTTTGCAGCCTTATGGTTGCCCTGCACACCCGAATCTGTCAGCCAACAGTAAAAATAAGAATTACTTCCTTATCACTGTTAAGCCAAGGTTTAAGAGTTATTAACAATTTATCACTCTGTCCATATACATTCCTTCCGGTAATACATGGCGACATGTGCATTGTGCCAGTCGCCGGGGTCATCGGTTATGTCGGAGTGGTATATCGGTGCCGGGCGCTTCGACAGGGCGGGAACAGTCACGAACTGTTCGTCATCGCCTGTGCTTCTTAGGTATTCATCGCGGGCAGTCAGTTCGCAGTCATAGGTTTTGGCGTCGCCGTTTATGAGTGAGAGCGTTGCGGCGGCGGACAGAGGAAGCTTGCCAAAGCCTGCGTCACCGCTCTTATATTCCGTCTCACCGACCTCTATACAGCCTATGCAGGCGATTACAAAGGCACAGAGACTTATGGCAAGCGCGAGGAGGGTGTTTTTGCGGCTTGCTTTTATTTTTTCAAAAAAATTATTAACGATGTCATCAAGGAATATATGCCTTTTTTCTGTTTTTATCTTATTCCCAATCCATCCCAGAAAATATATAAGATTAAAGGTGATGAGAACATACGCGGCAAAAAATATAATGTTCATCATTCTGTACGGCATGCGCAGCCCCTGCGCGTAGAATACAGGCGTTCCCATTGAGCAGTACAGACCGAAGGTGAACACTGCGACGAGGAGCGGATATCTGTAGGTGAAGCCGCTGCGCCTTGCTATGCGGTAAAATACCGGAATCATGCATATAAAAAATATAAGGCATGGAGCATTCAACACTTTGGCGATGCTGTAACCGCCGAATGCAAAGGTGTAGACGAAGGTCTTTACAATGCCGGTGCTTCCGCCCACGGATTGCTGGCGCAGAGCGTTTCCCGGTGCCGCCATGCTTATAAAAAGTCCTGCCATGGCTGCGGCTGCGACGATGATGTATGCCGCCATATGGTAAGGACGGATGACCTTATTTTTCCTAAGTATTACAAAATAAACCGCGGAACCCGCACTTAGAGCCAGAATAATGCACATGAAAAGCGCAGCTGCGTAGTTGCTTCCACCGATAAGAAAGGCAGATACAGAGCTTATTGCAGTGAGGATAATCGTGCCGGCAGCTTTGGCGGTTCTCATTCTTATAAGAAGCGCAAAGAGAAACAGCATGAGACTGTAAAAAAATGTATAATATATAGCACCGTTATACCAGTAAAATGAATCGCTCGGTGTCGTGCACAGCTGCATTGACACGAAGGTGAGGCAGATTCCCACAGTCGCGGCAAGGTAGCTGTCCGCCTTGAATATTTTTTTCAGCGCAGTGTAAAAAAAGAAAATCGAAAAGCCCATATACGCGCTGAGAAGTATAAGCGGCGCAATAAAATAGTATTGCTCACCGAATATTCCAGGCTGCAGGCGCATGAGGAAGATTGCTGAAAAATTGCCCTGCCATATATTGTAGGTGTTAATCATCTCGTCGAAGGAGCATTTTACAACCGACGCGAAGGAGTGGGTCTCATTCCACACCTGCACAGTCTCCGTGCCATAGTAATAGTCGTCGACGCTCGGGTGCGCGAACATGCCGATTACATACAGCGGTATGACCGAGAGGATGAAACATATGAGAATTATGTAAAAAATATTTTTTGTTGTCATTTTTTGGGTGAAGGATTTATTCATGTGAGCTCCTTGTGTTTGTGATATTAGTTTTTGACATGTATTATTATATTTTTTTTGAGGGGGATTGTAAATATTAGTTTGCATCAATTTGTCAGTCATAGTCGGGCAAATTGCCAAAGGAATATAATGAACGAAAAAAATGATTTAACTTATGCATTTTGCAAATCATAGAATGTCGTCAGACATATAGAATAAATTGAATATTTTATGTAAATAATATTCCTCATGAAGCACAGAAAAGTATATTACTATGACAATGAGCTGGAGGATGAATTTTCCGGCATAAAGAGGAACACGATAACTGTCGATGAAAATTACCGCTACAGCCACGGAAGGCTGTGGAAGGTGGCTGCATGGGTGCTGTATCACATAATAATGACTCCTGTTGCATTTATATACATGAAGCTGCGGTTCTGCATGAGGATAGAGGGGAAAGATAAGCTGTGCGGACTACGGGATGGCGGTCATGGCAGGTGCAGGCCGGCATTTTTCTATGGAAATCATACCCAGATCCCGGGGGATGGTTACATTCCGGCATGCATAAGCTTCCCGAGGAAGGCCATCATACTGGCACACCCTGACAATGTATCGCTCTACGGAACGAAGAATATCATGGAGATGCTGGGCGCCTTTCCGATACCTAATAAGCTCGGGGGCATGAAAAATTTCCTTGGGGAGCTTGAGAACTACATCGGCACGGGACACCCGGTTTTTATTTACCCCGAGGCACATATCTGGCCTTATTACACGAGAATTCGTCCTTTTAACGAGAGCTCCTTCCGTTATCCGGTAATATATGACCGCCCTGCATTTTCTTTTACCATAACTTATCAGAAACACCTTTTCAGGACAAAAATCACAATATATATTGACGGACCTTTCTATCCGGACACCACAATAAACCCAAGACAAGCTGCCGTGAAATTGCGAAATCAAGTGCACGATGCCATGACGGCGCGCAGTGAAAATTCCACCTATGAGAAAGTAGAATATATTAAGAACAAGTGATTTTACTATTATAAAGCAACAAAGCGGATTGAGGATAACGGATTGAATTATTAATCTAAGGAGGCTCCCATGAATATCCTGTTCTGCGGCAATTCACGCGCCTTTGACGGTATACTGATAGCTGTTCTTTCTATAACAAAATATTATAAGGGCGAGTTAAATATTTACATTTTTACCGCAGGGCTTGAAAATATGCGCGAGGACTACACACCGATATGCTGGCAGCAGGCGAGAATTATCGAGAATATTGTGACGGGTGTGTGCCCGCAAAGTCATGTTTTGCTGATTGATAAAACGCAAGATTTTAAAAATGAGCTCGCCGGCTGGGTCAATAAGGACACGGTATACACGCCGTATTCCATGCTGCGGCTATATGCGGACGACATTCTTGTGAACAGGCTTCTCTACCTCGACGCGGATGTGGTCGCCTGCGATGATATAGAGCCGCTTTACAACATGGGTATATCTGATTTTGAGATAGCCGGTGTGAGGGATTTTCTCGGGAAATGGTTTATTGAATATAATTACATGAACACGGGCGTGCTGCTTTTTAATATGCCGCGATGTCGTGAAAATGGTTTATTTAAAAATGCGAGAAAAATGTGCCGCGAGAGAAAAATGTTCTTTCCCGACCAGACCGCGCTGAACCGCGTATGTAAAAATAAGCTCTTTCTCCCCGAAAAATATAATGAGCAGAAGCGTTATAGACCAAACACCGTGCTGCAGCATTTTTGCAAATCTCTCCGAATATTTCCGTATATTCACACAGTAAATGTGAAACCTTGGGAGATTGAGAAGCTGCACAGTATATATAAGCTCCATGCGCACGATGAGATATTAGAGCAGTATGAGAGGATAAAAAATATAATACGTTAAACACGCTAAGTTTACAGAGCATGTTCTGTCTCCAACATCGTAGTGATTAGGTATATATAGATTATGGGAGGAAGAGAAATCAAATTTATTTGTATGTTAGATAATATATTTAAAACATTTATATGCATGTAAATTTTGCAGTGCAGCTGATTAAAAAGGGGATAATATATGGAAAACAATTTTTTGATTTTTATTACAATAATATTTCTGGTACTGTATTTTCCACGGCTGATTGGCTGGTTCGGGTGGATTTTTCCGCAGAAAAGCTGGAAGTGTGGGAGAAGGCACCGTTTTGCGCTCATTGTTCCGGCGCGCGATGAGGGCAGGGCGGTTCTGCCGCTTTTTAAGAGCATAGAGGAGCAGAGCTATGGTGCAGATTATCTAAATGGTGGTATTGGAAACGCAGATAAACATACGGAAAAAAATATAGATAGGAAAGCAGATAAAAAATCAGTTGATAGTCTGTTCGACACTTATGTTATCGTGAAGAATCCGCGTGACGAGGTGATTGGCTATGCGCGGGAGATTGGTGCGAAGGTGTATGTCGATGAGGCGCAGAAGAGCAAGGGTGACTGTCTTGATTACTGTATAAGGCATATTCTGGCAGCGGGAAAGAAGTATGATGGTTATATAATCGTCGATGCGGACTGCCGGCTTGATGTGGATTTCCTGGCAAATATGAACGATGCGCTTGCAAGCGGGGCGCAGGTGATAACGGGGCGGAAGCTGGTCGGAAATTATAGCATGGGTTATCTAAACAGCGCTTCAGAAAAAGTGGTAAATGCCATAACCTGTCAGAATGGCCTGGTATGGCCGATTATAGATGAGCTTGGGAACAGGTACAAGAGCGCGCTCGGGCTCACCACTATGCCGATAACAACGGGAATACTTATAAGAGGAGATCTGGTCGAGGAGTGGGGCGGCTGGATTTACAGACAGACGCTCACGGAGGACATGGAGCTACAGCGTGACTGTGCGTGCAAGGGGATAAAGACCTTTCACTATTCATTTGCGAAGCTGTATCTTGAGGAGACACCATCGCATACGGACACCAATAAGCGCAGAACACGCTGGATGACAGGAATGGTGGCTGCAGACAGGCTCTACTGTCGCAAGCTTCTAAAACGCCGCGGGGTGAGGGCTTCTATCGATAATTATTATATATTGTCGCTGTGGCTTGTGTATGCATACATCGGAACCTTGTCCGTGGCGGCAGTATTTAATCTGGTTACATTTAGAATATGGCAGGCAGCGGCGGCATTCATGCTTATCTATACCGCTTTTTTTGCGCTGTCCGTGATGGCAGTGCTTGCAGACTGGAAAAATATCGGACTGTCATGGTTTAATAAGCTGTGCCTAATGCTGGTGCACCCATTTTTTTACATGGAATACATCCTCATCGTGGGGCGTGCGGTGCTTGGCGTGAATCCGAAAGGCTGGGAGAAAATCGGGAGGGTGCAGTATTGATGAATTATTTTAAGCTTGCATACACAACACCCGATGTGCTTGTGAAGATAAAGGAGGCGGAGAAAAGGGGGGATTTCAATGCACATCTTGACCCGGTAGATTACGGCAGCAGCCTTCCGGTCGATGAAAAATTTCCTTATATTCCGACGGGGGCTTTAAAGTTCCGGCAGGCATTGATACGCGCGTTTATAATCAAGCCGTTTATGTGGATTGTGAACCGCTTCATATTCCGCACGCGAATTTATAGCTTTTACCAAGAGGGTGAGGGAGAGTGCGGTGAAGATAATCATGGCATGATAATCACTTGCAACCACATAAACAAGCTCGATGCATTGGTGGTAGAATGGGCACTCAAAAGGAGTGGTGTGCTGCGGGGACGGCAGCTCAAGGTCATGGTGGCGGATTTTAACAATCGGAGGGGGCGGCTCGGTGAGTACATGAGGGCGTTCGGTATAATGCCGTTTCCCCGGGGACACAGGCTGGTGAGACGGTTCAACGGTGCTGTGTCGTACTATCTTGGAAAAGGCGACTGTGTCCTCGTATTTCCGGAGCAGTCTGAGTGGTGGGGCTATGACAGACCGCGACCGCTGAAGAACGGTGCCTTTTACTATGCCGTGAAAAATAATGTGCCTGTTCTTCCTCTTTTTATAACCTGCCGCGATGCAGGAGATACTGAACATTATGCGCGAAAAAAAACAGGCGGCGTGGAGAGAAGATATTTTGACGTGCATATATTGGACAGGATTGAGCCGATAGGAGACGGCATAAGCGACCACGACAGGATACGCATGCTGCGTGATGAAAACAGCCAACGATGGAAAAAAATTCTTGACTTTAAAAAAAATTAAAATTATAATAGTTCGAGGTCGAACAGTTCAGTATCAAACTGTTCGACCTCGAACAGTTTTTTGCTGAAGGTTAAGGCTTTTGACGGATAACCGGGCTATAGATAATGGCACCATGTCTGTTATGTATGGGTTTTTATCTAAGCCACATCATGAGGAAAGGAGCACGAGTTGGAAAAGAAACGCTATTTGGGGTTCGAGATTAAGAAGATGGACAACACTATTTTTCGTCAGCTGAAAAAGAAGCTGGTAGAGGCCGGCTTTGACGAGGTAACGGTAATGCATGGGCATATCCTTGGATATCTAAGCAGGCATAAGGATGTTGACGTGTACCAGAAGGATATAGGTGAGGAGTTCGGTATAGGCAAGTCATCGGTTACCAATATACTTCAGCTTATGGAGAGGAAGGGCTACCTGGTGTGCCGCACGGACGACAACGATGGACGCTGCAAGAAAATAGTTCTCACGCAAAAGGGCGAGGATACACACGCTGCTACGGTGCGCGTCATCGATATGCTCCACGAGGAGCTTGAACAGAATGTCACACAAGAGGAAAAACAGGTCTTTTTGAATGTTATAGAGAAGATGAAAAAAAATATCAATGATATGAATAAGGAGGATGAACAGTGCTAAAGACATTAGGTGCTTATGTAAAAGAGTACAAGAGGGCATCCATCGCGACACCTTTTTTTATGATTTTAGAGGTGCTTATGGAAATGCTCATTCCGTATCTGCTCTCATCACTTATCGACAATGGTGTTGAGAAGGGTGATATGGGCTACATACTCATGGTCGGCGGCTGCATGGTAGTGATTGCCATGGTCGGATTGTTTGCCGGAATCATGGGTGGTGTTTATGGAGCGAAGGCCTCAACAGGTTTTGCAAAGAATCTCAGAAAGGGTATGTTTGACAATATCCAGACCTACGCCTTTTCTAACATTGACAAGTTCAGCACAGCGGGACTTGTGACAAGACTTACAACGGACGTCACAAATGTACAGAATACATACCAGATGCTCTTAAGAATGTGTATGAGGGCACCGGTGAGCTTAATCTTTGCGATGATAATGTCATTTATCATCAGTCCGCGCATTGCATTTATATATCTTATCGCGCTTGTGATACTCTCATGTATTCTTGCCGTCATCATAGGACATGCGACCAAGTATTTCAATGCGGCATTTCCTAAGTACGATGAGCTGAACGCGAGTGTCCAGGAGAATGTATCGGCAATCCGTGTTGTCAAGGCTTATGTGCGTGAGGATTATGAGAAGAAGAAATTCAAGAATGCCAGCAACAATATCTACAGGATTTTTGTAAAAGCAGAAAAGACGGTTGCATACAACAACCCTGTTATGCAGATTACGGTATATACCTGTATCCTGCTTATAAGCTGGGTCGGTGCGAAGATGATTGTAGGCTCCGGCGGCGTGCTGCTCACAACAGGTAAGCTTATGAGCCTCCTGTCCTACTGTATGACAATTCTTATGAACCTTATGATGGTTTCCATGATATTTGTTATGCTCTCAATGAGTATGGCAAGTGCAAAGCGTATCGCAGAGGTGCTTGACGAGAAGCCTGATATCACCAATCCTGATAACCCTTGCTATGAGGTAAAGGACGGAGGGATTGTATTTGACCATGTAAATTTCGGCTATAATAAGGGCGCCGACAAGAGAGTGTTAAACGACATCAACCTCACAATCAAATCCGGTGAGACAATCGGTATCATCGGCGGAACCGGAAGCTCCAAGTCAAGCCTTGTAAACCTTATAAGCCGTCTTTACGATGTGGATGAAGGAAGTGTAAAGGTCGGTGGCAGGGATGTAAGAGAGTATGACATTGAGACACTTCGTGATGAGGTGAGCGTTGTTCTCCAGAAGAATGTGCTTTTCTCAGGAACAATACTCGACAATCTTCGCTGGGGCGATAAGAATGCCACGGATGAGGAGTGCATGAGAGCATGTAGGTTAGCATGTGCTGATGAATTTATTGAGAAATTCCCGGACAAGTACAACACCTACATCGAGCAGGGTGGTACGAATGTATCGGGTGGACAGAAGCAGCGTTTGTGTATTGCCAGAGCACTTTTAAAGAAGCCTAAGATACTTATTCTTGATGACAGCACAAGCGCTGTTGATACTGCAACCGATGCGAAGATCCGTCATGCATTTGCCACGGAGATTGCGCAGACAACGAAGCTTATCATTGCACAGAGAATTTCAAGTGTTCAGGGTGCGGACCGCATAATCGTGATGGATAACGGACGTATCAACGGAATCGGAACACATGAGGAGCTGCTTGCTTCCAACGCTATATACCGCGATGTATATGAGTCACAGACCGGAGGCAGCGGTGATTTTGATGAAAACGGAGGTGAAGCATAATGCCGGGACCAATGGGAGGAAGACCGCCAAGAGGAGCGAAGCCTACAGTCGCTAATCCTGGAAAGGTATTTAAAAGAATAATAGG
>OGNY01002215.1_pt1 | contig 10503 bp, 6 predicted proteins | sample 1573551 | NCBI WGS metagenome assembly OGNY01 (sample SAMEA2581885, study PRJEB24529) | metagenome | biome: Human gut stool | place: China | collected 2011
TCCTGACCGCCGATGTCGATGATGAAGTCCACGTCCGGCATGAAGTATTTTGCTGCCGTGAAGTGGGCCACGGTCTCCACGAGGCCGAAGTCGCAGCGGAAGGCGTTCTTGACCAGCTCTTCGCCGTAGCCGGTGGTGGTCACGCTGGCCACCTTGAGGCCGGGGTGCTCTTTATAGATCTTCAGCAGCTGCTGCCGGATAAGGGGCAGCGGGTTGCCGAGGTTCGGCTGATAGTTGGTGTAGAGGATCTGGCTCTGCTCGTCCACGACCACCAGCTTGACAGTCGTAGAGCCGGAGTCGATGCCGATATGCACCGGGCCGCACTGGGCGCCGAACGCCACCCGCGGCACGCTGTGGGACATATGGCGGGCATGGAATACCTCGTACTCTTCCTTATTGGCGAAAAGGGGCGGCTCGCTGGCGTAGGTGGCCGTGGCGGCGTACTCATCCAGCGCAGCGGCCACGTCCGAGAGGACGAACTCCTTGTCGGCGTAGAGGGCAGCGCCCAGCGCGACGTAGAGCAGGCTGTTCTCGGGACAGGTACCGGTGACGCCCAGTGCCTCGTCGAAGCTCTTGCGCAGCACGGTGCTGAAGGTCAGCGGACCGCCCAGATAGAGGATATTGCCCTGGATGGGACGTCCCTGTGCCAGACCGGCGATGGTCTGGTTGACCACGGCCTTGTAGATGCTGGCCGCGATGTCCTCGGTCTTTGCACCCTGATTGATGAGGGGCTGCACGTCGCTCTTGGCGAAAACGCCGCAGCGGGATGCGATGGTGTATGTACGGGTGGCCTGTTCGGCCGCCTTGTTCATCTCATCGGCACCCATCTTGAGCAGCGTCGCCATCTGGTCGATGAAAGCGCCCGTGCCGCCGGCGCAGCTGCCGTTCATGCGGACTTCGGTGCCGTTGGTCAGGAACAGGATCTTTGCATCCTCACCGCCCAGCTCGATGACGCAGTCCGTCGCAGGGACGAACTTTTTGACCGCCACGCGGGTGGAGAACACCTCCTGCACGAAAGGTACGCCGCAGCTGTCGGCCAGGCCCATGCCGGCGGAGCCGGAGATGCTGAGCAGCGCTTTCCGGCCATGCAGCTGCTCTGCGTCGATGCGGCGCAGCAGCTCCTGCGCCTTTTCCAGAATGTGGCTGTAGTGGCGCTCATACGTCGAATATAAAAGGGTATCGTTTTCATCCAGCACCACGCATTTGATGGTAGTGCTGCCGATGTCAAGACCTACTCTCACAGTTGTTTTTCCTCCTGAAGGACAATGCACTCTCCCTCTGCACACAGGGCTCTCCGGCCCGGGCAGAAGTTGTTTGCTAACGAATCAAATTTCAGACTCGCATACATGGGTATTATAAACCAAATCCGGCTGACAATCAATCATTCGGGATTATTTTACACCTTAAAAACAGTAAAATCACCTTTCAAAGTTAAACATTTTGTTAATTTCGCAAACTTTTCTGTGAATTTCGGGCTGTTTCTACTAAGATTCTTTACCGTCTGTCAATTTTTCTGCTCTCTTCCCTGTCCCGCACACAAAGCAAAGGCATCTGCGCTGCGCCGTCCCGGCCGCATTGCAGATGCCTTTTTGTCTCGTTCAATATCTCCGCAGCAGAAGGATCTCCTGTGCCGCCCGGCTTGCGAACCGCGCTGCGCGGATGTCGTTCTCCTCGTCGGAGTGGAGTTCCATTTCCGGCGAGATGTCCTCGCAGGAGGCCAGCGGGAACACCACCTGCGCCCGGGTGCCGCCGCCCGGCCGGGCCGTCAGCGTCAGCTTCCAGCCTGCACGGCGGCAGATGAGCTTGCAGATGCGGAGGCCCAGCTTTGCGCCGCTGAGGAAGCGGCGGTTGTTCTCGATGGGGTCTTCCTCCATCAGGCCGCAGCCGTTGTCTTCTACCCGGAGCGCGACGCCCGTCTTTTTCTGTTTCAGGCTCACCCACACCCTGCCGCCTGCATCGCAGGCCCGCAGCGCGTTGGAGATGAGGTGGAGCAGCAGCTGTTCGGCCTCATCGGGGACGCCCATGACGGCGCAGTGCTCGATGCCCCCGCTCTCCGTCGTCAGCGTTATTTCCAGCGACCGCTGGATGTCCGGGGCAAGACGCCTCGCCTTTTCCAGCAGACCGCACAGGTCCAGAGGCTGCAGCTCGCTCAGCTCTTCATTTTCCAGCTGATAAAGTGTTATGGCATTGCGTACCGTGCGGTCCAGCCGGGCAGACTCTATCTGGATGTCTGAAAGTGCCTGCCGGGTGGGCAGGTCGGCCGACGCCAGCAGATGCATCTGCAGATACTCCCGGTTCTGGTCGATGATGCCAAGGGCATGGAAGCACACATCCCCAAACTCCTCCTGAGGGGAGACTCCTGCTCCATCGTTTCGCCTGCGCATTCTGCTCTACCTCCGCGTCGTGTGGTCAGCACCTCACTGCTGACTCAGTCTACTTTCCAGCGCATAAAGCAGGCGGCCGATGGTCACCTTCCTGCGCTCTAAGCCATACTCTTTTCGAAAATCCCGCCATGTCTGGGTACCGGTCTCGTCCAGCGTCTCCAGCAGCCGCCGGAGGGCGCTGTCCACAGCCGCCACGGTGAGACCGTATTCCTCCGCCACCGGCCCTAATATCTCCTTGCGGATGGCCAGACGGTGGTCAGAGCCCATCATCACCCGAAGCGCACCGGTCAGGTAGCGCTTGTTGGCGTCGCAGGTGCTCACGCCCCAGCTGCGATAGATGCGCTCGCAGCGCTTTTCCAGGCTCTCCGCCGGGCGGTGGGCCGGAGCGCGCAGCTCCTGCAGCATATCTTCCAGTGTGGCCTGACGGATGAGGTAGCATGCATCCTCCTGACTCAGGCTCTCCACTGCCGACTTCTCGTTGCGTCCGTCGTCCCGCAGAAGCACCAGAGGCTTGCGGGCAAGGCCGCGTATCCTGGGCAGAAACTGGATGCTGTCCATGTCCTCCAGCCTGCCGCCCAGCACCAGAACGTCCACATCGCCCTGCTCGAGCCGTTCCAGCAGCGTCCGGCTGCTGCGGTAGCCCGTGCAGCGGATGGCCGGGTTGCGCTCCTCGAGATAGCGTGTCCATACCCGCATCTCTCTGGGGTCATAGCTGGCCAGCGCTACGCGCCATATGACGTCCTGTTCCTCATAGCTCACACGACGCGCCTCCCTTCCTGCAGGCGTTCTGCCTGCTTCGCCTGCGGATACCAGCAGGAAATAACATCCTGCCACAGCTCCGGCTGGACCGAATTCTCATACAAAAACTGCAGCAGCCGTCTGCACTCCTCTTCCGGGGCCGGGACCCATGTACGGGCCGTGTCTGCCGGGTCGTCCGGAGCCTTTGTCCGGCTCACGGTCAGCCAGCAGCCCTGTCCCTCCGTCTCCAGAGAACAGGCAAGGGTATACGCCTCCTGATACGGTTCCAGCGTCGAAAATCTCCTCACCAACGGGATATCCTGTTTCATTCTGCATCCTCCTTGCCCCATCTGTCCGGCCCTTCCACTTATGCCGGACAAGCCACTTTATACGATACTGTATAAAATTGTATGGAGCGTCGAAAGGAGTTGCAACGACAAATTTGCGTCAGTTTTCGTCGAATTTTGGAACACTGAAGATATTAACATGGATACTGTCTCAAGAATACCATCAACCGCTCCAAAAATCAAGACACATCTGCCGCATTCTCCTGATTTGGGACGCTTTTCCGCGCAGGATGCAGCGCTTTTCCATCCTTCGGCAGAAAACACAGAACTTGGCACCCGTTACGACATAAAATGTTCATATTCTTCTGATAAAATCAAGCAGATACTATGTTTCCCTCTCCGTCCACAAATGCCGGGCGGAATAGGCCAGCAGACACTTCCCCGTTCTGCTGCCGGAAAGGCAGGCCAATGCTTCAGCTTATCAATATCGAAAAGAAATACACCACCGGCGATCTGACACAGGCAGCGCTCAACGGGGTCAGCCTCAACCTGCGCGACAGCGAATTTGTCGCCATCCTCGGCCCCAGCGGCTCGGGCAAGACCACGCTGCTCAACATCATCGGCGGCCTCGACCGCTACGACAGCGGCGAGCTCATCATCAACGGCATCTCCACCCGCCGCTACACCGACCGGGACTGGGACTCCTACCGCAACCACACCGTCGGCTTCGTGTTCCAGAGCTATAACCTCATCCCCCACCAGACCGTCCTCGCCAACGTCGAACTGGCCCTGACCATCTCGGGCGTGTCGGGCGCTGAGCGCCGCCGCCGTGCCGCCGAGGCGCTGCGGCAGGTGGGCCTCGGGGACCAGCTCCACAAGCGCCCCACCGAGATGTCAGGCGGCCAGATGCAGCGCGTGGCCATCGCCCGCGCCCTCGTCAACAATCCCGACATCCTGCTGGCCGACGAGCCCACCGGCGCACTGGACAGCGAGACGAGCATCCAGGTCATGGAGCTGCTGAAGGATGTGGCAAAAGACCGCCTCGTGGTCATGGTCACGCACAACCCCGAACTGGCGGAGCAGTATGCCAACCGCATCGTCCGTCTGCGGGACGGCGCTATCACCGACGATACCCGCCCCTTCGAGCCGGACGACACAAAGCTTGCCCCTCCCATCCATAAGAACATGGGCCGTTCGTCCATGTCGTGGCTCACCTCGCTGGCCCTGAGCTTCAACAACCTGCGCACCAAAAAGGCCCGCACCCTGCTCACAGCCTTCGCGGGCAGCATCGGCATCATCGGCATCGCCCTCATCATCTCGCTGTCCACCGGCGTCAACGCCTACATCGCTGACATGGAGCGCTCCACCCTGAGCGAATACCCGCTGCAGATCCTGAGCAGCGGCGTGGACATCACGAGCTTTCTGTCCTCGGGCAGCAGCGGCGGCACCACAGCCACCGGCCTGCCCACCGACGAGGACGGCAAAAAGGACACCTCCGGCGGCGTGGAGGGAATGGTCTCGGTCCGCCAGCTCATCACCAAGATGGTGTCGGGCCTGACGTCCAACGACCTCACTTCCTTAAAGAAATATCTCGACAGCGACGAGTCCACCATTGCGGATGACGCCACCTCCATCGAGTATTCCTACAGCGTCTCGCCCCAGATCTACCGGCAGGACGCCGACGGCAGTGTGCATCAGGTCAACCCGGACTCCACCCTCTCGATGCTGGGTCTGGGAAGCTCAGGTTCCGGCTCCACCTCCGTCACCAGCAGCCTGATGAACAGCATGGGCAGCAACACCAGCGTTTTCTATCAGCTGCCCGCCAACAGCGACCTTTATAAGTCCCAGTACGAAGTCAAGGCCGGCCGCTGGCCCGAAAAGCCCACCGAATGTGTCGCCGTGCTGAGCAAATACGGCACTGTGACCGACTACGCCCTCTACTCCATGGGTCTGCGGGACTCCGCCGAGCTGGACAAGATGATACAGCAGTTTGCCCAGAACCAGAACGTCGATGTCCCCAGCGACTTCCGCACCTACAGCTACGACGAGCTGATGGGCCTGAAGTTCAAGCTGGTGAACAGCGCCGACACCTACGTCTACGACGACACCTACGGCATCTGGAAGAGCAAGGCCGACGACAAGGACTATATGAAGCAGCTGGTGGAAAACGGCGAGGACATCACCATCGTGGGCATCGTCCAGCCGGACTACACCGCCTCCGCTTCCATGCTCACCTCCGGCATCGCCTACCCCGCCTCCCTGACCGAGAAGGTCATGAAGGACGCTGCCGACAGCGACATCGTGAAGCAGCAGATGGCCGACCCCGCCACCAACGTCCTCACCGGCGAGAGCTTCGGCAAGGCCGAGAGCCTCCGCGACTTCGATTTGACCAGCCTCTTCTCCATCGACACCAACGCCCTCAAGAATGCCTTCTCTTTTGATGCCGGTGCCCTCGACTTCGATTTGAACGGTGCCTTCGACCTCAGCAGCGGCAGTTTCGATTTGAGCAGCCTCATCGACTTCTCGGATTTTTCCCTCGACATCGACGAGCTGCCCGACATCGACCTCAGCGATGCCTTTGCAGAGCTGGACCTCTCCGTCTCGCCGGAGGCTCTGCAGGAGCTCGTGCAGAAGATCTTCAAGGACTATAAAAAGTATATCATCGGCAACGGCATCCTCAACTTCAAGAAGTGGAGTTTCTCTGCCTACCTCAAGACCGAGCGGTTTCAGAAGCTGATGGCCGAGTCCATGAAAGACCTCGTTGACCCGGACAAGCTGCAGGGGCAGCTCTCGAGCGCTCTGCAGACCACCATCCAGACCGTGATGGAGACCTACTCCGACCAGATTACAGAGGTGCTGAAAAGCCAGCTGGACGCTGCCATCCAGAAGGGCATCGTCACCTTCCAGGACCAGATACAGTCCCAGCTCAAGACGGCCATCCAGCAGAACATCGGCAAGCTGAGCAGCCAGATGGAGAGCGCCATCAAGATCGACGCGTCGGCCTTCCAGAAGGCCATCCAGCTCAACATGACCGCCTCCGAGCTGACCGAGCTGATGCGCTCCACCCTCCGCTCCTCTTCCGCCACCTATGAGGCCAACCTGACGGCCTTCGGCTACGCGGACGAGGCCGCCCCCAGCCAGATCAAGATCTATCCGAAGGACTTTGCCAGCAAGGCCGTCATCCTGGAAAAGCTGGATGCCTACAACGCCGGGATGTCTGCAAAGGGTGAAGACGAAAAGATGGTGCAGTACACCGACCTCGTGGGTACCCTGATGACCAGCGTGACCGAGATCGTGGACATGATCAGCAGCATGATGGTGGCCTTCGTCTCCATCTCGCTGGCAGTCTCCTCCATCATGATCGGCGTCATCACCTATATCAGCGTCCTCGAGCGCCGGAAGGAGATCGGCATCCTGCGCGCCATCGGCGCTTCCAAGCGGAACGTCTCCGAGGTGTTCAACGCAGAGACCTTCATCATCGGCCTCTGCTCCGGCGTCATGGGCATCGTCCTCAGCGAGATCCTGCTCATCCCCGGAAACATCATCATCCAGAAAGTCTCCGGCACTTCGACCCTCGTTGCCTCCCTGCCCGTGGATGCAGCCCTCTTCCTCGTGGCACTGGCTACCCTGCTCACCATTCTGGCCGGCATCATCCCGGCCCGCGGCGCAGCCAAGTGCAACCCCGTCAAAGCCCTGCGCGCCGAGTAAACCCCAGAGATCTCATTCCCGGTATCCTTTCCGCTCCGGCGGCAGGGATACCGGGATTTTTTCGGCTTATTTTTGCTCCGGCCCGTCGGTCAAGCTTGTATCCATCCTGCATGAGAACGCGCTTTTTTGTTCTAAAAGTTACAAAAGAGTACGGTCGTCCCGGGAGATTCTGACGTGTACCGGGAATTACCGGAAATCAATTTGCTTTTCGCTCTGCGGGCAAATCAACCTGCACAAAGGAGGGTCGATTTGTTATGCAATTCTGCCAAAAGTGTTTTGAGGTTATTGATTTATTCCACAAATTATGCCATACTATAGTCACTGAAACCGTTCCCGACATCGTTCCCGCACGATTTCAGTAAAAACCAGAACTTCGACCGAAAGAGAGGTGCTTCCCGGAATGCCGAACATGACCATCAAAGACATTGCCCGTCTGAGCGGCTGTTCCGTCAGCACCATCTCCCGCGTCATCAATGACCGGCCGGATGTGCGTCCCGAAACGAAAGAAAAGGTGCTTCAGATGATGCGGGAGTCGGGCTTCGTGCCGAACACCAACGCCCGGCAGCTGAAGATCCAGCAGTCCCGCAGCCTCGTCTTTGTGGTCAAGGGTACCCGGAACCTCTTCTTCTCGGACTTCCTCGTTCAGCTGCAGCGGGCCGCGACCCTCTACGGGTACAGCGGCATCGTCTCCTACCTGGACGAGAATGCCAACGAGATAGACGCCGCCCAAAAGATCCTGCGGGAGATAAAGCCCAAAGGCATGATATTCCTCGGCGGCAGCGTGGCGAACTTCCAGCAGGGCTTTGCGAACATCACCGTCCCCTCGGTGCTGACGACGCTGGTCTCCGACGAACTGGATTTCCCGAACCTCTCGATGGTGGGCGTGGATGACCGGGCTGCGGCCCGCACCGCCGTCTCCCACCTCATCGCGCAGGGCCACCGGAAGATAGCAGTTCTCGGCGGTCCGACCACCAGCTACCCCAGTCGGATGCGCCGCCTTGGCGCACAGGATGCCATGGAGGATGCCGGGCTCACCTTTGACGACCGGCTCTACGGCCTGTCCAACTACGATTTCGAGTCTGCCTATCACGCCATGAACAGCCTGCTGGCCCGCCGGGCCGAGTTTACCGCCCTGTTCGCCATGAGCGATGTCATCGCTTTCGGTGCCATCCGGGCGCTGGTGAGCGCCGGGTTCCGGGTGCCGGAAGATATATCGGTCATCGGCTTCGACGGCATCTCGATGTCCCGCTACTGTGTGCCGGTGATGACCACCATCGTCCAGCCCGGCGAGCAGATCGCGCTCCAGAGCATCGAGCTGCTGGTGCGGCAGATCGAGCATGGCGCCCCGGCCCAGAAGATCACCCTCCAGCCTGAGCTGCAGGTCGGTGAGAGCGTAAGGGCTGTCTGATTTATTTCGTCTCATTTCCGCTGCCAGGCGGAATGTGTATATCACATGATGAAGAAGGAGAACAATTATGAAAAAAATGATTTCTCGTCGTAATTTCCTGAAGGTCGCCGGCGCTTCTGCTGCCGCCCTCGGTCTGGCTGCCTGCGGTGGTTCCTCCAGCAGCACCGCTGCTTCCACCGCCAGTTCTACCGCAGCTTCTGCCGCTCCCGCAGCTGCCGGCAAGGTCTACTACCTGAACTTCAAGCCCGAGCAGGATCAGGCCTGGCAGGATCTGGCTGCTTCCTACACCAAGCAGACCGGCGTGCCTGTCACCGTCGTGACCGCCGCTTCCGGCCAGTATGAGACCACCCTGATGAGCGAGATGGAGAAGAGCGAAGCTCCTACCCTGTTCCAGGTCAACGGCCCTGTGGGTCTGGCAAACTGGAAGGACTACTGCCTTGACCTGTCCGGCAGCGATGTCTACGGCCAGCTGACCAGCGACTCCTTCGCACTGAAGGACGGCGACGCCGTTACCAGTATCGCTTACGTCATCGAGACCTACGGCATCATCTACAACAAGGAGCTGCTGACCGCCGCCGGCTACACTCAGGACGACATCAAGGGCTTCGATGACCTGAAGAAGGTCGCCGACGACATCCAGGCCCGCAAGGCTGAGCTGGGCGTTGATGGTGCTTTCACCTCCGCCGGCATGGACGGTTCTTCCGACTGGCGCTTCAAGACCCATCTGGCAAACCTGCCCATCTACTACGAGTACAAGGCTGACGGCATCGGCTCCACCGACGCCATCAAGGGCACCTACCTCGACAACTACAAGAAGATCTGGGACCTGTACATCACCGACTCCACCTGCGACCCCAAGCTGCTGGCTTCCAAGACCGGCAACGACGCTGTGGCTGAGTTCGTGGGCAAGAAGGCCGTCTTCTACCAGAACGGCACCTGGGCCTACAGCGATGTGAAGGATCTGGGCGACGACAATCTGGGCATGCTGCCCATCTACATCGGCGCTGAGGGCGAGGAGAATCAGGGCCTGTGCACCGGCTCCGAGAACTTCTGGTGCGTCAACAACACCTCCTCCGATGAGGACATTCAGGCTACTCTGGACTTCCTGAACTGGTGTGTCACCTCCGACGAGGGCACTTCCGCTATGGCCGATGACATGGGCTTCGTCATCCCCTTCAAGGCCGCCAAGGACTCCACCAACCCCCTCATCGCCATCGCCAACGATTACGTTGCTGAGGGCAAGACCAGCGTTGACTGGTGCTTCTCCACCATGCCTTCCGAGGAGTGGAAGAACGGCGTCGGCTCTGCACTGACCGCTTATGCAGCAGGCACCGGCAGCTGGGACGATGTGGTCACTGCCTTTGTGGACGGCTGGGCCAAGGAGTACAAGCTGGCCAACGGCTAAGCGTTCTCCTTCTTCCGCAATAGCTGGATAACGGGGAGGCGGGCGATGTGTTCGCCCGCCTCCCCTTCTTTTTCAGGAGGTATATCATGCAAAAGGCCATCAGTAAATATTGGCCGGTGTTCGTACTGCCCACCCTGCTGGCGTTCATCATCGGCTTCATCTGGCCCTTCATCTGGGGCATCTATCTTTCCTTCCAGCGTTTCACCACCGTGAGCAAGACCACCTTCGTGGGCCTGCAGAACTACATCAACGTCTTTTCGGATGAGACCTTCCTCCACGCCTTTGGGTTCACCGCTGCCTTTACGGTGGTAAGCACCGTGCTCATCAATGTCTGCGCCTTCGCCATCGCGCTGGTGCTCACCCGCGGCATCCGCGGCACCAACCTCTTCCGCACCGTCTACTTCATGCCGAACCTTATCGGCGGCATCCTGCTGGGCTACATCTGGCAGATCCTGCTCAACGGTGTGCTGGCCAACCTGCAGAAGCCTCTGCTGGCGCTGGACGCCAAGGCCGGTTTCGTCGGTCTGGTCATCCTGATGTGCTGGCAGCAGATCGGCTACATGATGATCATCT
>OGNY01002224.1_pt1 | contig 10431 bp, 8 predicted proteins | sample 1573551 | NCBI WGS metagenome assembly OGNY01 (sample SAMEA2581885, study PRJEB24529) | metagenome | biome: Human gut stool | place: China | collected 2011
AGATGTTGCCACAGAGTTAAAGAGAAGAAAAGCAAGAAAAGTATTTGTCTGCGCAACCTTCGGTCTGTTTACCAACGGTCTGAGCATGTTTGATAAATATTATGAGGACGGCCTGATTGACCGTGTTCTGACTACCAACCTGGTATATCAGACTCCGGATCTGTTATCCCGTCCATATTACATCAGCGTTGATTTAAGCAAATACATCGCACTGATCATCGATAACTTGAACCATGATGCTTCCTTAAGCGAGCTGTTAAGCCCGACTAAGAGGATCAACCGTCTGTTAGAGGCATATAGAAACGGCGATCGATAAAATGATTCCGCAGAGCGGCGGGATGAAATAATATCAGGAGGAAAAAGACATGAAGAAGATCGTAACAACAGAAGCACCGGCAGCAATCGGTCCATACTCCCAGGGTATGGTATTTGGAGATATGGTATTTTCTTCCGGCCAGATTCCGGTAATCCCGGCAACTGGCGAGGTAGCGGGCGCAACCATCGCAGAGCAGGCAGAGCAGTCCTGCAAGAACGTAGGAGCTGTTTTGGAAGCAGGCGGCGCATCCTTTGAGACCGTGATCAAGACCACCTGTTTCTTAGCCAATATGGCTGATTTCCAGGCATTTAACGCAGTTTATGAGAAATACTTCGTAAGTGCTCCGGCACGCTCCTGCGTGGCTGTTAAGGACCTTCCAAAGGGTGTTTTATGTGAGGTAGAGGCCATCGCTTACGTGGCAAAATAAGCAGATAAAATGCGATAGGGTATCATCAATATACAAAACAAACAGGCCGGCGCCGTGATTTGATTCACAACGTCGGCCTGTTTTATTTTTTATCATACATTACAGATTCATTGCCCTTGGCAGAGAAAAGATGAATTCCGATCCGACCCCGGAGGTACTGATCACATCGATGGTCTCGCCATGGTTCTGGATGATTTCTTTTACAATGGATAAGCCAAGGCCGGTGCCCTTCTTATCTTTTCCACGAGACAGGTCTGTTTTATAAAAACGTTCCCAGATCTTTTTGATGCTGTCCTTTGGAATTCCGATCCCTGTGTCCTTGACGGAGACATATACCTTTTCAAACCGGAGTGTTGTCTGGATGAAAATGGTGGAATCCGGGTGGCTGAATTTGATGGCATTGTCGATCAGGTTGTAGAGCACCTGCTGGATTTTGCCAAGATCTGCGTATACCATAGTGATATTTTCCGCAAATGTTAAGTCCAGGACGATATTCTTGGAATCGCAGGTTCCCTCAAAGGAAGCGGCGGTGTCCTTGATCACCCGGTTGATGTCAAAATTGCTGCGGGAGAGATACCCTTTGCTGTCTAAGGAGTTTAAGGTCAGAAGTCCCTGGGTCAGTTTATTTAAGCGGTCCGTCTCGGAGATCACGCGGGTCAGGTATTTTTCCTGCATTTCCGGTGGAATGGTGCCGTCTAAGATGGCCTCCAGATAGCCCTTGATCGAGGTCAGCGGCGACCGGAAATCATGGGATACATTAGCGATAAAGGTCTTCTGGTATTCCTCCATTTTATCCAGCTCATCAGACATATAGTTTAAGGTAGCAGCCAGATAGCCCATCTCATCGTGGGTCTTTAACTGCAGCTTATGCTTTAGATTGCCTTCTGCATACTGGTTGGCAGCGATGGTGATCTTCTTTAATGGAAAATATACGGTAACCGTGAATACCAGCAAAATGATCAGGGACAGTCCGAAAATAATTCCAGAAGAAATATACAGGATATTTAAGATATTGTCCTTGATCTGCTGGATGGCACTGATCGGAAGGTGGACTAGCACATAACCATAAGTATTGTAATTGCCTGTGCTGGCAGATTCCATTGCCAGATTCAAGCGAATGCAGGGCTATGATGTGCGCTTTCAGACAGGTACGGATGAGCATGGTCAGAAGATCGAGTTGAAAGCTGCTGAGGCTGGAAAAACACCAAAGCAGTTTCCGATCGTGTAGGAACGGTTCCCCATAAAGGTAGGATCAAAATCGGAGAGTGTTACATCGGTTTTAGCCGGGACACTGCTGTCTGCCACGATATGTCCGGTGGTGTCCACGATCCAGGCTTCTCCCTGCAGGTAGGTAGCAGCCGCTTTCAGCCTGGGGGCAGCTTCATTTAAATTGGAGTTTCTGCCGCGGTAGAGCTGGCTGAAATCTGATGCCAGCATGTTAGCCTCATCATAGAGGGCGTCAGATTTGGTCTCCAGAAGGAAGTCATAGGTCATATCGGAAGAAATGGTGGCAATGGTGATAAATCCCAGCAATCCAAACACCAGATAGCCGATGATAAATTTGTAATAAAGAGAATGTGTCATGGTTTTACCGCTTCACCTCGAATTTGTAACCAATGCCCCAGACGGTGGTCAGCGCCCAGTTGTCATTGTCCTTGATTTTTTCCCGGAGACGTTTGATGTGGACGTCTACGGTGCGGGTGTCCCCAATGTATTCATAGCCCCAGATATGGTCTAATAACTGTTCTCTGGTAAATACCTGGTTCGGGGAAGAAGCCAGGAAATAGAGAAGTTCCAGCTCTTTTGGCGGCATATCCACGCTTTTTCCCTGATAGAGAACGGCATAATTGCTTAAATTGACGATCAGATCCGGATATTCCACATAGTCGCCCTGCTGCTGCGCTGCAGTGGCTGCTGTCACCGGAGCGGGGGCCGGAACCGCCTGATAGCGGCGCAGGACCGCTTTTACCCTGGCTACCAGTTCCTTGGAGTCAAATGGCTTGATCATGTAGTCATCCGCTCCCAGTTCCAGTCCCAGTACCTTATCGAAGATCTCGCCCTTAGCGGAAAGCATGATGATCGGCACCTGGGAGGTAGTACGCAGCTCCCGGCAGACCTGGTAGCCGTCCATGCCGGGAAGCATCAGATCTAACAGGATGATATTGGGGCGGAACTCTGGAAATACCTTCAACGCCTCTTCTCCATCATAAACGATCTTCGTTTCATAACATTCTTTTGCCAAATACAGTGAAATCAGCTCCGCGATATTCGCGTCGTCATCCACGATCATTACACGCTGTTTTTCAGCCATTTTTCATTCCTCCCCATTGCATTTGTGAAATATCTGTTGATACCGGTTGCTGCACGTTTGGGATTCGGATACCCTCTTATTTAAATACAACAATGGTAACACCGGTGTCGCCCTCGCCATATTCGCCAAGGCGGAATTCTTTCACATAATTTAATTTCTTCAGTCTCTTATGGCAGGCGGCTCTTAAAGCGCCTGTTCCACGGCCATGAACTACACGGACCTGTGGAAGATGTGCCAGATAAGCGTCATCTAAATATTTCTCCATAGCCGGAACTGCCTCGTCAGTGGTCATACCGATCAGATTGATCTCCGGGGATACGGACAGGGACTTGGACATCTTGATCTTACCGCTTCCGGTCTTATTCTTCGGTGTGGTCGGAACGCCTGGTCCGCTGATGGTGGCCTCGTCTACCAGTTCTAAGTCTTTGATATTGACCTGGGAACGGAGAATACCCATTTGCACATACAGATCGCCTTTTTGGTTTGGAAGGGTGCTGACGGTACCATTGATGCCCATGGTCAGGACTTTTACCGTATCTCCAACACGCAGGGCTTTCGGGGAAATGGTCTTCTTCGGGCCTTTGGTCTTGATGGTCAGCTTGGAATCTACTTTGTTAAGCTGTTCACGGAGTCTGGTACGTTCTGCCTCTAACTGTTTGCCAACGCCGCTGGAGTTTGCCAGTTTGTTGATATTCTTGATGGTCTGGTCGGCAGTTTCCTTTGCTTCCCGCAGGATTCGCTGTGCTTCTTCGTTGGCCTGGCGGATCATCTTGTCCTTGCGCTCATCGAACCGCTCTTCCTTCTGGGCCAGACGGGATTTTAACTGGGAGACCTCTTCCTTATAAGCCTGGATCTCTTCCTGCTCCTTCTCGATGGTCACACGGCTCTCCTCTAAGTGGGCCAGCAGATCCTCAAAGGTCTCGTCATTGGATTCCAGATGGGTCCTGGCGTCATCAATGATATAATCCGGCAGTCCAAGACGTTTGGAAATGGCGAACGCATTACTCTTTCCAGGGATACCGATCAGCAGCCGGTAGGTTGGCTGGAGATTTTCCACGCTGAACTCACAGCAGGCATTCTCTACACCCGGAGTCGTCAGGGCAAATACCTTTAATTCACTGTAGTGGGTGGTTGCCATGACACGGCATTTCATGTTGTGTAAAAAGCTTAGGATGGAGATCGCCAGGGCTGCGCCTTCGGTCGGGTCAGTTCCGGCACATAACTCATCAAATAAGCACAGGGAGTGGCTGTCTGCCTGGTTCAAAATGGAGATCACGTTGGTCATGTGGGCAGAGAAGGTACTTAAATTCTGCTCGATGCTCTGTTCATCTCCGATGTCGGCAAATACTTCCTCAAAAACAGCCAGTTCCGAACCGTCAAAGGCCGGAATATGCAGACCTGCCTGTCCCATTAAGGTAAATAATCCGACCGTTTTAATAGAAACAGTCTTACCACCGGTATTTGGTCCCGTTACGATCAGCAGGTCGAAATCCTTTCCTAAATAAAGATTGATAGGAACCACCTTTGCCGGATCTAATAACGGGTGGCGTCCGTCCTTGATGTGGATGTAGCCATTGGTGTTAAACTGTGGTTCACTGCATTTGTAATGGCGGGACAGCGCCGCTTTCGCAAAGATAAAGTCTAATTTGGCCAGTAACTGCTGGTTTAATAAAATTGACTCCGTATATGGAGCAGTCTGGTTGCTTAGATCTGCTAACACGGCCTCGATCTCTTTCTTTTCCTGGATCTCCAGCTCCCGCAGCTGGTTATTTAACTGGATTACCGCCATAGGCTCAATGAACAGAGTCGATCCGGTAGAGGACTGGTCGTGCACCATACCCGGTACCTGGCTTTTATACTCGGATTTGACCGGAAGGCAGTACCGTCCGTCGCGCATGGTGATGACTGCGTCCTGCAGGTAGGTACGGTTGGAGTTTAAGATGGCATTTAACTGGGAATGTACCTTGTCATTGATGGCCTTCATGGAACGGCGCACCTTGTGAAGTCCCGGACTTGCCTCGTCGCTGATCTCGTCCTCAGAGAGGATACAACGCTTGATCTCATTATTTAACGGAGTCAGTGGTTCCAGGAGACGGAACATTTCTTCCAGGGAATCCTCATATTCGTCATCGTCCTCGTGACGGCCATAGGCCTTGGCTCTGGCAGCGATGGTCAGCATGGAGCTGATGGCCAGTAATTCCGTGATATTTAAAGAGCTGCCGATCTCCAGGCGTTTTAAAGAACCACCTACATCCTTCAGTCCTGTAAAGGAAATACTGCCTTTCTGGCGGACTCTGGTCAGGGCGTCAGAAGTTTCTTTCTGCATCTGGCGGATCTCATGGACGTCGATGGACGGAACCAGGTTCCGGCATAAGTCCCGGCCCAGGGGAGAGGATGCGTAGGTCTCTAACTGGGCGATGATCTTGTTATATTCCAATGTTTTTAATGATTTTGTGTTCATATGATAAAACCTCGATTTATTCTAAATCCTAAGTAACTGTTCAGTACCTTTACAGTTACCATTTATTACGTGATGCGCGCGGTCATACGCGGCGGCCAGTCGGTGACACAGGGATACGGACTGAGCCTGGGTTCATTATATCATGACGCGCGCCTTCGGCGCTTTCCGCTGCTTCGCAGCTGTCATGATCAAATTCGCCGTTCGCCAATCATGCAAGCATGTTGGCTCACTTACGCTCATTATATCATAAGTAAGCGGCGGAAAGATACCCATTTTTCAGATCCACAGAGTATTTGATGTTACAGCGTTCTTGTACACGCTTTGCGCAAACAGCAACCGGTCATTCTTGTACACGGGATTCTTTTATGTTTTTTGCTTGCATAAATACTATGCACATTTTATAATGGAGACAAGGTCTTGGAGAGGAGGTCGTGTATGCTGGATAAGAAAAATCCTGAAGATGAACCAAGACAAAAGCGTTCGTTTATCCGGGAAAAGGTAGTAAAGCAGCCTCTGACCCGAAAGCAGATCCTGTTTCGGGCCGGATGTGTGATTTTGGCTGCTGCGGCGTGCGGAGCAGCGGCAGGAACCATGTTTGCGGTGGTCAGCCCTGTAGCACAGCGCTATCTGGGACAGGAATCGACAGAAGAAAGCACAGCGATCACCATTCCAAGAGATGAACCGGAGAGCAGTGCATCCCAGGAGAGTCCTCCGGAGGTGGTGCCTTCCAAACCGGAGCAGACGGAAGAAAGCGTGGTGGACTCCGGGTCTTTCGAAGAACAGGTTCAGGAGATCATTGCCAATTATAAGTATACGACAGGGGATTTTGCCTCGGCCTATGCAGGACTTAGAGATGTGGTTGCAGAGGCGGATCATGGGATCGTGACGGTACATTCAGTAAAACATGGACTTGACTGGTTTGATAATCCAGTAGAAACCAGTGGCCTGTATGCAGGCGCGGTTATTGGTTCGACCCCTCAGGACTATCTGATCCTGACTCCGGATGGAGCGGTGGAGAATGCAGATTCCATCAAAGTGACGTTTGCAGACGGAAGCGAAGTAGACGGAACGATCCGCCAGACGGATCAGGTGTCCGGTATGGCTATGGTCAGTGTCCGGGCAGAAATGCTGAATGAAAGTACAGCCAATAGCCTGTCATTGATACCATTGGGAAATTCGTATAGTGTCCGACAGGGTGATCCGGTGATCGCAGTGGGAGCGCCTGGGGGGATTGTGCATTCCAGTGCTTATGGGTTTATTTCCTACATTATGAAGAATGTGCAGGTACCAGATGGAATGACCAGGCTTTTGCTTGCAGATATCTGTGGAGATGCGCCGACAGGGACATTTCTTTTGAACCTGAATGGGCAGATGATCGGATGGGTGACGGATGATTATGAGAGGGATCAGCTGACTAATTTGACGACGGCTATGGCGATTTCCGATTATAAGACGATTCTGGAGAAGCTGTCCAATGGAATTGCGGCGCCGTATCTGGGAGTCCGTGGACAGGAAGTCAGCACAGCTATGGAGGAGAATGGAATGCCTGCGGGAGTTTACGTGGCAGACTGTATCCAGAATGGTCCGGCCTACAATGCCGGAATCCAGAATGGTGATGTGATCGTAAAGATCGGTGAGAAGAATATCCTGTCCATGAAAGAGTATGAAAATCAGTTAGAAGCTCTGCATCAGGGCGATACGGTAACGGTTACGGTCCAGAGAAAGAGTGTGAATGAATATAAAGAATTAGAGTATCAGGTGAATGTGGGAGCCAGGTAAATGCCTGGCTCTTCCAGCTTTGCCGGATGCTGGTGCTATCGGAAAGTAAAAGGGAGAGAATATGAAGTATATTGACAGTTTAAGAGAGGGCATGAGAATTTCTGAGGTATATCTGTGCAAAAGCAAGCAGATCGCCCAGACAAAAGCAGGAAAGGATTATGGAAATCTGGTACTGCAGGATAAGACCGGAACCATTGATTCCAAGATCTGGGACTTAGGCTCCCCTGGCATCTGTAATTTTGAAGCCATGGATTATGTGGCAGTAGACGCGGATGTGACGATGTTCCAGGGCAACAACCAGTTGAATATCCGCCGGATCCGTGTGGCAGACGAAGGCGAGTACATTCCGGCAGATTATCTTCCGGTTTCTACGAAGGATATTCCGAAGATGTATGAGGAGCTGGTTGGATATGTAAAATCTATTAAGAATCCATATTTGAATAAACTGGCAGCTGGTTATTTCGTGGACGATCCGGCATTTGCCAAAGCATTTCAGTTCCACAGTGCGGCGAAGAGCGTCCATCATGGATTTGTGGGAGGTCTGTTAGAGCATACCTTAAGCGTGGTAAAAATGTGTGATTATTTCGCTGGATTTTATAAGGAGATCAACCGCGATCTGCTTTTGACGGCAGCAATGTTCCATGATATCGGAAAGACAAAAGAGCTGTCCGTGTTTCCGGAAAATGATTATACGGACGATGGTCAGTTACTGGGTCACATCATCATCGGCACAGAGATGGTATCTGACCGGATCCGTCAGATCCCGGATTTCCCGGAGAAGCTGGCCGTGGAATTAAAGCACTGCATTCTGGCTCATCATGGAGAACTGGAGTATGGTTCCCCGAAGAAACCGGCATTATTAGAGGCCATGGCATTAAATCTGGCAGATAATGCAGACGCCAAGATGGAGACGATGATCGAGGTATTAAGAGCTGCTGGAAATAACCAGGGATGGCTGGGATATAACCGGTTACTGGAGACCAATATCCGGAAAACGACAGAAATGTAAGGAAAACAGGAAACTCGAAGATAGAAAAAAGCCCGTAGTTGAAAACGGTTTTGCCAGGTGTCTGAGAGAGTGACGACAACACAAGTATAGACAGGGGAAAAGGGCTGTCAGCAGAATCCGTAAGCGGGACACTGCGGCAACCCTTTTTAGGAGGTATGTTGTATGTCGTTTACAATCTATATGTGAAGCGTGCTACTTTCCGTGGGGGATGGAGTTGGCCCGCCTTGTTGTTAGTCGAACCCGGCAACGGTTGCGCGCTGGTTGCCGCCGGACTCAGGTTTTGGAAAAGCTGGAGATAAAGGCCTTTTATCGTAACGATTCAGTACCTTCATAGTTACTGAGCAAAAATCCATTCCAGATCAGCTCCGCTGATGGGATTTTTGCCTGCAAGCTAAGGGCTTCTTACGGTCAGTGCAGCAAGTGCACAGACCTACTGAACAGTTACTTTTATCTTCAACTTCATCTTATGGTTATACTATATCAGGCAATTGTGAATAGAGTTTGTTGAAACCATAAAACAACTCTAAATTTTGGAAAATAAATCTTAAGGAAGTCTGAAGGAACGTAACGATTCGGTAAATCGTGTATTTGTTGAAGCGGTTGTAAAAGGCATAGATATGAATACTGGATTGCTACAAAGGATCAAAAGTCATCGGTAAGGCTGCTTAGCTGCTGTATTTACGCTTAGCTGCTGTATTTACAGGACATAAAAAATGGAGAGAATTATGGAAATAAAAAAGAATGACTGCTTCATCGTATCCATCGAGGATATGAGCGAGGACGGCTCCGGCATCGGAAAGCTGGACGGATATATCTGGTTTATCAAAGATGCGGTAAAAGGCGATGTGGTGGAAGCCAAGGCTATGAAAATGAAGAAATCCTACGGTTTTGCCCGTCTGATGCGCGTGATCACTCCGTCCCCGGACCGGATAGAACCGGCATGTCCCGTAGCCAGACAGTGCGGCGGATGCCAGCTTCAGGCTATGAGCTACGAGAGCCAGTTAAAATTTAAGGAAAATAAAGTCTACAACAACCTGCGGCGGATCGGCGGCTTCACCGACATCCCATTTTTACCGATCATGGGCATGGACGAGCCATGGAGATATCGCAATAAAGCACAGTTTCCATTTGGCAGAAATAAAAATGGTGAGATCGTTACTGGATTTTATGCAGGCCGTACCCACGATATTATCCCACAGGAAGACTGCCTGTTAGGTGTTGAGGAAAATAAGAAGATCCTTGAGAGCATCAAGGAATATATGATCGAAAACCATGTAGCGCCTTATGAGGAAGAAACCCATCAGGGTCTGATCCGTCACGCCCTGATCCGGAAAGGCTTCAAAACCGGAGAACTGATGGTCTGCGTGATCATCAATGGCAAAAAACTGCCTCGCAGTGAGAAGCTGGTAGAGAAGTTATGCCGGTTCGATGGCATGACCAGCATCAGCTACAGCATCAACACCGATAAGACCAATGTGATCCTTGGCAAAGAGTTAGTAAATTTATACGGCCCAGGCTATATCACCGATTATATCGGTGACGTCAAATACCGTATTTCCCCATTATCCTTCTACCAGGTGAACCCGGTACAGACTGAGAAGCTGTACGGAACCGCCTTAGAGTATGCGGGCCTTACTGGTGGAGAAGTGGTATGGGATCTGTACTGCGGAATCGGAACCATTTCCTTATTCCTGGCACAGAAAGCGAAGAAGGTCTACGGCGTGGAGATCGTTCCCCAGGCAATTGATGATGCAAGAGAAAACGCAAAATTAAATGGCCTGGACAATGTGGAATTCTTCGTAGGAAAAGCCGAGGAAGTGCTTCCGGAGCAGTATGAGAAGAATAAAGTTTACGCCGATGTCATCGTCGTAGACCCGCCAAGAAAAGGCTGCGATGAACAGTGTCTGAACACCATTGTCACCATGGCACCGAAGCGGGTGGTTTACGTCAGCTGTGATTCCGCAACCTTGGCCAGGGATTTGAAGATGCTGTGTGAGAAGGGGTACGAGGTGGAGAAGGTGCGGTGCTGCGATATGTTTGGGTGGACGACACATGTGGAAACAGTCTGCCTTCTGTCAAGAAAAGCCCAATAAATCAAAGGATTTCGCCATTTTGGGAATAAAATAGA
>OGNY01002228.1_pt1 | contig 10421 bp, 10 predicted proteins | sample 1573551 | NCBI WGS metagenome assembly OGNY01 (sample SAMEA2581885, study PRJEB24529) | metagenome | biome: Human gut stool | place: China | collected 2011
TGAGCTTGCTGCTCTAAATTATTGTTTAACTAATAAGGAGGAAAAATTATGAACATAGATAGTAATGAGCGTATAGCTCGTTCAAATATATATAGCATATTCGGAAAACTACTCAAACGCCAAATTAAAAACAACAACGACAGAGAAATAATATTAAAAAAAGCAGGACTATCTTCGCTTTTAAGCACTTATAAAAATCAATTGGAGCCTTATCGCTTTAATCGTGGATACCAAAACGAGAATAACGATTATAACCCCGAATATGCCTGTATTAAAATTTGTGAGTCTCTTGAGAAAAATGAAGATAATCTCTTATTATTCCTTAACACTATATTGGATGGAACAAATAAAATTGAAGAAGATTTAAAAGAAAAACTGATAAATTACTTGGGAATTATCGGATACGAATTGGAAGAAGAATTTAAAGATGATTATTATGATGATTTGTATGCCTTTAAGCTGATTGCGTCTGTTGATGGTGTTCAAAATAGAAACAAAGATATTTCGCTTATGCGTAATGAATTAAATCAATATCAAAGTGATTTGGTTGGGCTATATGATGAAGCGATTTCAAATTTTGGCAACGGGCAATATGTAAGTTGTATTGAAAATTGCAGGTCATTATTTGAAAACTTTTTTAAACAACTGGATACACAAAATTCGGACTATGTTAGAGGTATTTTGAAGGCTACTGGAGAGCATATCAAAGATAATAACGGGAATGAATTAACAACAATAAAAAGGATATATACTTATTGGATTGATAATAAAAAGGGCGCTAATCGATTTCGACTTTTCCAAACAATGTACAGTGTTATGTCAGGATTAGGCACTCACCGCGAAGATGCGGCAAGCAGAGAAGATGCTTTATTACTGTTGAGATATACAGAAGACTGTTTGCTGTGGTGTTTTAGAAAAGGTATCAATAGTTGAATTAGGAGGAGTGAAAATGCCGGGATTATATACCGAAGCCGATTATGAAAATTCAGTAATCGAGCTGTTTAGAAATGATTTGGGATACGAGTATGCATACGGTCCCGATATTGAAAGAGACTTTTACAGTCCGTTATATGAGGAAGTTCTGCTTGACTCTCTGTACCGCTTGAACAGAGGGTTACCGGATGATGCTATTCAGGACGCATTATTCAAACTAAAGAATTTTGAAAACGGAGAACTTGTGCAGAAAAACGCTGTTTTTATGGATTATCTGCAAAACGGTATCCCGGTAAGATATTTTGTTGACGGTGAGGAGCGTTCCTCTATCGTCTATCTTGTTGACTACAAAAATCCCGACAATAACTCCTTTATCGTAGCAAATCAATGGACTTTCATTGAAAACAGCAATAAACGCCCTGATGTAATTCTCTTTCTTAACGGCTTGCCGGTTGTATTGGTTGAGCTGAAATCTCCGTCCCGTGAAGAAACGGACGCTTCCGAAGCATACAGGCAACTCCGCAACTATATGATTGAGATTCCGTCTATGTTCATTTACAACGCAATTTGCGTAATGAGCGACCAGTTGACCTCTAAAGCGGGTACGATCACCTCCGGTGAAGACCGCTTTATGGAGTGGAAAACAAAAGACGGCGACTATGAAAACACGCAGTATGCACAGTTTGATACTTTCTTTGAGGGGATGTTCCAAAAGGAAAGACTGCTTGATATTATCAAAAACTTTATCTGTTTTTCAAATGAGGGTACGAACTCCTTCAAAATTCTTGCAGGATACCACCAGTATTTTGCTGTAAGAAAAGCAATCGAATCCACAAAGCACGCTACCGTTACCGACGGTAAGGGCGGTGTGTTTTGGCACACCCAAGGCAGCGGAAAGTCGCTGTCTATGGTGTTCTATGCTCACTTATTACAACAAGCATTAGACAGCCCGACGATTGTTGTAATTACTGACAGAAACGACCTTGACGAACAGCTTTACGGTCAATTTGCTAAATGTAAAGATTTCTTGCGTCAAGAGCCGGTACACGCAACTTGCAGAAAACTGACAGAAACTTCCGGTAAAAATGATGTCGGACTAAAAGACTGGCTTGATGGCAGACAGGCAAATGGCATTATCTTTACCACGATGCAGAAATTTGAAGAATCACACGAGCCGTTATCTGAACGCCACAATATTATTGTTATGGCTGATGAAGCACACAGAGGTCAATATGGACTTACTGAAACCGTAGACGCAAAAACCGGTAAGGTTAAAATAGGAACTGCTCGCATTATTCGTAATTCACTTCCTAATGCTACATATATCGGATTTACAGGCACTCCTATTTCGTCTAAAGACCGCAGTACCCGTGAAGTGTTCGGTGATTATATCGACATTTACGATATGACACAAGCTGTTGAAGACGGAGCGACTCGCCCTGTTTATTATGAAAGCCGTGTTATCAAGCTCAATCTTGATGAAGCAACATTGAAGTTGATTGACAAAGAATATGATATTATGGCTTTAAATGCCGATGAAGAAGTTGTTGAAAAGAGCAAACGAGAACTCGGTCAAATGGAAGTTGTACTCGGCAACGATAACACCATAAATTCGCTTGTGAGCGATATACTCGACCACTATGAGAGCAACAGAGAAAACCTGCTGACAGGCAAGGCAATGATTGTTGCTTACTCTCGCCCCATCGCTATGAAAATTTACAAGCGTATTTTAGAGTTGCGCCCTGCTTGGACGGAAAAGGTTGCGGTTGTAATGACTTCCGGCAACAACGACCCGGAAGAATGGCGTGAGATAATCGGTAACAAGCACCACAAGGACGAGCTTGCAAAGAAATTCAAAGACAACAACAGCCCACTTAAAATCGCAATCGTTGTAGATATGTGGCTCACAGGCTTTGATGTGCCGTCCCTTGCCACTATGTATGTTTACAAGCCGATGTCGGGACACAATCTTATGCAGGCTATCGCCCGTGTAAATCGTGTATTCCGTGACAAAGAGGGTGGTCTTGTTGTTGACTATGTAGGCATTGCAACAGCACTCAAAAAGGCAATGAACGATTACACTGCCCGTGATAAAAAGAATTACGGCGATACCGATGTTGCAAAGGTTGCATTCCCGAAATTCCAAGAAAAGCTGTCCGTATGCCGTGATAAGTTCCACGGATTTGATTATTCCAAGTTCAAAACCGGCATAGACCTTGAAAGGTCTAAGACTATCAGCGGCGCTGTCAACTTCATTATGGGCAGGGAAAAAGTTGATGATAAGGACTCGTTTGTAAAAGAAGCACTTATGCTTCATCAGGCATTGTCCCTCTGTTCCTCTATGGTTGATGAGGACGACCGTATCGAAGCAGCTTTCTTTGATGCTGTTCGTGTGCTTGTTCTCAGGCTTACCAATACCGGCGTAGGCAAAAAAATATCCTTGCCTGAAATGAACGCAAAGATTAACGAACTCTTAAAGCAGAGTATCAAGAGCGAAGGCGTTATCAACCTTTTCTCGGACATTAAAGAAGAATTCTCTCTCTTTGACCCGAAGTTTCTGCAAGAAGTTGCGAATATGAAAGAAAAGAACCTTGCAGTTGAGTTATTGAAAAAACTTATTGCAGAACAGGTGTCCATTTATCGCAGAACAAATATCGTTAAATCCGAGAAATTTAGCGAGATTATGCAGCGTTCGCTCAATGCGTATTTGAACGGTATGCTGACCAACGAAGAAGTCATTGAAGAAATGCTCAAGTTGGCAAAGCAGATTGCAGCAGCACAAAAAGAAGGCGACCAACTCGGACTTACAGCCGATGAGCTTGCATTCTATGACGCCCTCACAAAGCCGCAGGCAATCAAAGATTTTTACGAAAATGACGAACTCATTGCCATTACGAAAGAGCTTGCCGATACGCTCCGCAGAAACAAGACGATTGACTGGCAAAAGCGTGAGTCAGCGAGAGCAAAAATGCGTATGCTTATCAAAAAGCTTTTGAAGAAGCATAAATATCCGCCTGAAGGCATGGAAGATGCTGTCCAAACTGTTATGACCCAATGCGAACTTTGGACTGATAATGTGATGGATATGTAAATCGGAAATTTAGAATTGATTAAAAGAAAAACTGTATGAGCTGTGTAATAATAAAAGCACAGCCTAAAGTGACATTCAAAGTGACAAATAAGATGTCACTTTGTTTAGCTGAAATAAAGATGCTTTTAGGTTTGCCCTAATTTTTGGGCAAGCCTATTTTCTTTTTCTCTAATCTATTAGTTGACTCCTTAAATATTATTAAATTATGTGTTATAAAACTTTTTGAGTAAATCAACAGTAACTGTATGCAGCCACAATATGATAATGATTATCAATTTTATATTGACAATTTGATTTTGCTAAATTATAATAAAAATAAAAAGAGTAAAATTATGAGCGAGAGAAAAAATTATTCCACAAAACACAATAATGAATTATTGAAATATTTGGAAGAACATAAAAATGAGCATTTAACAGTGTCGCAAATCTATAATGATTTGACTGCAAAAGGTATTTCAATAGGATATGCTACTGTCTATAGGCAACTGGAAAAACTTGTTAAGAATTCCAGCGTTGTAAAATATACAATCGACAATACCAGCAGTGCATGCTTTGAATATGTGGGAGAGGATAATCACTCCAAGCAGTCTACATATCACTTAAAATGTGAGCATTGCGGTAAAATCATTCATTTAAGTTGCAATGAAATTGAAGAATTTGAAAATCATATTTCATCGCATCATAATTTTAAGGTTGACCCTGCAAAAACCGTTTTTTACGGCTTATGCGAAAATTGTGCAAAGTAATACTAAGAAAGGAAATCACTGATGAAGCAGGAAGCTATAAGCAAGAAAAAGAGAATAATTACAATGCTTATAGCAGTTTTGTTTGTGATAGCGGCTGTATTTTCTGCTGCCTTTGTTATCAAAGAGGCAAATCATAAGTGCAATCATGCTGATTGTCAAATTTGCCAAACAATGCAGCTTTGCATAAAAAACTTAACGGATTTAGGTTCAAAATCGGATGATATTGTAGGTGTAACCGTATTATTTTATTTTGCGTTATTTATCATTCCTTTTGTTACTTATACATTCTCAAAGGAAACGCTTATTGATTTAAAAACTAAATTATCCAATTAAATATAATTATCGACAAGGGACAAGTCTGCATTTTTGGACTTGCATATGTTAAAAATAGGTCTGTTTAGCAGGCTTTGTTTTGCTATGCAAAAGTTCCTTGTATTTTTATGCCCATTTTTAAGATTATATTTGATTGGAGATACTTTAATGAAAAAAATTTTAGGCGTAATTGCCGCCGTTTTAAGTGTTGCAATTATTTTTGTTGCTTGCTCTAATGGAAGAAGCAACAATGAAAATGCAATAAAAAATAATGATGATAATACAAAGCTCAGCATTGTAACAACAATTTTCCCCGAATACGATTGGGTTAGGCAAATACTTGGTGAAAATCAAGCCAATGTAGATTTGACGATGCTTCTTGATAAGGGCGTTGATTTGCACAGCTATCAGCCGAGTGCCGATGATATGGTAAAGGTTTCTAAATGTGACTTGTTCATTTATGTGGGCGGTGAATCGGACACATGGGTTGATGATGCATTGAAGTCTGCGCAAAACAAAAATATGAAGGTTATCAATCTTCTTGATGTTCTTGGAAATTCTGTAAAGGAAGAAGAACAAGTTGAAGGTATGCAAGCTGAAGAAGAGGAAGAAGAGGGCGAAGAGGAAGGTCCTGAATATGATGAACATGTATGGCTTTCTCTTAAAAATGCCAAAACTCTTTGTTCTTCCATTGCTGATGCACTTTGCGAGATTGACTCAAAAAATGCAGATGTATATAAAAAGAATTTAAATGAATACACCAAAAATTTGGACGCACTGGATAAGGAGTATCAGCAAGCAGTTGACAGCGCAAAATATGATACCTTGGTTTTCGGCGACCGTTTTCCATTTAGATATATGGTTGACGATTATTCTTTGAAATATTATGCCGCATTTGTGGGTTGTTCTGCCGAAACAGAGGCAAGTTTTGAAACAATTAAATTCCTTGCAAACAAGGTTGACGAACTCGGTGTAACAACAGTGCTTACTATCGAAGATCCAAAACACAAAATTGCTCAAACTGTAGTTGAAAATACAAAAGAAAAAAATCAAAAAATCCTTGCACTCAATTCTATGCAATCGGTTACAAGCGATGATGTTAAGAATGGCGAAACATATTTGAATGTAATGCAAAGCAATCTTGATGTGCTTAAACAAGCTTTAAATTAAGGAGGATACTATGGCACAGATTGTATGCAAAAATTTAGCTGTCGGCTACGGCAACACAGTTGTAAAAAACAATATAAATTTTAATGTTGAAAAGGGCGATTACCTTTGCATAATCGGCGAAAACGGTTGCGGAAAAAGTACGCTTATGAAAACAATTTTAGGGTTGGAAAGCACACTTAACGGTGAAATTGTTTTTTTAGATGATATAAAGAAAAACGAAATCGGATATCTGCCTCAACAAACACAGTTGCAACGGGATTTTCCGGCATCTGTAAGCGAAGTGGTTATGTCAGGCTTTCTCAACAGAAACGGAATGAGACCTTTTTACACAAAAAAGCAAAAAGCCGAGTTTAAGAAGGTTATGAAAAATCTTAATATACAAGAGCTTGAAAAAAGATGCTATCGTGAGCTTTCGGGAGGTCAACAGCAAAAGGTATTACTTGCACGAGCACTCTGTGCCACAGATAAAATTCTTTTACTTGACGAGCCGGTTGCGGCTCTTGACCCAAAGGCAAGCGAGGACTTTTATAATTTGCTTGCTCAAATAAATGCAAACGGCACAACCGTAATTATGATTTCGCACGATGTTAATGAGGCTGTGAAATATGCAACAAAGATATTGTGTCTTAACTCACCTTGCTTTTTCGGCAGTAAAAAAGAATATTTTGAATTTATCAAGGGAGGTGAGCAAAATGCTTGAAAAACTTATGGTTTATTTTGAATATCCGTTTATAAGATATGCACTTATCGCCGCAGTTCTTATTGCTCTTTGCTCATCTCTCTTAGGTGTTACGCTCGTGCTTAAAAGATTTTCATTTATCGGCGACGGACTTTCCCATGTAGCTTTCGGTGCAATGGCAGTAGCAACAGTATTAAAGCTAACAAACAATATGCTTTTAATAATGCCGGTTACAATTATTGCGGCAATTATTCTTTTAATCGGTGGTAAGAATATAAAGATTAAAGGCGATGCTGCAATCGCTGTAATTTCCGTAGGAGCACTTGCAATAGGCTATTTGGTTATGAATTTGTTTTCAACCTCTGGCAATGTTTCGGGTGATGTTTGTTCAACGCTTTTCGGCTCAACATCAATATTGACCCTTACAATAAAGGATGTTTACCTATGTGTTGCACTGTCGATAGCCGTAATAATTATTTTCTGTGTGTTTTATAACAAGATTTTTGCCGTTACTTTTGATGAAAGCTTTGCCAAAGCAACGGGAATAAAAGTGGGGGCATATAACTTCTTGATAGCAGTTACCATTGCGGTTATCATTGTGCTTGCAATGAACCTTGTAGGTTCACTTCTTATTTCTGCATTGATTATTTTTCCTGCACTTTCGGCAATGCGACTTTTCAATAGCTTTAAATCTGTAATTATCTTTTCTGCAGCATTTTCCGTTGTATGCACGGTTGTGGGACTTCTTGCCTCAATTCTTGCAGGAACACCGGTAGGCTCAACCATTGTTGCAAGCGATATAGCCGGATTTATAATTTGCTTGGCTTTATCAAGCGTTAAGAGAGGTGTAAGAGTATGAAAAAAATAATTGCAATTATATTAGCTTTAGTGTTGGCTTTGAGCTTTGTCGCTTGTTCAAAAAACAGTGATAAAAACGAGAATTCTAACTCAAAGACCAAAACAAAAACAACTGAAACAACAACCGAGGCGAAGTCTGTTGATTTGGATTTGACTAAACTAAGCAGCACGGTAGTCTACTCTGAAGTTTATAATATGCTTATTACGCCTGATGATTATAAAGGCAAGATCATAAAAATGAAAGGTCAATTTAATCAATACACGGATGAAGAAACAGGCAAAATATACAATGCCGTGATTATTCCTGATGCAACTGCTTGTTGTCAACAAGGATTGGAATTTGAACTTTCAGATAAAACTAATCCTAACTTTGAACAAAATACGGAAATAACGGTTGTCGGTACATTCGATACTTATTCAGATGGTAAGTTTTTATATTGCCATTTAAAAAATGCAAAAATAATTAATGAATAGTGGATTGAATAATTGAAATTCATTAACGAAAAGGGTTTTACTATTATTTGTCACTATTTCTTGCAGTGGGGTGCATTATATTTGAGTTATGATACTTTCAATTTTCAAGAGCATCAAAAAAGCATCAATTTTCAACAAAAACTATAAAGGCAAAAACGAACAGCACTTTCAAATCCTGAAAGTGCTGTTTTTATGCGGAATTTTAGGGGAACTGTATATTAACACGCGGCTTAACTGAAAGCGTGCTTTATTTCGCTCCAAAACCGCGTGCCGAGGGTTCAAGTCCTTCTGCCCCTGCCAAAATAAAAAGACACCTGCGGGTGTCTTTTTGTTTTGTTGTTAATGCAGAAGGACTTGAACCACGAAATTCAAAAGTGCAAGCACTTTTGGCAGTAAACAGTCCGGTGGACTGTTTACGCATTGAGTTGATTATAAAGCTCCTGCCAAAAAAAACACCGATTTTTCGGTGCTTTTTTCCTTTATTTACACTGCTTTACGGCGATTTTACTTGCTTTTTCCATATAGATAAAATTACGGCGCACGGTCTTTTCCGTACGCCGATTTTTCATTTTCACATCGCTTTTTGTTCACTTTGTGCCCACAATCCACCCAATCCGTTTGGTACATCATCAAAAAAGCATCAATCATAATTCAAATCCGTTTGTAACGCCAATCAGCATATCCGTGTTTCGTTTGACATAATACATTTCGGTTATTTCTGAAGTTGTGTGTCCGAGTAAGTCTGCCACCTGCCTCGGTGTTAATGCTTTTACCGTTCCGTCCTCTGCTCGCACGCCTGTTACAAGCTTTGTTGCGAAGGTGTGGCGCAAACTGTGTAACCCTTTTTTCCCGATTCCTGCCGCATCGAGTATGGAATAAAACCGTTTTCGCAAGTTCAACGGTCTTGTAAAGTTTCCGTCTGCATCGGGTATCAACGGTGCATCCTCGCCGAAATATCGCTCGTTGCGTAATTCGATAATCGCTTGTATTGCAGTTTCGTTTAAGGGTACAATACGCTTGCTTGAAGCGGTTTTCAGCTTGCCTACAATAATTTCCCGTCCGCTTTTTCGCTCTGTTCCGTCACGCTTTTGCGCTTCTTTAACACCTCTTTGAATGTGCATCACTTTCTTTTCAAGGTCTATGTCGCTGTTGATTAAACCTAACGCTTCAGCGGTTCTGAGTCCCGTGTTCAGCATAAGAATATATGCTGATGCTTGATTGTGTTTCGGCTTGCCTGAAGGGTACTTCTTGTATGCTTCCTCTTTGAATTTTTCAATTTCTTCATCGGTAAATACGGTTATCGTTTCGCATACGGGAAGCACTTCTTTGTTTTGCTTTGCAAGATAATTTGACTTTTTTATTGTCGGCACAGCGTTTATCGGATTCTTTTTTATGAACTCTTCGCGCATAAGATAATCAAAGTATTCATTGAGCAGATTGTATGTTTGCTTGACGGTTGAGAATGAATATCCCTTGTCGGTCAGCGTACTAATCAGCCTCTTAATGTCTGCACCTGTTATGTTAGATACAATGAGTTTGCCAATGTAAGGGACGATTTGATTTTTGTAAATCTGCTCGTTGCGGTCATAGGTTACTCGCTCAACATTCGGGTACTTAAACACTTGCAGGTAATTAAGCAGGCTGTCTTTTACAGTCTTGTTACCCTCAATGGCGTCAATGATTTCTTCTTCAAACTTGGTTATGTAGTCAGTCATTTTCTTGTTGACTTCAGCTTTTGTTGTGCCGGAAAAGCTTTTGCGTTTTCGTTTGCCTTTCTCATCCTTGTACCAAACTACGCCACCCCATCTGCCGTCCGTTCGTTTGAATGCGTTGCCGTTTGTCAGCAGTTGTTTTTGCATTTTATCACTCCTTTCGCACACACAATATCACAAACCTTTTTCAATATCCAGACCAAAGATTATGTGTTTGTTTTAGTTGTTTTAGCTTCAAAAAGCCGCCACAAATCGCCTATAAGCTGTTTTTAGTTTTAGTCCGACGAGTTACTCTAATTTTAAGCGAACTCGTCAATTTTTGCTCACAGCGTTGCCTGATTTTTCATAAATTTGTTTATCATACGGCAGTACCCAAGTGAATACGCAAAAGCCTTGATTTTCTGCGAAAAACACCCCTGACTGCATACGAATTTGGAATCATACGC
>OGNY01002231.1_pt1 | contig 10409 bp, 7 predicted proteins | sample 1573551 | NCBI WGS metagenome assembly OGNY01 (sample SAMEA2581885, study PRJEB24529) | metagenome | biome: Human gut stool | place: China | collected 2011
TGAACGGTGCCCAGCGGCTGAAACTCATGCACGATATGTTCAACATGGACGGTGCAAGCAAGTTTCACTTTGACTGGAAAGACCTTGTGAAAAGCGGGCTTTCCGTGAAGGATGCCATTGCTCCGACCGCTTTTGCCTTCAAAAACAGCCGCACTTTCCAGATGGGCGGCATCTACTGCGCCGCCAGCTTTCTGAATATTACGGCATCCGACATCAGCGATCAGCTTTTGAAGGATTTTCTGGACATGGATTCCAGCCAGATTGTTACCATGCACATCCAGTCGGTAGACCAGAACCGCGCCATCAAAACGGTCAAGCGCACGATTACTGAACTTGATAGAAGCAAGATTGAGGAACAGAAGCGCGCAATCCGTGCCGGGTATGATATTGACATCATTCCGTCCGATTTGGCGACCTATGGCCGGGATGCCAAGGCTCTGCTGAAAGAATTGCAGAGCCAGAACGAGCGAATGTTTTTGGTGACATTCCTCGTGCTGAACACCGGGCGTACCGAGCAGGAGCTGGAAAACAATGTGTTTCAGGCCAGCTCCATTGCGCAGAAGCACAACTGCAATCTCTGTCGGCTGGACTACCAGCAGGAACAGGGGCTTATGTCCTCTCTGCCGCTGGCTGACTGCCAAATCGAGATTCAGCGCGGTCTTACCACCAGTTCCACGGCCATTTTCATTCCGTTTACCACACAGGAGCTTTACCAGTCCGGCAAAGAGAGCTTGTACTACGGTCTGAATGCACTTTCCAATAATTTGATTATGGTTGATAGAAAGCGGCTCAAAAATCCCAACGGCCTCATCCTCGGCACTCCTGGCTCTGGCAAAAGTTTCTCGGCAAAGCGTGAAATTGCCAACGCCTTTTTGGTTACAGACGATGATATTATCATCAACGATCCCGAAGGCGAATACTCCCCGCTGGTGAATCGGCTGAAAGGTCAGGTCATTAAAATCAGCCCTAACAGTACCCAGTTCATCAACCTGATGGACATTAACGCCAACTATTCGGAAGAGGATAATCCGCTGTCCCTGAAAGCAGACTTTATTCTTTCTCTGTGCGAACTGGTTGTCGGCGGCAAGGAAGGTCTGCTCCCGGTGGAAAAAACGGTCATTGACCGCTGTGTGCATCTGATCTACCGCAAATATTTTGCGAACCCCTGCCCGGAGAATATGCCGATTCTGGAGGACTTGTACAACGCCCTGCTCCAGCAGGACGAGAAAGAAGCTCATCATGTTGCTACCGCTCTGGAAATCTACGTCAAGGGCAGTCTGAATCTGTTCAACCGCCGCACTAACGTGAACATCAACAACAGAATCGTCTGTTATGACATTAAAGAACTGGGCAAGCAGATGAAAAAGTTGGGTATGCTTATCGTGCAGGATCAGGTCTGGGGACGTGTCACTGCCAATCGCAGCAGCGGAAAGTCCACCCGATATTATATGGATGAGATGCACCTCCTCTTAAAAGAGGAACAGACCGCCGCCTATTCCGTGGAGATTTGGAAGCGGTTCAGAAAATGGGGCGGTATCCCGACTGGATTAACGCAGAACGTCAAAGACCTGCTTTCTTCGCGTGAGGTCGAGAATATTTTCGAGAACAGCGACATGATTATAATGCTGAATCAGGCCGCTGGCGACCGTCAAATCCTCGCAAAGCAACTCAACATCTCGCCCCACCAGCTTTCCTATGTGACCCACTCCGGCGAGGGCGAAGGTCTGTTGTTCTTCGGCAATGTTATTCTGCCGTTCGTGGACAGATTCCCCACCGATTTGGAACTGTACCGCATCATGACCACGAAGCTGGGTGAGGTTTCGGAGGTCGCACAGAAATGAGTAATCCGAAGCTGAACTTCAAAGAGGAAACGTCAGTAAAAAAGACACGCTCTCCCCCGAAGAAAGCGAGAATCGAGCAGTCCACGCCCAAAAAGAAGAAGCTGAAACTCGATGCTGACAAGGCCGCAGAAAAAGCCCAGCATTTGCGATTTGGCAAGGCAGAACTGACCCCGGATGAATTGAGCCGATTGAGCAAGGCACAGAAACGCGAGATGTACGCTGCCAATGCCGCCCGGACTGCGGTGCATCGGGAAATCGAACAGTATGAGGAAGATAATGTCGGTGTGCAGGCGTTGAGCGAGGGCGAAAAGGCTGCTGGAAATGTCCGCGATATTTCCAAGAGCCGCTATGCCCGAAAACTGAAAAAGAAAGCCGAGATGCAGGGCAAGAAAAAATCTAAAATCGCAAAATCTTCTACGCAGGAACCGACTGCCTCACAAAATGCAGGAGATTCCGGCATCGGCACCCGTGAGGGTGGTTCCAACTGGCTCTCCCGATGGCGGCAGAAACGCGACATTCGGCAGGGTTACTATGCCGCAGCCCGGTCTGGTGGCACAGCGGCACAGACTGCTGGTGGTAAAAAAGCCGCATCCAGCGGTGCATCTGCCGCACGGTCTGGCGTAGAGCAAGTAGTGGACAAGGGAAAATCTGTGGTCGGTTCGGCAGTAAACGGCCTTATGACCGCCGCAAAGAGTAACGCACACGTTCTGGTGATCGTGGGCGTTTTTCTTTTGCTTATCCTCATGGTGATGTCCGGCTTTTCCTCCTGCGGCATCCTCTTTTCGGGCGGCACACAGGTGTCCGGGCAGACCATGTACTCTGCCGAGGACAGGGACATTCGCGGCGCAGAGCAGGACTACAAGAAGCTGGAAAAGGAACTGGATAAAAAAATCAAACGCACCCCCACCGACCATCCCGGCTACAACGAGTACCAGTATCACCTTGACCCCATCGAACATGACCCATGGCAGCTCACCTCATTCCTGACCACTTTGTACGATGATTATACCCGGTCGGAGGTGCAGGGCAAGTTGAAGGAAACCTTCAAAAAGCAGTACAAGCTGACCACATGGGTAGAGGTTCAGATACGGTATAAGACGGTCTGGGTCATCAGCCCGGCAGGAATCCCGGTTCCTACGCAGGTGCCGTATGAATACAAGATTTTCCACACCAAACTGGAAAATCGAGGTTTGGAGGTTGTTATTCGGGAAGAGCTGACCGAGGATCAGTGGCAGAGGTATCAGATTTTTCAGGACACCTTGGGTGGTCGGCCATATCTTTTTAATGGTGGTTTGCCGCCCGGTGGCTCGGATGGCTCCGGCGCACTCGGCATCGTCTACACGGTTCCTGCGGAAGCTCTAACTGACACGGAGTTTGCCGCTATCTATGAGGAAGCCAAAAAATATGTTGGCACATCCTACGTCTGGGGTGGCTCTACCCCGGAAACAGGCTTTGACTGCTCCGGCTATGTCTGCTGGGTTTATAACCAAAACGGTTATGATGTTGGGCGCACCACCGCCAACGGATTATGGCAAAAAAGTCAGCATATTTCCGAAGCCGAAGCAAAACCCGGTGATTTGGTTTTCTTCAAAGGAACGTATGATACGCCGGGGATGAGCCACGTTGGAATATATCTCGGCAACGGAAAAATGGTCAGTGCTGGTGACCCCATCAAATATGCTGACATTCACTCGTCCTACTGGCAGCAGTATCTCGCTGGATTTGGACGGCTTTCAAAATGAAATGGAGGGTTTTACTATGAGTGAAAAACTGGATAAGCTGCGCGCTTCTTTGGAAAAGGAAAAGGAGCGGCGCATTAAGATCAACAACCGCATCGAAAGCCTTGAGCGGCGGATTCAGGAAGCAGAAGCCGCCAAGGTGAATGAAATGGTGCGCACCGCCAAAGTCACCCCGGAACAGCTTGCCGCCCTGCTGCGGCAGTCGGCTGCCACCACCCCGAACCCGGCTGCGCTGTCTGCCGTAGGTGCAACTTTCGAGAAGGAGGTCGATGCAGATGAAGATTAAGAAATTGGGTGCGCTGCTGGTGTCGGCGGCACTGTGCGCTGGCATGGCGGCTCCCGTCTTTGCCTTCGAGGGCGAAGCCGCCCCCGTAGAGCAGCCTGTTCTGCCGGAAGTGGTGGAGGCGGATATTATCACCGTGACCGATGAGGAAACCGGTGCCCTGACCCCGGAGGGCAATCTGACGCTGGTGGACGATTACCACACCGACTATTCCGATGGCAGCGGACAGCAGTTTATTACGCTGGTGTCGAAGTCGGGTGCGACCTTTTATCTGGTGATCGACCGCAATGCCAAAGGACAGCAGACTGTCCACTTTATGAACCTTGTGGACGAAGCAGACCTTTTGGCTCTGATGGAGGAAGAAGATGCGGACGCTTATACCGCTGAAAAGGAAGCGGCGGCACAGGCGGAACAGGACAAGCTGAAAGCCGAGGAAGAAGCCAAGAAAGTAGCGGAAGAAGCAGCGGCATCCGGCACGGAACAGCCCAAGGAGAACAAGGTCACAAAAATCGCATCCGGCTTTCTGGGCGTGGTCGTGCTGATTGCGCTGGCGGCAGGCGGCGGCTTCTACGCTTTCGCAAAGCAGAAGCAGAAAAAGCAGGCTGAAAAAGAAGCCCTTGACCCCGATGCAGATTACACCGAGGACAAGGGCGATTTTGAGATTCCCACTGAGGATGAGCCTGAGGACACCGGCGAGGAGGATACCGAACCCATCTGATTTTAAGGCGGCGTTTTGCCGCCTACATATTGCAATTCAAAACAGATTGGAGGGGTTATTATCGCTAAATTGATCGTGACGGAAAAGCCGTCCGTTGCTATGGCTTACGCTAAAGTCCTCGGTGCCACCAACCGTCAGGATGGCTACCTTGAGGGCAACGGTTATCTGGTAAGCTGGTGCGTAGGGCACTTGGTGGAACTGGCACCGCCCAATGTCTACGATGCCAAGTACGTCAAGTGGAGCATTGCAGACTTGCCCATCCTGCCGCAAAAGTGGCAGTATCTTGTGTCTGCCAGCACCAAAAAGCAGTTCAGCATCCTGCAAAAGCTGATGCACCGCCCGGACGTAGATAGCATTGTGAACAGTTGCGATTCCGGCCGGGAGGGAGAACTGATCTTCCGTTTGGTGTACCAGCAAGCAGGCTGCAAAAAGCCCTTTTTCCGTCTGTGGCTGTCCAGCATGGAGGAAAACGCCATCCGAGAGGGCTTTGCCCACCTCAAACCGTCAACTGAATACGATGCGCTGTACAACGCAGCACTCTGCCGGGAACGTGCCGACTGGATGGTCGGCATCAATGCGTCCCGGCTTTTTTCGTGCCTGTACGGTCAACCGCTGGCGGTGGGGCGTGTTATGACCCCGGTGCTTGCCATGACGGTAGTGCGGGAAGCCGCCATTGCCGCCTTTGTGCCGGAGAAATTCTACACGGTTGCCCTGGCCCTTGCAGACGGCGGCACCGCATCCAGCAAGCGGTTTGCCCAGAAAGCGGATGCCGAACTGCTGCTTTCCAAATGCCGAAAGGAGGGGCGTGTCACGGTACAGAAGATGGAACGCAAGGAGAAATCCGAAAGCCCGCCGCCGCTCTATGACCTTACCGCATTGCAGCGGGATGCCAACCGTCTGCTGGGATTTACGGCACAGCAGACCTTGGATTATGCCCAAAGTCTTTACGAAAAACGGCTCATCACCTATCCCCGCACGGACAGCCGATTTTTGACGGAGGATATGGCGGCATCCCTTCCGGGGCTGGTGACGGACACGGGCAAGGCGTTTGCCGTGGAGGAGCCAGTTCCCATCCATGTGCAGCAGGTCATCAACGGTAGCAAGGTCACCGACCACCATGCGCTGCTGCCCACGAAAAGCATGGCAAACGCAGATCTTGCCGCCCTCCCTGCCGGGGAGCGGAATGTCCTGCGGCTGATTGCCGCACGGCTGCTCTGTGCCGTGGGTGAGCCTTACTGCTATGCAGAAACCACCTTGACTACCATCTGCGCAGGCGAAGAATTTACCGCCAAAGGCAAAGTTGTGCTGTCCGAGGGATGGAAAGCGGTGGAGCGAAAAATGCTGGGCGAGCTGCTGGGCAAGCAGAAAGAACCGGCTGTTTTGCCGGATGTGCAGGAGCAGAGCCAGTGCAGCGTTGCCGGTGCAGAACTGAAAGAGGGACAAACGTCCCCTCCGAAGCATTTTACCGAAGATACGCTCCTGCACTCGATGGAAACTGCCAGTGCGGACAGTATGCCGGAAGGCGTGGAGCGTCAGGGCATCGGCACTCCGGCCACTCGTGCCGCCACCATCGAAAAGCTGGTACAGAAAGGCTTTCTGGAGCGCAAGGGCGACAAGAAAACAAAGGTGCTGCTGCCCACCGACAAAGGCAAAGCCCTTATCACGGTGATGCCCGAAGAAATCCAGTCCGCTGATATGACCGCCGACTGGGAAACAAAACTGCTGCGCGTAGAGCGCGGCGAAATGGAGCCGGAAACATTTATGACTGAAATCAACGATATGATCTCCTCGCTGGTAAACACCACCGAGGCCGTGAAAGGAGCGAGTGCGCTTATGAAAAACAAAGTGATTGGTGTCTGCCCGAACTGTGGCAATTCCGTTGTGGAGCGTGAAAAGGGGTATTTCTGTGAGAACCGCGAGTGCCGTTTCGTGCTGTGGAAAGATAACGCTTTCTTTAAGCGGCTGGGCAAGCGGATGGACGCTCATGTAGCGGACAGGCTGCTGCGGGATGGCCGAGTGCGCCTGAAAGACTGTAAGAGTTCCAAGGGCAAGACCTACAATGCTACTGTCCTGCTGTCCACCGAAGCCGATGGCCGCAGCAAGTTTTCGCTGGAATTTGAGGGTGGCCGCTGATGGAGCAGAAGAAGGAAGCAATCTACCTCATCAATGATGAACGCTATCTGCACCTCCGGGAGAACGGCGCAGGTGTCGGCTTTGCTACCTATAATAAGGTGACGGGCGAACCTCTGGAAAGCGGGCAGATCTCCGAAAAAAATCTGCCGCCGGATGGCAGGAACATGATGTCTGCTGCCCGGAACTGGTATCTGTTTGAACTTTCGGACGATGACCGTAAGGCCATCCAACTTGAAAGCGTAAAAATCCTTGAAACCATCCCGCAGGCTGGCATCGGCAGGCGGCGTATCTGGGAACCCGAAACGATACCGCCCGATATTCGGCTCATCAACAGCTATTACGACGATCTTCACCGCGTTCCTGATGGTGGTGTGATTCAGGTGGACTACCCGGATGGCCGTAGTTTTACGTCACGGCTGGAATATCTGGACGATTACCATTTTGACATGGGTGGTCTGGGCAATGTGTTCCACATCTGCCAGTTTGCTGAGGTGATGGAACGCAATGGAGCCGACTATTACCCAGAGATTCAGACACAGGATGAACAGGGCGCATGGGAATTGGGCGGCAAGGGTTATCTTGCCATCCAATCTACCGATGAGGGCTGGAACTACACCATTTACCACAGCGACTTCTCCGTGATGGATGGCGGTCAGGTCGATGCCCCGGAACTGACGATTCAGGAAGTCCGGGAGCAGATTCTGGAAGCGCACCACATGGAAAAAGGTCGGCGGCTGTTGCAGGATTATGATTTTGTGATGGACAGAGCCGCAGAAGCTGAAAAATTGGGGCTGAACCAGCGGCACTCTACGCTGGAAAAGCTGGCTGCTCTTGCTGGCACAAAAGAAAAATGCGATGCCCCGGAGTGCAGCCCTATCGGGTGCAGGAAAGCGAGGGATGCTCATGAACTTTAATGGTGAAGAACTGATGCTGATGATCCTCTACAATCCCGGCACCCGGCTGGGGCTGATGCAGGAGCTGCGGCTCATGCAGTGCTACCTGATGCCCGATGAAACCGCCCTGCGAGAATTGTCCGAGCAGGTCATTGAAAAGCTGAAACTTATGACCGATGCTGAATTTGCCGAGTTGGAATTTCCGCTCGACTAAATTTTTGCCGCCGCTTGGCGGCATACATATCCTCTTTTGTAATGGCAAACAATATGGTATAATTCAAATGATATAGCTATTTCATAGCCAATCTATATGGAGGATACTATGACTGACGAAGAACGCGAATCCAAACAAGGCTCTATTGATATCAGAAAATTGCCTGGATATGAAGTCAATATTCGTTTGACTTCATTTATAGATGCCATTTTAGTGTGTAATGCCAATGCCGTAAGTTTCCGAAAATGGCACGATAAGATAAACACCCCTGCTCTTGTGGTGATGCTTAAGGAACCAGCAAATTATTCCCTACGCCATGAAACCAATCTCGAACTTCAGCGACAATTTTCAAATTTCTTGATGTCAGCATTTGCAGTAAGAGATCACTGGTATGCACTCAGAAATGAATATTACATCGGCACAGCAGTGAATGAAAAAATAAACGCGTTCACAAGTGAAACGTTTGGAAAAAATGAGTTGGCATCTTTTATGCACGATTTCAGAAATTATATTACCCATAAAGGCTATCCACTAGTCAGTCAAACATTTTCTGAAAAAGATCATCGCCTTATTAACGATGTCCGTTTTGAAAAAGAGCAATTATTAGAGTACAAAAAGTGGTCTACACTTTCAAAACAATATATAAACCGTATCGAGAATAGCATTAGCCTTATTAGTTGTGTTTCGGAATATTCGGAAATTCTCAGGCTCTATTATTATACTCTCGTTAAAATGCTCGAAGAGTGGCATAAAGAAGATCTTTCATTACTCAAACACTATAAAGATTCATACGGCTTAAAAATCAACATCGTTCAAACAAAACTCCCTCAATAAAATATATTCGTATGCGAGTGGTATCGACCACTCGTTTTTTATTTTTACAAAAAATGAAAGGAGGAACGCCATGCCAAATAAAACGCAAGAATACCTCAACCTTGCCCAGCAAACGGCAAAAGAGCTGACTCGGTATTGGGAAAACTGGACGGACTACCTGACCACTGCATCCCGGCTGTACAAGTACAACTATGCAGACCAGCTCATGATTTACGCCCAGCGGCCTGATGCCACCGCCTGCGCCAGCTTCGACCTCTGGAATGATCGCATGAATCGCTATGTCCGGCGCGGCTCCAAAGGCATCGCCTTGTTAGACCAGTCCAGCAGTGTGCCGCGTCTGCACTATGTTTTTGATGTGAGCGATACCGGGGTGCGCCGCAATTCTCGTGACCCGGAGGTGTGGCAGCTCGGCCCCGATCTGATGCAGCCTGTGTCGGAAATGCTTGCCAGAGAATACGGTGTCCATCACGAAAACCTCGGCCAGCAGATCGCGGATGTTTGCGGCAAGCTGGTGGATTCCTATTGGGATAACAACAGCGGTGACATTCTCGACATCGTTGACGGTTCTCTCCTGATGGATTATGATGAAGCCGGACAGAAGTTCCAGTTCAAAAGTGCCGCCGCAATCAGTATCACCTACACTGTTCTCGAACGCTGCGGCTTTGAGCCAGCGGGACATTTTGACCGGGACGATTTTCAGGCCATCTTCTCCTTTTCAACTCCTGCCGCCGTGTATGCGCTGGGCACCGCAGTCAGCGAATGTAGCCGGGACGTGCTACGCAACATTGAAAGAACCGTAAAAACAACAATCCGCCGCCGCAATGTAGAAAGGAGCCAGTATGAATATGAGCAGCCGGAACGTGACCTACTCGACCATCGGGGACTACCAGCTCCCGAACCTGACCCTGCCCCAGCAGGAGAAAGCACTGGGCAAGTACGGACGACTGCGCCGGACTTACCTGATGAAGCATCGCCCGGTGCTGTACAACTCGATGCTCCTGTCGGGGACTCTGCATCCGCACCTGCTGGAAGTGGAGCAGACCGCAGAGAGCCGGATGCACCAGACCATGCAGGAACTGCTGAAACAGAACCCGGCTCCGAACAAGGAACAGCATCAGATGGAGTGGGTGCAGCACATGAACAGCCTGAAAGCACAGGCCGAGGAGCTGGTGATGAACGAGCTGATCTACAGTTAAGTTTCTTCGATGCCCACATTCCCACCGAAGCCGAACAAATTGAATCCATCGACCAAGCGGAGAGCGAAAAATCGCCCTCCGCTTTCTCTTTGTCACAGGCCGAGATCGAAAATGCGCTGCGGAGAGGTTCTAACTTTGAAAACAGCAAACTTCGCATCTGGAAAATTTATCAGCTCCAGCCTGACCGAAAACTCCGGGCAAAAGCTCTTGCGAAAGAATATGCCCCAAACGGATCCGGTGGCTCCTCGCACACCTATCTGGATGGAAGTCGCGGCTGGCTTGACCATGACAGCAAGGGCTTGACGTTTGAACACTATCCAGACCACCAGAAAATTCTTCTTCGCTGGAATCAGGTCGAAAAGTATATCGACCTGATGATTCAGTCTGACCGCTATCTGTCCGACAAAGAAAAAAGAATCATCGACTTTCCCCTTGAACTGAACGACGCCAGTGCTGCCGAATACACTGCATTAAAAGAGCAGTACCCGGACACTCTCATTGGTTTTGAAGCTGGCGGCAATTTTATGTTCTATGGCGAAGATGCCGCCAAGGTCGCAA
>OGNY01002233.1_pt1 | contig 10388 bp, 8 predicted proteins | sample 1573551 | NCBI WGS metagenome assembly OGNY01 (sample SAMEA2581885, study PRJEB24529) | metagenome | biome: Human gut stool | place: China | collected 2011
TTGACAAAGAAGGAGTGGAAGCGATGCCATCTACATTTTTAGGACTCAATACAGGTCTTTCGGGACTGACATATTTCCAGACGGCGCTGAATACAACCGCGCACAATATATCCAATGCGGATACAAAAGGATATTCCAGACAGAACGTGCAGGCTTCCGCATCGGACGCCTTACGCCTGAACAAGACGTATGGTATGATGGGAACCGGTATTACAGCCTCTGCCGTAGAACGTCAGAGAAATGCATATTATGATACAAAATACTGGTCTGCAAATTCAAAGTACAGCCAGTACAACACACAACATGCCAATCTTGAGCAATTGCAGACATATATGAACGAGATGACCTCTGAGGCAGGTTATACAAAATGGATGGCGGAGATGTCCGATGCCATGCAGGATCTCTCAACAAAGCCGGCTGATTATACAACGCGAATCTCCTTTGCGCTGACGGCAGATTCTTTCACAGACATGGTGAATGAGCTTGCAAGCAATTTCCAATCGACGCAGAAGACGATCAACGATGAGGTTGAACTTGCAGTCAGCGAAGTGAACTCGCTTGCAAAGCAGATCTACGAGTTGACACAGGAGATTATCACAGTCGAATTAAAGGGTGGAAATGCAAACGACCTGCGTGATAAGCGGGGCGTATGTATCGACACATTATCCGAATATATCAATGTTGATGTGGACGAGCGAAGCATCATGTATGGTGTGGGAAATGATCAGGTCGAAGCAAATGCCAAGACTCTGACGATCCGTATTAATGGTGAAATCCTGGTCGATGAGCTTGGTTACAATGAACTGACCATAGTTCCACGGGAGCAGAAGGTGAACCAGAACGATCAGGATGGTCTGGTTGATATTTATTGGAAGAACGCGGATGATACTGCGGGAGAATTCTTCAATACGGCGAATACAACCGGAAGAATCGCAGGTCTGTTCAACATCCGTGACGGCAACAATGGTGAGGTATTTTCCGGAAAAACAACTGCTGTATCGGACAATCCACCGGAAGTGACAGTATCGCTTGCAGAGAGTGTTGCCATGAAAGATCTGAACATTCCAAGCGAGGGAACAATTACCCTGAACGGTAAAGATTATCTGTACGACGGCTGGACGGCCGAGTATGATGCAGATGGAAAACTGAACAACTTTACATTTAAAAATATGACAATGATCAATGAGAAGAATGCGGAAGTAACAGCTATCTTCCCGACAGGTATCGACGGACGTCAGGCACAGATTGGCGTCAAAAATATGACAAAGGGTATTCCGTATTATCAGGCAAAGTTAAACGAGCTGGTGCGTGTATTCTCCAAGTACATGAACGACCTGACAAGCGCGGGTGCCGATGCCGATGGAAATCCGGGACTTGATGCATTTACCGCACAGGCACCGGATGGACACGATTTCGTATTGAAGGGCAGCATGCAGGGAACTGGAACGATTTCTTCCGGCGACGACAGCTATTACCGTCTGAACGGACTGAACTGGGAGCTGAACCAGCAGTGGAAGACCGATCCGAAGAAGATTGTTGTGTCTTACAAGGAAGATATCGATCAGGGCAACATAGAGGCAAGGGGCATCTTAGAAAAGATGATGGCTGGACTGACGGATACATCGATGTTCCAGCAGGGTAATGTCTCACATTTCCTGCAGGCAATCACAACAAACATGGCGGTCGATACAAAGAAAAATGAGGTATTTGCAGCAAATCAGGATGATATCCGATACACGATTGATAACCAGAGAGCATCTATTTCCGGTGTCGATAAGAACGAGGAAGGTTCGAATCTGACGAAGTTCCAGGAACTGTACCGGCTGGCATCTAAGGTAATATCTGTATTGAATGAAGTATATGACAAACTGATTAACGAGACTGGTGTATAAGGCTGACGCCTTGGAGGTAGGAATATGAGAATTACAAATCAGATGATCTCCAATAACTCTCTGCGGAATATGCAGAAGACGATGGCAAATGTGGACAACCGCACAACGCAGATGGAGACGGGAAAGAAAATTACAAAGGCATCCGAAGATCCGGTTGTTGCTGTGCGTGCTTTAAAGCTTCGTACGATGGTAACGCAGCTGGAACAGTACAAGGATAAGAATATCGGTGATGCAGAGTCGTGGCTGAAGATTACGACAACCTCTCTGGACAACATCACTTCACGACTCGAAGATATCCAGAGCTATTGTACACAGGGCTCGACGGATTCGTTCAAGACCTCCGACCGAAGCGCGATCATTGATGTGTTAAAAGAGATGCAGGATATGATCAACAGTGAGGGAAATTCAACCTACGCTGGACGTTATATTTTCTCTGGCTATAAGACGGATCGTTCTCTGGCATTTAACGAGACAGAGGATATCAAGAAATATTCTTATAAGATCACACAGCATCTGAATGCGGATGATCTGGATATGAAAACGGTCGTATTAAACGGCGTGAACAATGAAGATGTAGATGGGATTCTGGCAGGCACAAGTACCTATGTAAAGCCGGACAAGGAACAGGTCTATCGCCTGAATCTGGCATATGAGGGCATTTCAAGTAAGGATAGTCAGGGCAATGCAGCACTTTCCCTGAAAGCACTGGACGCAAATGGTAACACGATCGATCTGAGTGGATTTACCCAGACGGTGAAGACAACGGCGGATGCAGATACGTATTATCAGGTTGGACCGGATGAAATCAACATCATCGAGGAGACCGGCGAGATTATCTTCGGTGAGAACGTGTATAACACACTCAAGCAGGCAGATGATATCGTAGTTGACTACGCGAAAAATAAATTTGAAGCAGGCGACCTCCGCCCGGAGCATTATTTTGACTGTACGCAGTACACCGAGCAGTCGGATGGCAGCATTAAGACGGTAGATTATGATACCTATGACCGGACACAGTCGATTTATTATGAAGTGAATTTCAGCCAGAGTATTCAGGTTAATACGGAAGGCAAAAATATTATCAACGATGATATGAGCAACAACATCAACGATCTGATCTATACGCTGCAGGAGTTAGATGCAGCGGAAAAGACAGAGAAGAAGTTAAAGAGTATGCTGGAGGACAACCAGTATGCATCGAATGATGATGCGGTAAAGCAGATTAACGCCATGCTGGAAGATATCAACGTTGAAATCGCAATCAAGAAAGAGACGATGCAGAAGACATTTGCGAAGAATATCACGAACTTCCAGGGCTATATGGATCAGGTATCTGCCATCCAGTCCGATGTCGGAAGCCGCATGACAAAGCTTGACATGATCAGAACTCGCGTGACAGAGCAGTACAGCACATTCAAGGAATTGAAGTCTGAAAATGAGGATGTGAGCACGGAAGAGGCAGCATTGAACTTTAAGGAAGCCAATGTCGTATATGAGGCGGCACTTGCGGCGACAAGCAATCTGGTCAGAGCATCGCTGATTGATTATTTGTAGAAAATAATTCCGTCATGCAAATAAGCAGCGAGACTGCTTGCAGGCGGAGCTGCTTATTTATATGACGGATAAACAGACATAAGCATGTAGGGCGATAGCCCGGAATGCGCATGTCTGTTACGAATTCGAGAGTTCGAAGAACGGAGAAATCGTTATTATTGTATACATATGATGAGGAACGATTTCTAATTTTAGAGGAGGGATAAAGCATGGTAGCAGAAACAAGATTATTTGGAACCGTCGATATCGCGGAGGACAAGATCCTGGAGTTCCCGATGGGGCTGATCGGTTTTGAAAATTTAAAGAAATTTGCGATTATTTATGATAGCGACCGTGAGGAGCGTTCGAAGATCAGCTGGTTGCAGTCCATGGAGGAGCCTGCATTGGCACTTCCGATCATCCATCCATCTGAACTGATTGATGATTACGGTCCGATCGTGGAGGACGAGCTGATGAAGAATATCGGTGATCCTGCAGATGCGGATATTCTGATGTTTGTCACATTGTCGATTCCTTCGGACTTAACGAAGATGACAGCGAATCTGAAGGCACCGATCATCATCAACACAGAGGGCAGAAAAGCCATCCAGGTGATCGTGGAGAACGAAGATTACAAGGTGAAATTCAATGCCTACGAGGCAATCCAGAAAATGAAAGAAAAGGCAGGTGAGTAATATGTTAGCACTATCTAGAAAACAAGGCGAATCCATCGTGATAGGCAATAACATTGAGATCACTGTGCTCGAGGCGAAGGGCGATCAGGTCAAGATCGGTATCTCCGCGCCGAAGAGCGTGCCTGTCTATCGCAAGGAAATCTACGCACAGATTCAGGAAGAAAACCGCGAAGCTGTGGCAAACCTCGATGTAGAAAGTTTGAAAAAACTCTTATAAAGTGGTAAAGTATGAGTGATTAGTTGACGATACAACTAGTAGGAAACTATAGGCGTATGCCGTTCATGGATGGAAGGCATACAAGGTTCAGGCGTATAGATTATGGGAATGGATGGAATCGGAGGCGTAGGAGCCTTAAATGTAAGTTCACAGACAAGAGTGACACGTCCGCAATCGGAGACGGTGGATGTAAACACAGGCAGTACTGCCGGACAGCAACAGGTGCAGGCTGCGACTTTGCCACCGGTTTTTGGAAAAGGCAGTAGTGGCGATAATAATAGCAAGCCGGGCCAGCAGCAGGATCGTGGTGCGGTACAGACGGATCAGGAAGTTGCACCGGACAAGATCAAGGCAGCGGTCGATGATCTGAACAAGACCGTAAAGCAGGCAAGTCCGCTTCATCACACCCAGCTTAGCTTCAAGTATCATGAGGATACAAACCGGATTTCGATTACCGTTACAGATAGTGACACCGATGAAGTCATCCGTGAGATTCCGCCGGAGAAGACACTCGATATGCTTGCAAAGGCATGGGAGATGGCAGGACTTCTGGTTGATGAGAGAAGATAAACAGATACCTTGAACAGGAGGAATCAATATGGCAATGCGTATGACAGGTCTCGCGTCCGGCTTGGATACCGAGAGCATGGTAAAAGAACTGGTCAGTGCCAGCTCTGAAAAAGTAAATAAAATCAAACAGAAAAAGCAGGATGTTGAGTGGAGGAAGGAGATCTGGAGCGGACTCAATACGAAGATTTATAACTTCTATAAGACAGAGCTTTCTGCATTCAAGACTGTAAGTAGCTACAATGCGAAGAAAGCAGTGGCAAGCGATGAGACAAAGGTGTCTGTCAGCGTCGGAGCAAATGCTTCAAACGGTACACATTCGGTATCCGTAGAGCAGACCGCATCTTCTGCATATCTGACGGGGGACAATATCAAGATAAAAGGGAATTCCTATACCAGATACAATGACGCAGGACTTGCTACAAAGTTTGCGGATATGACAGATGTGTCCGGACAGAATCTGAGTCTGGCAGGACAGAAGATCTCTATCTCCGATGGAACCAACACGGTGGAATATGAGCTTGGCGGAACCGGGACAGATGGTGTTGCATCCCTTTCCGAATTGAACGAGAAGCTTGCGAAGGAAGAGAACTTCAAAGGCTTGTCTGCAAGCATTAAGGACGGAAAGCTGATATTCACGAACACAACCGCGAAAACAGCAGACGATGGCAGCAAGAGTGGAACAACTTATACTGTGAAGGCAGATGCGCTTGGCATCGATGGTACCGTCGGTTACGACAAGGATGCAGCAGCCGGAAATACCGTGAGCGCTGCATTTACCGCGAAGGTGGCAAATAACTTTACAAGCGCAGATATCTCGGGAACCACGAAATTAGCGGATCTTGGAATCAAGGTTGGAACATTCTCAGTCAATGGCAAGGATTTTGTTGTAGATGACAAGTCAACGATCAATGATTTCACGACAGCTGTCTCCAAGATGGGTGTCTCCGCAAGCTTCGATGCCGTACAGGGAAGATTCTATGTCAATGCATCGAAGACCGGTGCTGCCAATGATTTCAATATCACATCGAGTGATGCGAGTGCATTGGAGGCACTGGGACTTGGCAGTGGTTCTAAGAAGGTGGATGCAAGAGATGCCATCATCTATTATAACGGCGTCAAATACACGGGTGACAGCAACACGATGACTATCAACGGCATGACCATCACTGCAAAGGCAAAGACCGATACAGATGTGAATGTCGAAGTATCTGCAGATACAGATGCCGCTTATAATAACGTCAAGAAATTCGTGAAGGCTTATAATGAGCTGATCGATGAGATGAACAAATACTATAGTGAGAAGGATGCCGGGTATGATGCCTTAACAGAGGATGAGAGAAGCAAGCTGTCCGACACGCAGATCGAGAAGTGGGAAGAGAAGGCAAAGCAGGGATTGCTGCGCCGGGATTCTACATTGCAGACATTGCTTTCTGACATGCGTACCATGCTGAACAAGGGTGTACAGGTGACACTTGCAGACGGTAGCACAAAGACGATGTCGCTTGCATCGATCGGTATCGTGACAGGTGATTATACGGAGAATGGTAAATTGCACATTCTGGGTGACGAAGATGATGAAAATTATGCGTCACAGGAAAACAAGCTTCGCGCGGCACTTGAAGGAAATGACAACTTAGTCAGCCAGATTATCGGTGGAACGACAGACAATAAAGGCGTTGGAACACAGATGTATGATTATCTCAGAAAATCTATGACGCGAATCGAGGGTGTCCGGAGTACACAGACCTTCTACAACGACAAGACACTTGACAGTGAAATCGACGATTATGATGATGAGATTGACAAGTGGGAAGAGAAGCTGCAGAACTTAGAGGATAAGTATTACAATCAGTTTTCCAAGATGGAAGCTGCGATGGCGAAGATGCAGAGCCAGCAGTCCTATCTTTCGTCTTTATTCGGAAGCTGATGGACTACAGTTTAAAGACAGCGGCAGATAGAAATATAACTATATTTTAGAAACAGGATAGATAAAAGACATGACGTCTCCGCGTACATGAGCCGGGGACGTCGGTTATTCGGAGGGGTAGAACATGGCATATAATATGGCGGCAAAAGCGTATGAAACAAGAAAAGTCGAGACAGCAACACAGGCGGATCTTACTTTGATGCTTTATGAAGGTGCTGTGAAATTCTGCAATATTGCAGTGACGGCACTGGAGAAGAAGGATTATGAGAAGACGAATACGAATATCCAGAAGTGCCGGAATATTATAGTAGAGCTTACCTCAACGCTGGATATGAAATATCCGGTGGCAGAGGACTTCAAGCGGATGTATGACTATATCTTTGCACTTCTGACCGAGGCGAATATGAAAAAAGATATGGACATCTTAAACCGTGCGCTCGGAGAGCTGCGCGATATGCGTGATATCTGGAAGGAAGTTATGAAACGTGCGCGGGGACCACAGCTTACTTTGAGTTAGGAGGCAGACATGGATCAGATCGGAACTTATGTGAAGATTCTGCGGGAGTCTCTAGAACGCAAGAGGCGGTATCTAGAGGAGATACTCGCGCTTACAAATAAACAAGCAGAGCTTGCCGCGGAAGAGAAGTTCCGGGAAGATGCGTTCGCTGAGCTGGTAGACCAAAAGGAGATACTGATTGGTAATATCAATGAAGGAGATAAAGGATTTTCTTCTGTATATGATCGTGTGAAGCAGGAGATACAGGCGGATCCAATGCGCTATCGGGAAGAATTGCAGGCAATCCAGAATCTGATCCGTCAGTGTGTAGATCTGGGAATGCAGATTGAGGCAGTCGAGGAACGGAACCGTGCGGCGATGGAACAGGTCTTTGCCATGAAGTTTCAGGGCGTGCGTCAGGTCAAGCAGTCGAAGACGGTTGCGAACAAGTATTATAAATCGATGGCGAATGGCATGGTGAATGATTCCCTGCTTTATGATCAGAAAAAATAATTTTTATAAAAATAATAAAAAGAGGGTTAAGGATATGAATCCTTGTCCGATATATAAGGTGTAAGGAACAAACAAGTTCCTGTGAACAAGGTTATTACCCAAGCGGGTTCTAACATACATACTATACACGGGGCGGTGCCCTAGTACTTCTCGCAAGGACGCGGGAATAAATTCAAGGAGGAATTATTATGGTAGTACAGCACAATTTGCAGGCAGCAAACACAAACAGAATGTTGGGACAGAATGTTAAGGCAGTATCTAAGTCAACTGAGAAGTTGTCTTCCGGATACCAGGTTAACAGAGCAGCAGACGATGCTGCAGGTCTTTCCATCAGTGAGAAGATGAGAAATCAGATTCGTGGTATCAATCAGGCTGTTAAGAACTCTGAGGACGGTGTTTCCCTGATTCAGACAGCAGAAGGTAACATGAATGAGATCCACAGCATCCTTCAGCGTATGGGTGAGCTTGCTACAAAGGCAGCCAATGATGTAAATGCTTCTGATGATCGTCAGGCTATCGATGATGAGATGACACAGCTTAGAGATGAGATTAATTCTATTGCTAAGAAGGCAGCGTTCAACGGTACAAAGCTTCTGACAGGTTCTTTCAAGGACAAGCAGCTTCAGGTAGGTGCAGTTGCAGGTGAGAACATGTCAATCACAATCAGCTCTATGACAGCTACAAGCATCGGTGTAAATGCTCTTAAAGTATCTTCACACAAGGTTGCGGCATCCGCAATGACAGCTATTTCAAAGGCTATCAAGGATGTATCTACAGCTCGTTCTAAACTGGGTGCTATTCAGAACCGTCTGAACTACACGATCAACAATCTGGAGAACTACTCTGAGAACCTGACAGCAGCTGAATCACAGATTCGTGATACAGATATGGCTACTGAGATGACAAACTACACGAAGAACAACATTCTTCAGCAGGCAGCTCAGTCTATGCTGGCTCAGTCAAATCAGTCTACACAGGGCGTACTCTCATTACTTCAGTAATTGAAATATTATTGACAAAATACGGCTGGCTCTATATGGGCCAGCTTGTTTTGTTTCAGGAGGAATTATATGCAGTTTCCACATACATATTTTGAAGATGAAATCCGGGAAGGATTCTATATTACGGGAGCCATGAAGCGTGCATGGGCAGCGCAGCTCGAGGTGCTCGAAGAGATTGACAAAGTCTGCAAGAAACACAATATCCGTTGGTTTGCAGACTGTGGCACGCTGCTTGGCGCAGTCCGGCACAGAGGTTATATTCCTTGGGACGACGATATGGATATCTGCATGCTTCGTCCGGATTATATCAAGTTCAATCAGGTGGCAGAACAGGAGCTTCCGAAGAGTTTTGTTGTATTGAATATGCATAAAGAGGAACTGTATCTCGAATATATGACGCGCGTGACGAATGGACATCGTCTGAATTTCGACTCGAATTATCTGGAGAAATATCATGACTGCCCATATGCAACAGGTATTGATATATTTGTGCTTGATTATATAGCAGAGGATGAGGAAGAAGAGAAAGAACGGAAAGCTTTAGCAACTTTGATCATGGCAGCAGGGGATGAAATAAAGGAAGACAACAGTAATATAGGAGAGTATGAAGATGTTTTGAAGCAGATAGAAGAACTCTGCTTAGTAGAATTTGATTATACACAGTGTATCAGGCAGCAACTGTTTCAGGCAGGAGAGAAAGTATTTTCCCTGTATGCAAGCAAGGGTGGCAGCCATGTAGCGCTCATGCCATATTGGGTATACTTCGATAATCACCTATACCCGGCAGAATATTTTGATACGACAGTTATGGTGCCATTCGAGACTACGAAGATTCCGGCACCGGCGGCATACGATGGTGTGCTGCAGATTGAATATGGGGATTATATGAAGATTGTAAAAAGCGGGGGTGTACACGATTATCCGTTCTTTACAGGGCAGGAAGAGCATTTGAAAGCACTGGTATCGCCATATCCGTTTGAGTATCATTTCTCCAAGGATGATTTAGATCTAAGTCACAGACAGAAGAAGGAGAAGCCGTATGAGGCAGCGATACAGCTCGCAGGCCTTATGGAAGAGGCTCATAACATGCTTCTGAAAGTAGTTGCGGGGAGACAATATACGGAAGCGGTACAGCTTCTGTCAGTCTGCCAGGAAAGCGCTGTCCAGATAGGTAATCTGTTGGAAGAACGATTGGGCGAAGGGACAGAACCTGTAAAGCTTCTGGAGCGGTATTGTGAATTGCTATATCAGATAGGCGAATTGACAGGTCAGGCCGTGGAACAGGGTGTTGGAATTGATGTGGATGATCTGGCAGGTGTATTGACAGAAATCGCAGATGGGTTCAAAGAATGTGTGGAGCGATGTGTACCGAAGAAGCGTGTGTTGTTCCTGGCATACAAAGCATCCAACTGGAAGGCGTTTGACAGTGTATGGCGGAGAGAAAAAGAGGAAGTGGGGACGGAAGTGACGGTGCTTCCGATTCCGTATTATCTTCGGGATGCGCAGGGTGCGATAAAGGAATCGTATTATGAGGGCGATCAATA
>OGNY01002236.1_pt1 | contig 10379 bp, 9 predicted proteins | sample 1573551 | NCBI WGS metagenome assembly OGNY01 (sample SAMEA2581885, study PRJEB24529) | metagenome | biome: Human gut stool | place: China | collected 2011
TGAAGTTGCGGTTGGTGGTCAGGCAGTAGCGGATGGCATCCAGAATGGTGGTCTTACCCACGGCGTTCACGCCGATCATATAGGTCAGGCGGGCACAGTCAAAGGTGACGTTTTCAAAGTTGTGCCAGTTGATGAGTTTCAGGCGTTTGAGTTCGATCATGCTTCTGCCTCCCCTGCTTCGGTGTCTGCGCCCTCCGGGCGCTCGTACAGTCCCAGCTCGGTGCGGGTGCGGGCGCTCTCTGCCGCTGCGTCGGCAAGGTCGGCATCCGGCAGGGCCAGCAGCACGGTCGGGAACACCTCGATGCGACTGTCCAGCCCGGAGAGCCGGCCCACCGGTCGGGCCAGATTGTACCGGCGCAGGGTGCGCATCAGCCGTTCCAGCGTCTGCTGGTCCAGCCTGCGGGGCAGGTTCATCTTCTGCAGCTCGGTCTGCACCTCTTCCACGGTCACCAGCACCTGATCGGCGCTGGCGGCAAGGCTCTCCCGCTTTTGCAGGTAGAGCAGCCGCAGCACCAGCAGCAGGATGCTCTCGTATTTCAGCAGCCGGGCCTGGCTGCCCTCGTGCTCGTTGACCAGGGCCGCCGCCTGCAGCGGGGCCGGGTACAGCAGCACAGCGTAGCCCAGCGGTTTGAACACCGCCCGCACCTCGGGCAGATGATCCTGCACATAGAGATATTTTGCCCGCTGATCCTCCACGCTGCCCAGCACGAAGCAGTGGTTGAGCAGGTAGTTTGCGGTCTCTTCCAGCATGTTAATCGTTGCCATCGTTTTCCTCCTTGCGGCGGGTCAGGACAAAGTCCTCGAACCGGAAGCCGCCGCGCTCCACCCAGTTGCCCGTGAGCCGGATGTCATAGTTCCGGTGCGGCGACTGGGAATAGGTATGCAGGCCGATGATGCGGGCAAAATCGCCCGGATATTCCTCCGCCAGGGTGGATGCTTCCACCTGCGGGCGGGCAGCCAGTGCCTGCTGTGCCAGCAGGGCCACGTTCTCTTCGGTGACAGCCAGCCGGGCGTAGTCCAGCAGCAATTGCTGTTCTTTGCGCAGCTGGTCCGGGTCCAGCGTTTCCGCCTGCACCGGGGCCAGCGGGGCCGCCGTGCGGGGCGCGGCGGGCGGGTACAGGAACTTTTCGCCAAAGGCAGCCGCCGGGTACAGATGCAGATGGGCGGCCACCGGGCCGTCATCCGGCTCAAAGAGCTGGTCCGGGGTGCGGATGTCCTCGGCGTAGCGGCGCAGCAGGGCCGTGACGCTGCCCTGAGACGAGCGGTCGCTCAGCAGCAGGAACTGTGCCCGCTGCACGGCCCGCTTGCGGTAGCGGATGTGGCTGGCGTCGATCTCCCGGATGAGGTTGCTCATCTCTTCCAGCGCGTCCCGCTGCTGCTGGATGAGGGCCCGCACACGGGGCGCGGCCTCGCCGGGGGCGCAGCGCTCCACACGGGCGTAATCCAGTGCCAATTGGGGCAGATACGTTTCCTCGCAGGCATCCAGCCCTTCCTCCAGATAGGCGCGGTAATTGAACAGGTTGTCGCTGGTCTTGAAGCGATGGTAAGCCGCCGCCACCACCTTTTCTTCGTACTGGTCAAACAGCTCCAGCACCTCCTGCGGGGTGCGGTTGCGGGTGAGCCGGTCGATGTAGTGGCCAATGGACGCATTGAGCGCCCGCAGGGATTTGTTCAGCGCTTCCAGATCGGAAGCCACCTCCCGCAGCACATTCTCGTAGGGGTTCTTCTCTTCCCCCACGCCCTGCAGCAGCTGCCAGGCCTTGTACAGCTTGCCGGTGTAGGTGACCACACGGGGATTCAGGATCTCTTCCAGCGCGTCCAGCAGCGGGGCCACCTCCGGCACAAAGGCCAGGGTCGGCTCGCTCTCGTAACTGCCGGGCTGCTCTTCCAGCCAGCCGGTGCGGCGCAGCCGCAGCAGAAAGCCCAGCGCCAGCGTATGGGGGTCGCGGGTGGGCTGTTCCTCCTCATCGCCGGCACCGTCTGCGTCCAGCGTCAGGGGCTTTGCCAGTGCCGCAAAATAATCCTCCGCGCGGGAGACGGCCTCCGCACGGGAAATGCTGTAGTCGGCCGTATGGCAGCATTCTTCCCACAGCAGGAGCAGCAGCTCCGCATAAAAAGCCCGGTTCGGCCCCGCCAATGGGCGGAACAGCCGTGGGCTGACCAGTTCAAACAGCTGCATGGAACGTTCCTTTCTGTTCGCATCAGAATACGGTTTTATTGTATCACAAGCGGCAGAGTTTGTCACAAAAAGGCGCAAAAAAGCCCCGAGAGCGGGTGCTCTCCGGGGCAGGAAGATCCGGGTTTATTTTGCAGCCATCTCAGCAGCCGCCGCGGCGCAGCGCTCCGTCATCGGTTTACCCTTCTCCGGAGCCGGGTGCACCATGCCCGGAACACCCTGTTCTGCGCCCATGGAAGGAGGATGCGCAGTTTTTTTCAGATTTCGTGCCGGAACTTTTAAAAATTACACAGTTCTACCATTTTTTCATGCTAAAATGAGGTCGTAAAAATAACAGGCAAAGGATGATCTCCCCATGCAGCACTGTCCCGCCCGGGCAGCCCGGCAGCTGGCGGCAGCAGCACTTGCGCTGGTGCTGCTGCTTGCTCTTGCCGCGCCCCGCGCCCACGCCGCCGCCTTACAGGAAAAACACGGCATCCGGCTGCTGACTTTTGACCACAGCCAGATCCTTTCCATCGGCAACCAGACCTCCGGCAAATGCAGCTGGTATGCACTGCGCTACGCCCGCACCATTCTGGACGGGCGGGTGTGCTCCGGCAGCGGCATGTGGTCCAACGGTGCCGTGTGGTCCGCCGGCGGCTACACCGGGTATTCCGGGGACCTGTCCGCCTGCCTGCATACCATTTACAACGAGCTCTCGGCCGGACGGCCGGTGATCGTGCACCTAAAAAATACCACGGTGAGCGGTGTGAACAAACACACCAACCGCACCTCTACTTACGAGTATCACCTGTCCGGCTCCGGCTGGACCCAGGTGAACTACCCGCACATTGCCACCAGCGACACCTATGGGCACTGGGTCTGTGTGGTGGGCATAAGCCCCACGGCAGACCCCGATAACCTGAAGGAAAGCGACTTCTACGCGCTGGACCCGGCCCGTGTTTCGGCCAACGGAACGCTGGCGCTGACCCGGCTGCTGGACGGCACCATCTGGACTGCCAACTCTCCCCTCAAAATTGCAGGCTGAAGATAGAAAGAGCAAAACGGCGGACGCGCTTGCGTCCGCCGTTTTTGCATGCATCTGTAATTCAGTAGCCGCGCACCGAGAAGCCCCGTTCCCAGGGGTCGGGCGGCAGGTCCTTCTGCCGGATGTCGGTGATGCGCACATAGTCGCTGCGCTGGATCATGGCGAACAATTCCGGGAACTTGTCCGGGTCGCCCTGCACCTCCAGCGTCACGCTGCCGTCGTCCTCGTTTTCCACCCAGCCGGTCAGCTCCAGTGCCTGGGCCGCGTAGCGCGCCCGGTAGCGGAAGCCCACCCCCTGCACCTGCCCGGAGATGGAAAAGTGCCGCCGCACCGTGCCTTCCGGCAAAACCGGCGGGGTGCGGTCCTTCTGTTTCAGAAAATCAAACATCGCAACCTCTTGGGGAATGATGGATCGCACTGCGTGCAATATAATGTGCTGCGCACCGCGCGGTGCATCATTCTTACAATTCCTGATAGGCCGTCATCAATGCGGGGATGAACTGCTTTTTGCGGCTCACCACACCGGGCAGCGTCCAGCTGCCGTCCTCTGCCGGATGGGTGCCGAACCCGTCGGCCAGCACCTCGGCGGCATAGCGTCCGTCGCTGATGACCACGCTCTCCTCCTTGGGCACGTCGGTGAGCAGCATGTAGATGTCCTCCACATTCTGCTTGTTGCGGGCCTCTTCCAGATAGGGGCGCAGCAGATTTTCGGCGGCCAGCAGGTTCTTGCGGGTCATGTAGCTGCCCTGCGCCACACCAAAGCGGATATCGCCGCACATGAACACCTTGAAGTCCTGCAGGAACACCTCTTCGGCGGTCTTGCCGTCCAGCTTTTCACCGGCCTCGAACATCTCATTGGCAAACTCGTCGATGTCCACCCCGGCAATGCCGGCCAGACGGTTGGCCGCGTTCACATCCACTGCGGTGCAGGTGGGACTGCGGAAAGCCAGCGTGTCGGACAGGATGGCGGCCAGCAGCAGGCCTGCGGTCTGGGACGGGATCTCCACGTCGTTCTCGTCGTACATCTGGGTGATGATGGTGGCCGTGCAGCCCACCGGCTGGTTGCGGAAGTACACCGGGCCGCTGGTCTCCAGGCTGCCGATGCGGTGGTGGTCGATGATCTCCAGGATCTCGGCCTGGTCAAAGCCCTCCACGGCCTGGGTGGCCTCGTTGTGGTCCACCAGGATGATGCGGCGTTTTTGCAGATTGATGATGTTCCGGCGGCTGACCATGCCGCAGTATTTGCCGTCCTCGTCCAGGATGGGGAAATAGCGGTGGCGCACCTTGGCCATCACGCGGGTGACGTCTGCCACCGGGGTGACGAGGGTGAACTTCATGATATCGCTGCGGGTCATATAGTAGGAGATGGGAGCGCACTGGCTGATCAGCTTACCGGCGGCGTAGGTGTCCACCGGGGCCGACATGATGGCCACGCCCATTTCCTCGGCAATGCGCTGGATGGTGTGGCCCACCTTGGAGCCGTTGCAGATGATGAGCAGCGACGCTTCTTTTTCAATGGCGCACAGCTGGCTTTCGTAGCGGTTGGTCAGGATGACGATGTCCCCTTTTTCCACGGTATTTTCCAGCATTTCGGGCGTGGCGGTGCCGATGCGGATGTGGCCGGTGGTGCACACGTCGTCCTCGCGGCCCACCACCATGGTGCCGCCCAGCGTTTCCAGAATATTGCGGTAGGTGGTCTGGCTCTTGGCCAGGATGCCGGTGTCGAACACGTCCATGTTGGCGGTGGCGATGTCCTTGACCGTGATCACGCCCTCCAGCTCGTTGTCCGGGCTGGTGACCGGCAGGGTGTCGATCTGCTTGTCGCGCATGATCTCCCATGCTTTGCGCAGGCTGGTGGTGCCGGGGATGCCGGGCATCTCGCGGTAATCCACATCGCGGATCTTGGGGTTCACGTCGGTGCACATGCGCGGCGGCTTGACCCCGAACTTTTTGAGCACGAATTCGGTCTCCTGGTTCATCTTGCCGGCGCGGCGGGCCTCGCAGACAAGATCGCTGGTCTTGTTTTTCAGCTCTGCATAGGCAATGGCCGAGCAGATGGAGTCGGTGTCCGGGTTGCGGTGCCCGATGACCACGACTTTATGGGCTGTTTTGGGCATAATTTTCCCCCTTTTTTCGGGTCTGCTTCTTATCATGTTGTACGGCCGTGTGCTCCCTGCACGAACACACAGGCTGTGGATTTATTTTAGCACAATTATCTGCGGGGGTAAAGTAGAGCAAACGCACCCAGCTTCATTCTTTTTTGCCATTTCTTGTATACAACGTCTTGTAATTCTGCGCCATCCGCTGTATGATAAAGGCGTCTGAATCAAGTTCCTTTCATCCTGCGGAGGTTTTCCATGTCAACCACCCAAAAACCAATCAACCCGCTCTTCACCCGGCAGGCGCTGGTGGCACTGCTGCTGCCGCTCATCGCCGAGCAGGCCCTGAGCGTGACCATCGGCCTGGCCGACACCCTGATGGTGTCCTCGGTGGGCGAGGCCGCCGTGTCCGGCGTGAGCCTGGTAGACAGCTTCAACACCCTGATGATCCAGGTGATGAGCGCCCTTGCCACCGGCGGTGCCGTGGTCACCAGTCAGTACATCGGTCACCGGGAGCCCAAAAACGCCAAGGCCGCCGCCGCACAGATCCTGTTTGTGCTGGCCAGCTTCAGCCTGGTGGTGGCCGCCGTGGTCGTAGTGGGCCGCCACGCCATCCTGCGGGGCATCTTCGGCTCCATTGACGCCGACGTGATGCGCTACGCTGAGACTTACTTCCTGCTCTCGGCGCTAAGCTACCCCTTCATCGGCCTGTACAACGCCGGTGCGGCGCTGTTCCGGGCGCAGGGCAACAGCAAGATCAGCATGCTGTCCAGCCTGGTGATGAACGTGATCAACATCGGCGGCAACGCGGTGCTGATCTTCGGCTTCGGCATGGGGGTCATGGGCGCGGCGCTGGCCAGTCTGGTGTCCCGCGCCGTGGCCTGCGCGGTGGTGCTGTACCTGCTGCAGAAGCCCGCCTGCCCCCTGCGGGTGGATGGCCTGCGGGCCCTGGCCCCCAACGGCAGCCTGATCCGCCGCATCCTCCGGGTGGGCATCCCCGCCGGCATCGAGAACGGCATGTTCCAGATCGGCAAGCTGTCGGTGTCCAGCCTGACCTCTACGCTGGGCACGGCCGCTATTGCGGCCAACGCCGTGGCCAACACCGCCTCCACCTTTTTGAACATCCCGGCCAACGCCGTGGGCATGGCCGCCCTGACCGTGGTGGGCCAGTGCCTTGGCGCCGGGGAGAAGGAGCAGGCCGTGTACTACTCCCGCCGCCTGCTGCTCACCGCCTACTGCGGTGCCTGGGTCATGAACCTTTCCGCCTTCCTGTTTGCCAACCGGTTCGTCATTTCTCTGTTCAACCTCTCGCCGGAGGCACAGACCATGGCCCTGCAGGTGATGGTGTGGTTCAACTTTGTGTCCCTGTTCTTCTGGCCCTCCAGCTTCACCCTGCCCAACATCCTGCGCGCCGCCGGCGACGCCCGGTTTACCATGGCCGTGAGCATCCTTTCCATGTGGGTGTTCCGGGTGGGCTTCTGCTATGTGATGGTGCTGGGCTTCCACGGCCGTCTGCTCTCCATCTGGATGGGCATGTTCCTGGACTGGGTGTTCCGCTCGCTGTGCTTCTTCGTGCGCTTTGCACGGGGCCGGTGGATGGAACAGAGCGTCATCTGACCCCCTGTGTTTTCCAAGCCGTCTGCACCCTTTGCGGGGTGCGGGCGGTTTTTCTTTTTTGCCCTGTGCAAGAAAACGCCGCGCTGGATCGTATTGTAGTCAGAAGGTTCTCTTGGGTGCCAATTTTACGCAGATTCTACAAATAAATCGTGCGTTTTTTGACAAAGTTGTCACCTTTCCTTCTTGTTTTCGCAACAACGTGGGCGTATAATCTTTGAATGCTAAGAGTTTGCCCTGTCGCAAAAAGGAGGCTTTTTTCCATGAAACGCAACTGGTTTGCGCGCCACCCCATCGGGTTCATGGCGCTGTATTTTCTGCTGTATCTGTCCGCTTTCAACTTTCTGGAGACGCAGATCTCCATGCCCCGTGTCCTGCTGGTGCACTGCCGGTTGGACGATCTGATCCCCTTCTGCAAATACGCCATCCTGCCCTACTTTGCATGGTTCGCATGGATCCCTTTCACCCTGTTCTACCTGCTGTGGAAGGCCCCGCGGGAGGACTTCTGGCGGCTGTGCCTGCCGCTGTTCGGCGGTATGACCATCGCACTGGCCTGCTATGTGATCCTGCCCACCGGGCTGGACCTGCGCCCCTACTATGTGCCGGGCACCGATCTTTTTGCTCGTGCCGTGCGGATGCTGTACCGCACCGACACCCCCACCAACGTGTGCCCGTCCATCCATGTGTTCAACTCGATGACCCTGATGCTGGCCTACCACCGCTGCCGCCTGTTTGAGGAGCCCCGCCGCCGCTGGATGCGTCCGGCTGCCGATGTGCTGTGCTTCTCCATCGTGTGTTCCACCATGCTGCTCAAGCAGCACAGCTGCATCGACGTGGTGCTGGGTGCCCTGCTGGCACTGGTGCTGGATGCCCTGTTCAACCGCGCCGCTGAGCGCAGCGAACAGCCGCAGATCTGGCACGCTTAAACGGATCCCTTCAGAATGCCCCGCCCGGAAACCGCCGGGCAGTGACCCACAAAGCAAAAGGGCGGAAGCGCACCGAAAACGTGCGCTTCCGCCCTTTGTTGTAGTTTGATTCAGAACAGCCCCTCCGGCAGGCAGACGTCCTGCTTGGGCACCTTTGCCCAGGAAAAACCCGGGATGAGGCTTTCCGGCGTGCAGGGCGCCGGTTCCGGCTGCAGGCCGTAGGCATAGGCCAGCTTGCCCACGATCTCCTGCGCGGTGTATTTTTCCCGCAGGTTCTCCAGGCTCTGGTCCCCGTCCCGCTTGGACAGCCGCCGCCCGTCCGGGGCCAGAAGCAGCGGGCAGTGGGCAAAGGTTGGAGCCTGCAGGCCCAGCAGACGGTACAGGTACAGCTGCCGCGCCGTGGAGGACAGCAGGTCCGACCCGCGCACCACCTCGGTGACCCCCATGCGGGCATCGTCCACCACCACGGCCAGCTGATAGGCGAACACGCCGTCCGCCCGGCGCAGGTAAAAGTCGCCGCAGTCCCGCAGCAAGTTCTCCGTGTGGGGGCCCATGCAGCCGTCCAAAAAGGTGATCTCCTCGTCCGGCACCCGCACCCGGTAGGCCGGGGCCTTCTTTTTGCGCTTTTCGGCGATCTGGGCGGCGGTCAGGTCCCGGCAGGTGCCGGGATAGATGACGTTGCCGTCCGAGGTGTGGGGCGCACTGGCCGCGTGCAGCTGGGCGCGGGAACAGAAGCAGGGGTACACAAGGCCCTGCGCTTCCAGCTTTTTGTACTGCCCGGTGTAGATGTCCGCGCATTCGCTCTGGTAGTAAGGCCCGTGGGGGCCGCCGGTGCTGCCGCCCTCGTCCCACACAAGACCCAGCCATGCAAGGTCCTGCTCCAGCAGGTCCGCGTAAATGCGCGGGCAGCGCTCGGCGTCCAGATCCTCGATGCGCAGCACGATGCGGCCGCCCTGGCTTTTGGCACTGAGCCAGGCCAGCAGGCTGCAGGCCAGATTGCCCAGATGCAGCCGCCCGCTGGGGCTGGGCGCAAAGCGCCCGACCACAGCCCCGCTCACAGGCCCAGCTTCCACTGCCCGTCCTCCGGCTGGAAGATGGGGGTGTTGTAGTAGGCAGCGCAGGCATTGGCCAGATATTCCGCATCCTTGCAGCTGGCCGTTTCCATCGCCGAGTGCATGGCCAGCTGGCTCACGCCAATATCCACCATGGGCATCAGGATCTGGCGGCCCAGCAGGTTGCCCAGGGTGCTGCCGCCCGCCACATCGGCACGGTTGGCAAAGGTCTGCACCGGCACCCCGGCCTTTTCGCAGATGGCGGTAAAGGCGGCACCGGTCAGGCCGCTGGTGGTGTAAGTCTGGCGGGCATTGTACTTGAGGATGACGCCGCCGCCCATGTTCACCGGCAGCTTCTGGTCACTCTTTTCCGGGTGGTTGGGATGGATGGCGTGGCCGTTGTCGGCGCTGAGCAGCAGGCAATTGGTGCGGGCGCGGATGCTCTGTTCCTTCGTCACACCAAGGCTCTCCTCAATGCGGGCCAGCACATCGCTCATCAGGCTGCCCTGTGCGCCCTGCCGGCTGGAAGAGCCCACTTCCTCGTTGTCGAACATCACCCAGATGTCGCCGCGGCCCGCTTCCTCACCGCGCCCCTGCAGGAAACCATACAGGGTGGCATAGGCACATTCCAGGTCGTCGATGCGGCCGGACATGAAATATTCGCCCTGCAGGCCCACACGCTGGGCCTTTTCGGTGATGCAGAGCACCAGGTCGGTGGCCAGGATGTCCTCCGCCTTCACCCCGGCCTCGGCGGCAAGGGTGTCCTTCAGGCTGCCGCCCTCGGCCCCGAAGATGGGCTGCAGGTCCACCTGCGGGTTGTAGTTCAGGCCGGTGTTGGCCTCCCGGTTGAAGTGGATGCACAGGTTCGGGATGCAGGCCAGTGCCCGCTCCGGGTGCACCAGACGGCTCTCCACGCCGTCGGCGGTGCGCACCAGCAGGCGGCCTGCCACGCTCAAGGGCCGGTCGAACCAGGTGGACATCAGCATGCCGCCGTAGCCCTCCACCTCGGCGCGGGCAAAGCCGTGGTCGGCCCCGTCCAGCGTCTTGATGCGCCAGGTGGGCGAGTCGCTGTGGCTGGCCGCGGCGTGCCAGCCGGTGAGCGGGCCTTTGGGCATCCGCCAGGCCAGAATGGCCGAGCCGTTGCGGGTGGTGTAGTATTTGCCGCCGGGCACAAGGTGCCATGCCGCGCTCTCCGGGCAGTTCCGGTAGCCCTCGGCTTCCAGAATGGCCGCGGCGGCGGCCGTGGAGTGGAACGCACTGACACCGGCGTTCAGAAACGCAAACAGATCTTCCATGGAAAATGCTTTGTTTTGCATGGGGATGCTTCCTTTCGCTTTTACTGGTTCTACTCATTATAAGCCCTTGCTCTGCAAAGGTCAATGCGTACAAAAAAGCCGCCGCAGGCGGCAATGCCTGCGGCGGCGGGAAAGCCGGCTGCTCAGTGCAGCTCCGGCCAGTAGCCCTTGTTGGCTTCGATCATATCGT
>OGNY01002248.1_pt1 | contig 10310 bp, 6 predicted proteins | sample 1573551 | NCBI WGS metagenome assembly OGNY01 (sample SAMEA2581885, study PRJEB24529) | metagenome | biome: Human gut stool | place: China | collected 2011
GCCTCTGGACTCCGCAAGGGACTTCGTCCCTTGACCCTTTCGCGCGATTGAGTTGGTCGCATCTGCATACTGCTTCCGCGTGTTTATCCACAGGATACCCACGCAATTCACGCGATTTCAGGGAAATAAAACCACATTTACATCATGGTCGTGGGGTTATACTCAAAGTACACCTCCGCGCCCTCCTGCTTCTCCCGCGCCAGCTCGCTCAATGCCGCGGCGAACTGCTCCGTCTCCGGATGCACCAGCAGCTTCATCAGCACATGCCAGCGCGTTTTTCCGCGCAAAACCGTGATGCTCGGCTGGTCAAGCCGCACCATCAGCGCCCGCTTCTTCCACAGCGGATGCGCGTTAAGCAGCTCCTCGCACCGCGCATGAAGCGCCGTCGCGACCTCTCGCGCTTTCTGCGGCGAATTGCTCTCCACCAGCAGGCGCGCCAGAATCGTGAACGGCGGATACAACCCCGTCCGCCGGCGATCGAACTCCAGCTCAAAGAACGCGCGGTAATCCTGCGCGGCAGCGGTCTGAATCACCTCATCCTCCGGCTTGTACGTCTGGATGATGACCTGCCCCGGCAGTGTGCCGCGTCCGGCGCGCCCGGCGACCTGCGTCAGCAGCTGGAATGTCCGCTCCCGCGCGCGGTAGTCGGGCAGATTCAGCGTCATATCCGCCGCAATCACGCCCACCAGCGTCACCTTCGGGAAATCCAGCCCCTTGGCAATCATTTGCGTGCCGACGAGCAGCTTCGCGCGTCCGGAGCGGAACTCATCAAGCAGCTTTGCGTGGCCATCCTTGCCGGAGGTCGTGTCAATATCCATGCGGATGACGTTTTCCTGCGGGAAGAGTTTCTTCAATTCTTCCTCGATTTTCTGCGTCCCCGCGCCGAAATAGCGGATGTACTTGCTGCCGCATTTCGGGCAGGTGTTCGGCGGCAGCGCGGCGAATCCGCAGTAGTGACAGTGGAGTTTCGCCTCGGTCTGCCCGCTGCCCACGACGTGGTAGGTCATGGCGACATCGCAGTTCGGGCATTTGACGACATATCCGCAGCTTCGGCAGCTGACGAAGCTGTTGTACCCGCGCCGATTCATCAGCAGCATGGCCTGTTCGCCGCGCGCGACGCAGTTCTTGAGTGCCGCGACCAATTGCCCGGAAAATACGCTTCGGTTGCCGTTCTCCATCTCCTTGCGCATGTCCACCAGCGTGACCTGCGGCATCGGGCGGTTGCCGACGCGGGAGGGCATTTCAAGCAGCACATAATCCCCGCGCCGTGCCCTGGCGAAGGACAGGATGCTGGGCGTAGCGGAGGCAAGCAGAAGCGTCGCGTGCTCATTTTCGCATCGGCGGATGGCAACTTCGCGCGCGTCATATCGCGGATGACGGTCGGAGATATACGTCGATTCGTGTTCCTCATCCACGACAATCAGCCCCAAATTCCCGCACGGCGCGAACACCGCTGACCGTGCGCCAATGACGACCCGTGCGTCGCCGCGCCGGATGCGCCGCCACTCATCAAAGCGTTCGCCCGCGCTGAGCCGCGAGTGCAGCACCGCCGCAACCGCCCCGAACCGCGCCCGAAACCACATGACCATTTGCGGCGTGAGAGCGATTTCCGGCACGAGAATCATGGCGGATTTCCCCTGCCCGAGCGTCTGGCGCACGAGGCGGATGAACACCTCGGTTTTGCCGCTGCCCGTCACACCGTGGAGCAGGTATTTCCCCTGCCCACTGCGCAAATCCGGCAGCATGACAGACAGCGCTTCCTCCTGCCCCGGCGTGAGGGGCGGGTCAGGGACGGCGGTGTCCGGCGTATTGCCGCCCGGTCGGCGCAGCACTTCTTCTTCCCGCAGGGCAATTAGTCCGGCTGCTTCTATCTGGCGCAGCGCTTGCAGCGGTTCGCGGACAAGCAGCTTCAATTCTTCCACCGGGTGCGTCCGCCCGTCGGATAAGACCGTCAGCAGCAGACGCCGTTTCGGCGAGCGTTTCTCCGCCAGTGCCGCCGCTTCCAGCATTTCGCGTGGCTTCGCGGCCTGCGCGACCGTCTGCGTTTTCACCTGAATGCGTCCACCGCGCATTTGGGCGGGCAGCATCAGCCGCAGCGTTTCCGCCAGTGGGCAATGCACGTCGTCCGCCATCTGCTGAGCGAGCGTCAGCAGCGTGGGGCAGATAGCGGCATAATCCTCCAGCGGGCGGAGGATGTCGCGGAGCTTTTCCGGCGGCACGTCCGTCTCCTGCGTCAGGGAGAGGACGACCCCCTCCTTGCGCATCCGCCCGAACGGAACTTCCACGCGCTGTCCGGCGGTGAGCGTCATGCCGTCCGGAATGCAGTAGGTAAACGTGTGCGCAACATTCTCATGCACAATGTCCACAATTACCTGTGCGTACAGGACACTCACCCCTTTCTGCTCAATGCGCTAATACACCATTGTTTATTATACATCGGAATGCCGAAGGGGTCAAGGAAAAAAGGCATGTTTCTGCGATTTCCCAAAACGAAAAAAGCGGTCACGCGACCGCTTCTTCAATTTGCAATTCGCAATGCAGAATGCGCATTGATTTCTCGATTTCTCTAATTGCTAATTACTCCTCGCATTTTCCGTGAATCACATGGATGGCAACAATGACGACCCCCGCCAGCATTTCCGCAACGGACATCCCCATCAGCACACCCGAAAAGAATTCCTTGACATGGCTGCCGCCGACCAGCGCAGACAATGCGTTGCTCGCGATGCCCAGCAGAATCAGCAGGACACCGTAGAGAATATGCTGCTCATAAACTGTGCGCTGCATCCGGCGCAGCAGGTCAAGCATCTGTGCGTCATGCGTCAGCTGCATTTCTTCCTTCTGCGGCGAATCCTTGCCGTTGAGCAGTTCCGGCAGGGTGATACCCAGCGCCGCGCAGAGCGCTTCCACCGCATCAGCATCGGGCAGACGTTTGCCCGTTTCCCAGCGCATCAAGGATTTCTGCGATACGCCAATTTTCTGCGCCAGCTGCTCCTGCGTCATCCCTTGCGCAGTGCGCTTGCCTGCGATATACTGACCAATTGCCGCCTGATTCATAAGCACACTTCCTTTGATAGCCGCACCCCTCTTGGAGTACTTTCCGTATCATAGCACGACTTTGTAACGAATGTCGGAAGTGTTTGTAAATATTTTGTGAACAATAATTGCGTCGAAACCGTTGCAAAAAGAACCTGTTCAAGCAGGAGAAAATGTGCTATAATAAGACATAATCAACCATACTGGAGGTGTTTCTGCGTGGCACACAAGCCTGTATTGTATATTGTGATTCCCTGCTACAACGAAGAAAGCGTACTGCCGATTACCAGCGGCATGTTCCGCGACAAGGTGCGTCAGCTCGCAGACGCGGGGAAAATCAGCGACGAGAGCCGCATTCTGTTCGTCAACGACGGCAGCAAGGACAAGACGTGGGAGATTATCACGGCGCTGTCCGCGAAAGACCCGTGCTTCCAAGGCATTGCGCAGAGCCGTAACCGAGGGCACCAAAGAGCGGTCTGGGCAGGGCTGATGGAGGCGAAAGACCGCTGCGACATCACCATCAGCATCGACTGCGACGGGCAGGACGATATCAACGCCATGGACGCGATGGTGGATGCGTACCTTGACGGCTGCGAAATCGTCTACGGCGTACGCTCCAAGCGTGATACCGACACGTTCTTCAAGCGCTTCACGGCGGAAGGCTTCTACAAACTCCTCAGCGCAATGGGCGCGGAGGTTGTGTTTAATCACGCGGATTATCGCCTGATTTCCAGCCGTGCCCTGCAGGAATTGGCGAAATTCCGTGAAGTAAACCTGTATCTGCGCGGGATGGTTCCGCTGGTCGGGTTCAAATCCACCAGCGTCTCTTACGAGCGCCACGAGCGCATTGCGGGCGAAAGCCACTATCCGCTGAAGAAGATGCTGGGGCTGGCGTTCGACGGCATCACAAGCCTATCGGTCAAACCGATTCGCATGGTGTTCTTCGCCGGGCTGTTTATCACGATTCTGTCATTCATCGGCATTATCTGGGCGGTGATTGCCGCGATTGCCGGGCATTCGGTGGCTGGCTGGGCGTCGCTGGCTTGTCTGGTATGCTTCGTTGGCGGGATGCAGTGCCTGTTTCTGGGTATCATCGGGGAATACATCGGCAAAATCTACTTGGAAGTCAAGCAGCGTCCGCGGTATATTATTTCGGAACGCACAGCGGAGATGGATGAGAAGAAGGAGTAACGGCACACCCACTAATCGCATTTTCGATAAAATCCAAGTAACATGGGTGTGCGTGCGAAGGAGTCCGGAGGGCGACCGCAAAGCCCTCTGGTCGCCTCCGCAGAGGCGAACCCCCTGCCGCGACAAAGACAATCATCGAAGTACCAATAGTACCACTATAAAAGGAAAAAGGAGAACACAACACACATGCTCTACGAAGGCAAAATCTGGCTTGGAACAGGTGAACACCCCGTCTGCCTGCTGCCGCAGATGGCAAACCGCCATGGTCTCATTGCCGGGGCGACCGGTACGGGCAAAACCGTCTCCCTCAAGGTGCTGGCAGAGGGATTTTCGGACATGGGCGTGCCCGTGTTCCTCGCGGATATCAAGGGTGATCTCGCCGGGATGGTGCAGCCCGGCACACACAGCGACAATATCGCCAATCGCCTGACGCAGTGCGGCGTGCCGACGTTCGAGTACCGCACGTTCCCGACCGTGTTCTGGGACGTGTTCGGCAAAGAGGGGCATCCCGTCCGCACGACCGTGAGCGAAATGGGGCCGACGCTGCTCGCGCGGCTGATGAACCTCAACGACACGCAGGCAGGCGTGCTGAGCATCCTCTTCCGCGTCGCGGATGACGAGGACATGCTGCTGCTCGACCTCAAGGACTTGAAGGCCATGCTTGCCTACGTCGGTGAGCACGCCAAGGAGTACACGCTTGATTACGGCAACGTGTCCATGGCATCTGTCGGTGCGATTCAGCGCGCCGTCGCCATGCTGGAGGACGAGGGCGGCAATGCGTTCTTCGGCGAACCCGCGCTGAACATCGCCGACTGGATGCAGCTTGATGAAAGTGGGCGCGGCGTTATCAACATTCTCGCGGCAGATGTGCTCTACCGCAAGCCCCGGCTGTACTCGACCTTCCTGCTGTGGATGCTGTCGGAGCTGTACGAGCTGCTGCCCGAATGCGGCGATTTGGACAAGCCGCGCATGGTGTTCTTCTTCGACGAGGCGCACCTGCTCTTCGACGACTGCCCCAAGGCGCTGCTGGAAACGCTGGAGCAGGTCGTCCGGCTGATTCGCTCCAAGGGCGTCGGCGTGTATTTCGTCACCCAGAACCCCTGCGACATTCCTATGAGCATTCTGGGGCAGCTCGGCAACCGCGTTCAGCACGCCCTGCGCGCCTACACGCCGCTTGACCAGAAGGCCGTCCGCACCGCTGCGATGACCTTCCGCGCGAATCCCGCGTTCGATACGGCAGAAGCCATCACCACGCTCAAAACAGGCGAAGCGCTGGTTTCCTTCCTCGATGCGGACGGTGCGCCGAGCATCGTCGAGCGCGCGACCATCCTCCCCCCGCAGAGCGCCATGAACGCCATTGACGGCGATGTGCGGCAGGAGTGCATCGAATCCAGCCCCTTCCGCGGCGTTTACGACACGCCGGTTGACCGCCTTTCCGCCTACGAAATGCTGGCAAGCGCATTCCAGAAGGAGCAGATGCCCGCGCCGGAAGCCGCCGCGCCGCAGATTTCGACCGCTGCGCCGACGGTCAGCCGCCCCGATGCGTTCCTCGTGTTCGACCCGCAGACAGGGCATTATGTGCAGCGCGAGGCGGCACAGCCGATGGCTCAGGCTCAGCCTGTGGGTCAGTCTCAGCCTGTTCAGCAGCCTGCCGCACAGAGCAGCACGCCGCGTCCCGCGTGGATGGCGGCGGACGAACCCGCACGTCCGGCGTGGCAGAATCAGCAGGAGCAGCAGCCGATAGGTCAAGCGCAGCCTGTCCCGGTGCTGACTGTGCAGCAGCCGCAGGTGCAAAACATGCTGGTGATGGTCTACGACCCGGCAAGCGGGCAGTATGTGCAGAAGATGATGCCGATGCAGCTTGACCCCGCGACGGGCAATTACGTCCCGGCTCAGGCGCAGCCCGCAGCAGCGCCGACAACGACGAAGGCGCAGGAGCGCGAGGCGGAGAAGCAGCGCAAAGCGGCTGAGAAAGCCGAGAAGGAACGCCAGGCGGAAGAACGCCGGAAGCACGCGGATGAACTGCGCGAAGAACGTGCCGCGCGCGCCCGGAAGAACGACTCATTGCTGGGGCGCGTGCAGAATACGGCGATTAGCACCGCGACCCGCGAAGTGACGCGGCAGGTGACGCGCGGGATTCTGGGCGGAATCACGGGGCTGTTCGTGGGAAACAAGAAATAACTATTATTGATATACGCAAAGCGGGTGCATGGAGTTTGAATCTCCGCGCACCCGCCTTTTTTATACTATTTCCAAATTCGCGGCGCAAGCAGATGGCGCAGGCGAATGCAGGAAATAGTATTAGGTAACACCGCACAAATGAGGTGGTCGGCTGACGAATGGATTTTTCGTCAGATGCAAATGCAAATTTCGAAGGTTTACTGGCGGTAAATCGAGAAATTTGCATGCCGCAGATGGCGGAAAAGACATCGGCAGACGCGCCGCCGAGTTGTGCGGTGGTGCCTTAACTCAACATGGTCGCGCCAGATGGGCGCGACCGACCAGCATGAGGAACAACTTTCCCAATGCTGGTCTTTTTTGTTGCAGGGGATTTCGCCTCTGTGCTCGCCCCCGACAGCCCTTCGCAGCACACTTCCATGCTGCCTGGTTTTTTCCGTGCAGAACCCGCCCGCATTCCAAAAGAGCGGCGCTCCCAGCCACCTTGCTGGAAACGCCGCTTTTGCTTGTTAAACCTGCTCCTGATGCTTGATCGCCGCACCGACAAAATCGCGGAACAGCGGATGCGGACGGTTCGGACGGCTCTTCAATTCCGGATGGAACTGCACCGCCACATACCACGGATGGTCGGGAATCTCAACAATCTCCACCAGATTGCGGTCAGGGTTCTTGCCCGCAATGGTCATTCCGCCCTCTTCAAAGCGGGTCAGATAATCATTGTTAAATTCATAGCGATGGCGGTGACGCTCCCAGATTTCCTCCTGCGCATACGCCTTGTAGCTGTTCGTGTCATGCTTGAGCGCACAGCGGTACTTGCCAAGACGCATCGTGTGGCCCAGCATATCGAGGTTCTGATCAGCCATCAGGTCAATCACCGGATAGAGCGTGTTGGGGTCAAGCTCGGTGGAGCTTGCGCCGCGCAGGTTCAGCACGTTGCGGGCATATTCGATAACCGCCATCTGCATCCCCAAGCAAATGCCAAGGAACGGAATCTTGTGCTCACGGGCGTACTGGATGGCAATCATCTTGCCCTCCAAGCCGCGCTGGCCAAATCCGCCCGGCACGAGGATGCCGTGGCAGCCTTCCAGCGCCTCCGCCACGTTTTCCTGCGTCAAATCCGCCGACTGCACCCACTTGATGTGTACCTTCGCCTGATGCGCAATGCCGCCGTGCGTCAGCGCCTCAACAATGGACAGATACGCATCCGGCAGCTCGACGTACTTGCCGACAAGGGCAATCGTCGTCTCGCGGATGGGGTTCAGCTGGCGCTCAACCATGGTCTCCCACTCGGTCAAGTCACAGCTCAAGCCCGTCAGACCCAGCAGCTGGCAGACTTTCTCGTCCAGCCCTTCCTTGTGCAGCATCAGCGGCACTTCATAGATGGAGCGGGCATTCAGGTTCTGGAACACGCGGTCCGCCGGCAAGTTGCAGAACAGGCCAATCTTCGCGCGCACTTCAGCGGGCACTTCGTGTTCACAGCGGCAAACAAGAATGTCCGGGCTGATGCCGATGCCGCCGAGTTCCTTGACGGAGTGCTGCGTGGGCTTCGTTTTCAGCTCACCCGCCGCCTTCAAGAAGGGGATGAGGGTAACGTGGATATACAGGCTGTTTTCAAAGCCAACTTCCGCGCGCATCTGGCGGATAGCTTCAAGGAACGGCTGGCTCTCAATGTCGCCGACCGTGCCGCCGATTTCGGTAATCACCACGTCCGGCGCGTTTTCCTGCTTGGAGACAAGGAGGATGTTGCGCTTGATTTCGTCGGTGATGTGCGGGATGACCTGAATCGTCGCACCGAGGTAGCCGCCCTGCCGCTCACGGTCGATAACAGTCTTGTAGACGCGGCCGGAGGTCACGTTTGCCGCCTGCGTCAGGGATTCGTCAATAAAGCGCTCGTAGTGACCAAGGTCGAGGTCAGTTTCCGCGCCGTCGTCCGTCACGAACACTTCACCGTGCTGATACGGACTCATCGTACCGGGGTCAACGTTGATATATGGGTCAAATTTTTGGATGGAAACGCGCAGACCGCGGCATTTCAGCAGACGCCCCAGTGACGCCGCCGTGATGCCCTTGCCCAGCGAGGAAACAACGCCGCCAGTGACAAAAATAAACTTCGTGCTCATGTCCCTAACCCCTTTCGCTCCGTCAGAACACATTAAGACACTTTATTGTAGCTGTTTCGTGCGTTTTCGTCAAGAGACGTTTCGGGAAAATTTCAGAACAAAAATGCAAACCGCACGCATAGAGCCTTGACATTCGCCCTTTTCGCCTTTACAATCTGCTGTAAGGAGGTCGTTTTCCGATGATGATTTCGCTTACCGCCCCGTTTCTGCTCTTCCCGACACGCCGCGATGCGCCTCTCTGCAAGCTGCATTTCTTGCTTTCCGGGCGGAAAGTTCAGGAGGCGGATGTTCGCCTCTGCGCGCCGGATGACGCTGATTTCGTCGGCTGCATGGATGCGTCCGCGTGGTTCCGCCAGACGCTGGAAGTTCTCTCCAGTGATGCGGATGATGCCCTGCTGTCCAGCATTTCTGTCTCCGACGAAGTCCCGGTGTATACGCCGGATGCGCGCCCGCTGCTGCACTTCACGCCCCCGTTCGGCTGGCACAACGACCCGAACGGTCTGATTCGCGTCGGCGAGGCATACCACCTGTTCTACCAGTGGAATCCCTTCGGGCTGGATTGGGGCAATATGCACTGGGGGCACGCCGTCAGCCATGATTTGCTGCACTGGACGCACCGCCCCGTCGCTGCCGCGCCCGATGACACCGGCACGGTCTATTCGGGCAGCGCGTTCTGTGACGCGGAAAATGCGTCCGGGATGGGAAAAAATACGCTGCTGTTCTACTACACCGCTGCAGGCGGGTCGAACGAATGGTCAAAGCAGGCAGGGAATCTGCACACGCAGCGCCTAATGATTTCCCGCGACGGCGGCGAAACGCTCACCCGCTCCGACGCGTTCCTTCTGCCGCACATCGCCGGTGGAAACCGCGACCCCAAGGTTTTCTATCATCCCGAATCCGCCGCGTACATCATGGTGCTGTACCTCGACGGCAGCGAATTCGCGATTTTCCGCTCCCCTGACCTGCTCCACTGGACGGAAGCCAGCCGTTTGAACGCCAACGGCATGTGGGAGTGCCCCGACCTGTTCCGCCTGCCCATCGACGGCGCTGACAAGTGGGTGTTCTGGTCTGCGGATGGTTACTACATGCTTGGTGCGTTTGACGGATTCCGCTTCACGCCCGAAACGCCCGTGCTGATGGCCTATGCGACCCGCCTCCCCTACGCTGCGCAGACCTACGCGAACGTGCCTGAGCGCGTCATCAGCGTCGCATGGCTGCGGATGAAGGATGACACGCGCGGTTTCCACGGCATGATGGCGATTCCGGCGGAGCTTTTCCTGCGCCGCACGCCGGATGGCATCCGCCTTGCCTTCCAGCCCGTGCGGGAACTGGATGCTGTGCGCGGCGAGCCGCTCTTCCTGCCGTGCAGGAGCGATTCGGCAGAATTCCCGCTGGCGGACACGCCGTGTGAGCTGCTTTTCCGCTGCAAGCCGAATCAGCCGCTGACGCTGACCATCGGCGATACGGTGCTGACGGCGGAGAATGCACGTCTGCACATTCAGCCTGTGCTGGGGCAGGATGCGGTAGACGCGCATTTGGACGTCAATGAGTCGATTCGCGTGATTCTCGACCGCGGTGTCATCGAGGTGTTCGCGAACGGCGGCACATTCTGGGCGGCGCTGGAAGCGGAAGGGGATTTGCTGACGAAAACAGTCAGCATCGCTGGCGCGGAGGGGCTGAAGGTGTATCCGCTACACTGATTTTGTATGGATTGGCAGCATTGCGCAGGAATTTCGCCTCTGCGGAGGCGACAAGGGGGCAATGAAAACAGACGAATGTCTGCGG
>OGNY01002252.1_pt1 | contig 10257 bp, 6 predicted proteins | sample 1573551 | NCBI WGS metagenome assembly OGNY01 (sample SAMEA2581885, study PRJEB24529) | metagenome | biome: Human gut stool | place: China | collected 2011
GTCAGTTATTCTGATACTTGTGTTTTCCAAAATGTATTCAAACCGAATGGAACTTTTGCGTAAACAGATGCATTATGTTGCTATTGGAGAATATGATAAGGTTACACCTATTGAGGGGACTGACGAGATTGCTGAACTTTATAGGGAAGTTGAAAAGATGCGTGATGACAATCGTGAACTTATGAAAAAAATTGTTGAGGAACAGGTTCAGAAAGAAAAGATTCATACGAAACAAAGAGAAGTGGAATTTAAGATGCTTGCCAGTCAGATAAATCCGCATTTCCTTTACAACACACTCGAAACCATAAGAATGAAGGCAAAGATAAACAAAGAGCCTGAAATAGAGGAACTTGTAAAGATGCTTGCAAAGATAATGAGAAGAAATATTCAGGTAAGCGACAAAAAGGTCACTCTTAAATCAGAAGTCCAGCTTATAGAATATTATTTGAAAATACAAAATTACAGGTTTGGAGACAGGATACATTCGCAGGTTATCGTTGATGATGATGTGGATCAGGATGCAAAAGTTCTTCCTCTTATAATACAGCCGTTTGTTGAAAATGCCTTTGTGCATGGTCTGGAGTCAAGTGAGGACGGTGGAAATCTTACAGTGCATGTGAGTCGTGATGTGGGAGTCATCGTCGTGACAATAGAGGATGACGGTGTCGGAATGGACTACTATCAGCTTGGAAAATTGAGATATGCCATAAATTCAGGTGAGGCGGCAGAAAAAGGTCATATAGGTGTAAGCAATGTAAATCAAAGACTTAAGCTGCAATATGGAGAGCAGTTTGGAGTTACGGTAGACAGCACTCTTGGAAAAGGAACAAAAATAACAATAATGATGCCGTTTGTCTTTGGGGAGTAATGTTGCTTAAAATCAAATAATTTAACTAATTCTAGGGGTAAATATGTCAAAAAAGTATGGTTTTATTTTACGGTATTTACCCCTAGAATTATGTTAAGATATTGGAAATGTGGTGGCTACATGATTATCAGGTAAAAGTAAGGTCACCGGACAAAAAAGTATAGGAGGAAGATTTACTATGAGAAAATCTTTAAGAAAAATTTCAGCAGCAATCGCAGGATGTGCTCTCGCAATGGCACTTACGGTTGGTGCAGTTCCAAATGCAGCAAATGCGGCAGTAAAACCACAGTGCACAAAAGACGGTGAAAAAGCAGGTAAAGCAAAATTTAATCCTGATGGAACATATCATGCATACTTCGGACTTCAGCAGCAAAATACATGGATTTTCCGTGATCAGTGGTTCAGCCCTACATTAGGTGTAAAGGGAACTGACCTTGCAGGAAATGATTATGCAAGTATTCTTCAGTCAAAAGATGGAAAAGTATTAAAGAAGGACGGAACCGTTACTGATGCCGAGATTACAGGAAACGGTACTTACACTATCGGTGTAACAGGTCTTAACGGTTGTATCGACACAGACCTTGATGCAAACCCTATATCAATGATTTACGCATCAACAGATATTCCTATCAGTGCTATCAAAGACGGCACAGTTAAGATTTCAGATGTAAAGATGTCTATCGACGGCAGAGAGGCATTCTCAGGAGAGCCTTATACAAACGAGGATACAGAGCTTGTTAAACTTTACCAGTTTGACTGCACAAATACATACAAAAAGGATCAGTTTGAAAATCCTTCAATCCTTTGCCCATCTGATTCTATCCAGATTACATTTACTATAAGCGGATTTACAAATGACAATCCTAATGCAGTTGCAGCTACTCCTACACCGGCAGCAGACTCAAGTGCATCATCATCAACTTCATCAACAAGCAGTACTGAAAGTAATGGAGGTACAAACACAACAGCAGTTGCAGTAGTTGTAGTTGTTGCAGTAGTAGTTGTCGCAGGTGTTATAGTATTCGTTAAGAAAAAGAAAAACTAATCAGAAATAAAAACATATGACCTTTAGTTAGGATTTATTATAAGGATAATAAATGTTTAAATAAAACTGCCGTATCGTGCTGATGCGGCGTTTTTTTTGATGTGTATCTGCGGTGTAGGTGCTTAAAGGAAAATGTATGTATCAGTAAATATACAGGTTATTGAAATATATTAAAAATACATTCAAAAAATAAACTAATATTAAACTTGTATGAAAAATAAATGTATTTTCGGTCAATAATTTGTGGTAGTATTTTACACCCCAAATTTATATAATTAAATCAAGAAGAAGGTCAGATAAAAGATAAATGGTTATAAAAGATTTATATAGCCAAAAAGATTATCCAATCATAACTTAGGAGGTCATTATGAAAGAAGAAAAAAAAGAAGGGAGAGGCAAGCTAGACTATGTTTATATAGTTCAGAGACTTGTTACTATTTTAGCCATAGTTGCAGCGTTCTTTCCTGCATTTAGTCCATCAAGAATTACAAAATTGATCGACGACACGATTTCATTGTTTACATCAGGTGTTTCATACTCAAGTCTTACAGACGGTGCAAGCAGAGCACTTCGTATGGAATGGGTTGATGAAACTGTATTTGTTGTAGTATTTATCGGTTCACTTATATTGATGCTCGGTATTTGTCTTGCGATTGCAGGGGGATGTATGTCATTAGGAAATCTCAGATTACAGAGACTTGGACTTAAGTTTTCTTTTGGCGGTTCGTTAGCTGAGATTGTCGGTGTTGTCTTTTGTTATATAAGTTACAACATGATTCAGAACAGTGAAAATGTAAAACGCGTAAAACCTGTATTCCCTAATGGAATGATTTTATATGCAGTATTTGCAATTATACTTCTTGTTACAACACTTATCCTTATGGCGGGTATGCCTAAGGCAGACAAGAATGAGAAATTTGAAATGGAATCAAAATATAAGCTTTTCCTTATGTTCCTTCCATTTGCAGCACTTGCTTTCGTATTCTGCTATTTACCACTTTGGGGCTGGAGATATGCATTCTTCGATTACAAAGCCGGTGGAACTTTATCAATGAGCAATTTTGTAGGTTTTAAGTGGTTTACATATTTATTTAAGAATGAAGCTACAAGGCGTGACCTTATAAATGTTATTAAAAATACACTTGGTCTTAGTATGTTAAATGTATTGACAAGCTGGATTCCTATGATGTTCGCTGTATTTCTCTGCGAGATTAAGAGTCTCAGATTCCGTCGTTTTGTACAGACATTTACAACAATCCCTAACTTCATAAGCTGGGTACTTGTATATGCTATAGCTATAGCTATCTTCTCTACAGATGGTTTCATCAATACATTCATGAAAGAGTTTGGAATGTTAGCACAGAATGCACAGGGTAAGAACTATCTGATGGCTGACTCACATATGTGGATTAAGATGTGGGCGTGGGGCACATGGAAAGGTGTCGGCTGGAGTGCCATTATCTATATAGCAGGTATTTCAGGTATCGACCAGAGTCTTTATGAGGCGGCGACGGTTGATGGTGCCGGAAGATTCCAGAAGATGTGGCATGTTACACTTCCGGGACTTCTGCCAACATTCTTTGTACTTTTACTTATGTCAATCGCAAACATCCTTACAAACGGTCTTGACCAGTACCTCTGCTTCACAAACGCACAGAACGCACAGTCAATCAGAGTTCTTGACCTTTATGTTTACCAGTTAGGTATGGGAAGCAGCGGAAGTATTCCGTTGTCAACGGTTGTAGGTATGTTTAAATCAGTAATATCCGTAGTATTGTTGTTTGTTGCCAATGGAGCATCTAAGCTGCTTCGTGGTGAGAGTATCATATAGGAGGTGAGTACGATATGGCAAAGACAAAACAGGAAAAAGAAGATGCTAAGAGAGAAAGAGAGTATGAAAAGAAGCATAAAAGAAAATATCGTCTTACACCTGGTGATATAGTATTTTATATTTTTAACTATTTGTTCTTTACTTTGTTTACAATTACTTGTATATTCCCATTCTGGTATCTGTTTGTAAATACAGTATCAAGAAATGATTATGTTCAGAGAGGTATCGTAAACTTCTGGCCAAAGGGATTTAATATTCAAAATTACCTTGCACTTAAAGAGGTTAGTGACCTTGGTTCAGCATTTATTATATCAGTATCAAGAACACTTATTGGTACTGCACTTATGGTAATTGCATCGGCGTTTATAGGTTATCTCGTTACTAAACAGGAAATGTGGCACAGAAGTTTCTGGTATCGTTTCCTTGTTATTACAATGTATTTTAATGCAGGTCTTATTCCATGGTACATGAACTTTGCAATGCTCGGTATGACAAATCATTACTCAGCATATATTATACCTGCTATTGTGGCTCCGTATAATATCATTCTGGTAAAGACATACATAGAGTCGATTCCGGCGGAACTTGAGGAAAGTGCATTTATTGATGGTGCTTCATATATGATGGTATTTAGGAAACTTATATGGCCTCTTAGTAAACCAATCCTTGCGACAATCGCAATTTTCGGTGCGGTAGGTCATTGGAACTCATTCCAGGATTCTTTAATACTTATGAGTGATTCAAAACTCTTTACATTGCAGCACAGACTTTACATTTACCTGAACCAGTCATCAAATCTCGGCACATTGATGGACGGTGCAGATTCATCTACAGCTAAGAATGCAATGGAACAGGCTATGAACTCAAAGGTTATTAAGTACACTATCTCAATGGTATCAGTTATTCCTATCCTTTGCGTATATCCGTTTATGCAGAGATACTTCGAGAAAGGTATCATGCTCGGTGCAGTCAAGGGTTGATGCTGTAAGGTATTGCAATTTGGTTCAAGATTTGATAATCTGATTATAGTTTTTATAAATGGGTGATTGTGTAAACAGTCACCCATTAAAAAATTTACAGTCAGATAGTGGGGATAGTGTGAAAAATCCATATATGCAAGATTTTTCGCACACAAGATTTGTGTCTGCGCACACTTGACACAAACTTAATATGCACAAAAAACGTGTGCAGAAATGAGGGATAATATTTATATGTTCAAAAATGGTTTCTTTGAAAGCCCGTTATACAAATTTGGCACAAGACTTGTGGATGTGCTCGAACTCAATTTTTTATGGCTCTTTTGCAGTCTGCCGTTATTGCTGGCACTTGCTTTTCCTAAGTGGCTCGGATTGTTCTGGATACCATGTGGTATCATAGGAGCGTTTACCATGGGAGCTGCATCGGTGGCGGCATTTTCGATTACGCTTAAAATGGTATTTAAACCTTTCTTTAAAGAGTTTAAAGCGAGTTTCTTCAAGGGTGGAATAGCAGGCATGATACAGACATTTGCAGTATATGCACTGTATCTTGATTTCCAGCTTTTTAATAATGTCAAAGATTCAAATATAATGTTTCTTATAGTCTTTATACTGGGGCTGATATTATTATTTACGCATTATGTTTATGCGTATGCACTTATGGGAAGATATGAGAATACCGTTATAAATACGCTTAGAAATTCATTTACGATTTCTCTCAGATATTTTAAGAAAACGATACTTATATTTTTGGTTGTTGCATTTGAAATCCTGTTGTTTGTATGGTCGGGTACAACAGAGTTTATTGGACTTATTATTGGACCGGTATGTATAATGTTTACGATAAGCGGAATGGCAAAACCGATATTCCTCCGGATTGAAAAAGATAACAGCGGTTCTGATGATGAGGAAGAAGAAACAGAAGAGGATGTAGATGTATCTGAATATGAGACTATAGATTATGAAAAACTTGCTCAGAGAGCAAAAAAGAACGAATAAACTATATGTAAACAAAAAATGTAGAAATAATAATATAAAGTTTCAAAAAAAGTGAGGGTAATAAAAGTGCTTAAAAATATTGCACATTTGCCCTTGAAAATGTAAAATATATACATAAGACAAATGAATTTGTGTTGTGTTGTGCACAAATTTATATGAGATTTATTATACAACACAGAAAAGAGGAAAATTATGAGAAAAGGTGCATTTAGTAAAAAAATGCTTTCTGTATTGCTTGCAGGCAGTATGGTTGTAGGTTCTGCATCAGTGCTTTCCGGATGTGGTACTAAAAAGAAAAACGGCGTCGTTAAATTAGATGTTTACAGCCAGTTGGCTAACACACAGGGTATGCAGACAGGATGGGGAGCAGATGTGCTTAAAGAAAAGTTCAATGTTGAGCTTAATATTATTCCTGATGCAGATGGTGTTTACCAGACACGTGCCCAGAAAGGTGACCTTGGAGACATCGTTATCTGGGGAAGTGATTCAAAGGATTATGTAGATGCTGTTAAGAACAACCTTCTCCTCGACTGGAACGAAGATGATCTTCTTACAGACTGCGGACCATATATTAAGAAGCATATGTCAGATGCTCTTAAGAAGAACAGTGGTCTTACAAAGACAATTACAGATGGCGAAAGAGATACTACTTATGGTATTGGACACAGTATCGCAACAAGCAGTAAGGATCATGATGCATTCTTCTATACATGGGATACTCGTTGGGATTTATATAAGAAGATGGGTTACCCGAAGGTTAAAAATCTTGATGAATTCAAGAATATGCTTATTAAGATGCACGAAATTTGTCCTAAGGATGATAACGGAAATCCTACATATGCCGTTTCACTTTGGTCTGACTGGGATGACGGAATGGTTATGTATGTTAAGTCTACAGTTACAGCTTACTATGGTTATGATGAGATGGGTATCGGATTATATGACCCTCAGACAGGTAAGTTCCATGACGCACTTGAGGATAACGGACCATACCTCCAGATGCTTAAGTTCTACAATGACTTATATCGTGCAGGTCTTGTAGATCCTGATTCGATGACACAGACATACGACCAGATGAGTGCTAAGGTTAAGAGTGGTGGTGTATTATTCTCAATCTTCAACTACTCAGGCTCACTTGGATTTAACACAGACGCACATCTTAAAGCCGGAAAATATATGTACTGTATGAAACCTGAGGAAGCTAAGCCTATCGTTTATGGTATGAATACACAGGGTGGTGACCGAGTTACAACAATCGGTGCTAAGACAGAGTACCCTGACTTATGTATGGAAATTATCAACTACTTTGCAACTCCGGAAGGTCGTATGATATATCAGTATGGTCCTAAGGGTGAAACATGGAATTACGATAAGGATGGTAACACATACTTTACAGAGCTTGGTAAAAAGACTCATGCCGATGGTAAGACAAAGATGGAGAAGCATAAGGGATCATTCCAGGATGGAAGCATCCAGGCGGCATTCTCTACATGGGCTAACGATGCAGAGAACCCTGATTCAAATGGTGAAACATACAACAGTGATAACTGGAAATCTAATGTTAAGACTCCTGAGTACAAGATCCAGCAGGATTGGGTTGACAAGACAGGATGTAAGAACCTTAACGAGTACATGGAAAAGGGTGGAAACTATGTAGTTGCACCTGCAACATCTTATTCAGCAAGTGCTAAGGATGATGAGTTAAAGACAACATGGGCACAGGTTACAACATCTATCAAAGAGAACTCTTGGAAAGCGATTTATGCTAAGACAGATGCTGAGTACAACAAGTGTGTTCAGAAGATGAAGAAAGATACAGCAGCATATGGTTACGATAAGTGCCTTAAGTGGTGTGAGAACGAAGCTGCAACTCGTCGTTCATTAGAAAAAGCATTGAGTAACTAGAAAAATTTAAAGTTAAACCTTATATGGATATTTATCCTCTCCGTCATAACAGGCGGAGGGGATTTTTGTGTTGGTGAAGATGGATAAATAGTCTTAAGGATAATTGCTTAAAAATATTGAAATTTTGTGCAGTTTGTTATAAAATAAGGGCTAAAGAATGAAGTTGTTTAGATGAAATGCATTATTATAAGCACGATACTCATGGTGTCTGCCGTGAGAAAACGTATAGACGGAGGGGATAATCATGAAAAAAATTTTAAAAATGACATTAAAAGAAAATAAGGTAAAAAAGAAAACAGAGTCATTTACAAAGACAAATGAAAATCCGACTGAAAAGAATGTGGTGGAAAATAAAAAACAGAAATCGGGGATAAAGAAGTCAAGATCAATAGTTGCGAGGATTGCATCTCTTGTATATATCAGCATATTTGCTACAGTTATACTTATTGCATTGCTGGTAGTTCCGTATGTGAGTAAAACATTGCAAAGCAATACAAAATCGACGATGAGTGATGTTGTCAAAACTTTAGGAGAATCTTTTGACAAGCAGATTGACAGAAGTGGCAAGAATGTCGTACTTACAAAGGTTGCATTGCGAAATGCTTTGAAAGGAGCCGGGATAGACGGATTGTCAACATCATATATGTATATTATTGATTCTGACAAAAATTATGCATGGCATCCGGATGAGAATAAGATTGGTTCAAAAGTTGATGTGCCGGTTATTGAAGGTATTGTAGATAAGATGCTCAATAAAGGCGGTGGCAGTACAAATGGTGGATTTGTTGATTACAAATATAAAGGAAAAAATAAAATAGCTTCATACCTTACAAGCAATACCGGTGCATTTACATTGGTATTATGCTGCGACAAATCTGAAATAAATGCACCGGTAAGAAAAGTGTATGCAAGATCTGCGATTGCTATAATTATTGTAGTTGTGGTTATGGGAAGTCTGGCAATAATTATAACGAGGAGAATAGCAGCACCTATAAAGGATGTAGTATTTTCAATGAACCGTATGGCAGAACTTGATCTGGCACACAGGGACATAAGTGTGAATAAGGTTGCAAAGTACAATGACGAGATGGGTATGCTGGCAAGGTCGGCATTGGTTCTTAAAGAAGAACTTTCAACAATGGCAAAGGCTTTGATGGACAATAGTTCTAAGCTTGATGATGCATCAGTGTCATTAAAGGACAGTATAGAAAAAGTTGATGATACGGTTTCAAGTATAGAACAAGCTGTTACAGGGATTGCAGATGGGGCAGGAAGTCAGGCATCTGATACCCAGAGTGCAAATGAAAGTGTTATAAACATTGGTGCAGATATAGACAGATGTACTGATACGATGAATAACCTCTCAGAGTCAGTTGAGAAGATGAAAAATATGAGTGGGGAGACAATGGCAGTATTACAAGAGCTTGTTAAGATAAGTGAAAATACTTCAGATGAGATTTCAGTGCTTAAAGAAGAAACATCTAAAACAAATGTTTCGGCGGAGGCTATAAGGAGTGCAGTTGAGCTGATACAGTCGATAGCTGACCAGACAAGTCTTCTCTCGCTTAATGCTTCTATAGAAGCTGCACGAGCCGGAGAACACGGAAAAGGCTTTGCAGTAGTGGCAGATGAGATAAGAAGCCTTTCTGAGAGCAGTATGAACAGTGCAGACGAGATAGAGAGGATTGTGTCAGAGCTATTGGAAAACTCCAATGTAAGCGTTGAGAGAATGGCAACAGTAAGTGATGATGTTTCAATACAGATTGACAAACTTGGAAATACAAGAAAATCATTTAAGGGGCTTACAAACGAAACTGACAAGGTTATAGAACTTACAGATAGTATTTCAAAGCAGATAAATGAGATAAACAATGCAAAGAATAATGTAAGTTCGGTTCTTGAAAGCCTTTCAGCAATAGCTGAACAAAATGCAGCAAGCACAGAAGAAACATCCGCATCAGTTCAGGAGATTGGAGCTTCGATTGATGTTATAGGAGATAGTGCAAATGATTTGCAAAATCTTGCAGCGGATATGAGTGATTACATAAAGAAGTTCAGATTGTATGAGGACTAAAGTTTGAATGTGGGTTGCGAATATCTGCTTAACTAAAAAATAAAATCAGGCATCAAAGTGAATATAATAAAAAGAAGCGGCAAGGTTTTGCCGCTTCTTTTTGTGCTATATTGTAACAGTTCAGCCATAAAATAAATATTGCAATGTAAAGTTGGTTTATAATGGATTAGAGAGAAACAAATCTGTCTGCCTCGTCCTTTAATTCATTTGCAATCTGCTCATTTTCATGCATCTCATTTGAGATATCCTCAATGCCGGATACAAGGTCTGTTGTGTTTGTTGCAACATTTGTAATTCCGTTTGTGCTTTCTTCAACGGCTGTAGATATACCATTTAAAGACTCTGAAACATTTGACATGGCTTCTTTAATAGATGATGCCATAGTGTTAAACTTAGTTACTATTTCGGTGACATGCTCAGCATCATCACTGTACTGGTGTCCTGATTTGACAAATCCGACATAATCTTCCAAAACATTGTTTGTTATGTAGTCTATCATTTGGTTTGAATTTTGAGTAAGTTCTTTAACGGCTACAATAACCATACTGTTGATATTTT
>OGNY01002254.1_pt1 | contig 10228 bp, 7 predicted proteins | sample 1573551 | NCBI WGS metagenome assembly OGNY01 (sample SAMEA2581885, study PRJEB24529) | metagenome | biome: Human gut stool | place: China | collected 2011
GAGGCAGAGCTTTCTGTTGACCGTTGGGACAGTCGGCGGCATAATTGAGAGGAGAGAAGAGCCGTGCAAAATCAAAAGAAATCGAAAAGGAGAAAGATCATGAACAACACACAGAGAAAAGTAAACCTTGGCACCAGCGCCTGTCGGCAGTTGGTGCTGCGCACGCCGGAGCAGGTTGTGCTGCTGGAGTTTGCCGCAGACGGACCGTATGAAGCCCAGCTGGTGGGGGAACAGATGGAATTGCCCGAGGAACAGCTGGTGCTGAGCGGCAGCCGTTGGTTGCGTATCTATGATGATAACGAACTGACTTTTCTGGCTCAGGCTGATCAGATCCGGGTTTATGCAGAGGGGGACAGCAGCTGCTTGGTACAGCTGGACGGTCACGCCAATGTGGAGAAAACAGTAACAATGCGGCAGGCGGTTCTGGAATTGCAAAACCTTGTGAACCAAATGGCGGCGCAGAAATGAGAAGCGTTTCAGCATTTTTGACTTGTTTATCCGGCAGTTTGCAGGTGGCGGCTTTTGCTTTTGCACCGGAAAAGCTGCGCCGGCCGCTGCTCTTGGCTGCTGTGGCTGCGTCCACTGCCGGCCTGGTTCTGACCGTAAGGAACATCAGGACTCGGGTACGCCAGTGACCGACAATCCCTGCATAAATGGCGTGTTGCCAAAACAGAAAAAAGCCAATCGGGCGTCTTGCTCGGTTGGCTTTTTCTTGCTTATTTTTCCGCTTTAATCAGATCCTTGACTACTTCGCCGGCTAGGATCAGGCCCACCACGGAGGGCACAAAGGCCACGCTGCCGGGTGTGCTGCGGCGGCCGGGGTGATCCGGATCCTCCTGTCCGGCACCGGCGGTGGGTATAGGCGGTTCTTCGGAGTAGACCACCTTTAGGTGGTGAATGCCCCGCTTTTTCAGTTCCCGGCGCATGACCCGGGCCAGCGGATCCATTTTCGTTTTAGCCAGGTCCGCCACCTGAAAGCCGGTGGGGTCCAGTTTATTCCCGGCGCCCATGGCGCAGATGATGGGCACGCCGGCGGCGTGGCAATGGGTCACCAGCGCCAGCTTGGCGCTCATGGTGTCTACTGCGTCCACCACATAATCGTATTGGTTAAAGGGAAAATCCGCCGCCGTTTCCGGCAAAAAGAAGCAGTTGTGCTTGGTGATCTTGGCCGCCGGATTGATGTCTAAGATTCGAGCCTCCATGGCGTCCGTCTTGTACTGCCCCACGGTTTTGGTGGTGGCGATGATCTGGCGGTTGATGTTGGACACGGCCACTGTGTCGCTGTCGATCAGATCCAGGTGCCCCACGCCGGTACGGGCCAAAGCCTCGCACACATAGCCGCCTACGCCGCCAATGCCGAATACCGCCACCCGCGAGGCGGCCAGCCGCTCCAGAGCGCTGCTGCCCAAGAGTAATTCTGTTCTGGAAAATGCCTGTTCCATAGCGAATACCTACCTTTTTAATAGATTTATTATACGGCAAGGGTTCGGCGCTGTCAACCGGCTTGAAAAATAGACAAAATCTTAATATGCCTATACTGACAAAGCACATTAAAAAGTTCGATAAAATTATAACAAAAAATATTGCACACTGCGTGCAGGCACGGCCTTTTTTAGTTGCGCCGGGGCAGGGCAGTATGTTATAATAAAGGTATAAAATAGAGGGGGTTCTATATATGAAACGGATTTTTTGCGCACTGCTGGCCGGTGCACTGACCTTGGGCGCCGCCTTGCCGGTGCAGGCAGCGGATAAGGCAGTGCTGCGTGTGGCGGCAGACGCCAAGCAAACCGCCATCTCGGATCATTTGTACGGTGCGTTTATTGAGGACATCAGCTACGCCTGCGACGGGGGCTTGGTGTCCAATTTGGTGAATAACGACAGCTTTGAGTACGCCTCTGCGCCTACCACCGGCTGGGTGGCGGATGGGTTGGAGCTGACCACCGAGGGCAACTTGCCCCTAAATAAGAACAATCCCACCTACGCCAAGGTGACGGTGGACGGCAAGGGCAGCCTGACGAACCTGGGCTTTACGGAAATTTATAAATACAAGACGGATAAATATGATAAAAAGAAAGCCAACACGGCGGATATGGGCTTTGTGGCGGATCAGGTGTATGATTTCAGTTGCTATGTGCGCTCCAGCGGCTTTACCGGCACCGCACAGGTGTATTTGGACTGCGGCGATGGCAAGCAGACGGCGGTGCAGCTGGACTTGAGCAAAACCGGCGGCGCCTGGAACAAGCTGACCGTACCGCTGACCGCCAGTGCCAGCAAAGATGGCGCCTTGGTATTTCAGCTGGAGGGTGAGGGGACTTTGTACCTGGATTTTGTCACCCTGGTGCCCCAGGGCAGCTACGGTTACGGCAGCGACAGCTGGAAATATACTACCCTGCGCAGCGACCTGTTTGCAGCGCTGCAAAATCTGCACCCGCGGTTTATCCGCTTTCCCGGCGGGTGTCTGGCAGAGGGCGGCAGCCTGGATCAGCTGTACAATTGGAAAGATACCATCGGCCCCTTGGAGGAGCGCAAGCAAAGTGAGAACCTGTGGAAGGACGACAACGGCCGGGACTATAACAACACCAACGCCATGGGTTACCACGAGTATTTCCAGCTGTGTGCGGATCTGAACGCGTTGGCGCTGCCCATTGTGAATGTGGGGCTCAGCTGCCAGCCGCGGGCTGCCTATGATAACCACGCGGCAGCGTATGCCAAACTGAACATGACCGACGCGCAGTGGGAGGCGTATTTGACGGAAAAGGTGGGCCTGGACGAAAAGGATACCGACGCCCGCACGGAATATACGGACAAAATCAAAAAGCTGAACATCAACAGCGCCGCCGACTGGGAGGCGTATTTGGACACCATTGCTCTGCGCCCGGGCACGGATGCGTGGGACAATTATGTGCAGGATGTACTGGATCTGATTGAGTACGCCAACGGCGACGCCACCACCAGCTACTGGGGCGCACTGCGGGCGGCCAACGGACACGCCAAGCCCTTTAATCTGCAATATATCGGCCTGGGAAATGAGAACTGGGGCGCCGTGTATGAACGCAATTTCAAGGCGCTTTACAAGGTGGTAAAAGAGAAATACCCGCAGATCACTGTGATCTCCTCAGCCGGTACTTACCTGGAGGGGGACGCTTACGACGGCAATATGGCGTGGATTGACCGAGAATTTAAGGACACGGTGGTGGACGAGCATTATTATACCTATGACGGCTACCTGTTTGACCACAACGATCGGTACGACAGCTTTGACCGCTCCGGTGCCCATGTGTTTGTGGGCGAGTACGCCGCCACCTCTGCCGGGATCGGCACCATAGAGACCAAGAGCAACATTTGGGAAGCGGTGGAAGAAGCCAGCTACCTGACCGGCTTGGAACGCAACGGCGATGTGGTGGATATGGCATCCTACGCCCCCACCTTTGCCAAGGTCAATGCCCAAAGCTGGAATGTAAATCTCATTTGGTTTGACAGCCGCCAAACGGTGCTCACTCCCTCCTATTATGTGCAAATGCTTTTTGCCAACAATGTGGGTACGCAGTATGTGCACACCACTTTTGACGGCGGCAGTACCGTACAGGACGGGGTGTACCAGTCCGTTACCTGCGACCCGGAGAACCAGGTGCTGTATATTAAGCTGGTGAATACCTCCGGCAAGGATCGGACGGTGAATGTGCAGCTGGACGGCTACAAACCGAATGCGGTTTCCGTCCAAAGCCTGCAAGGCAAATTTAAGTCCGCCTGCAATGAACTGGACAGCAATACCACTGCGCCCACCCAAACGGAGTTGACCCCCGGCACGGACCTTCAGGTGGAGCTGAGCAAGTACCAGGTGAGCGTGGTGCGGGTGGCCTATGGAAAAAACAGCGGTGCGGATTTGTATAAATTGCCGGAAAAGGCGACCCCCACTTTGTCGGACGGTGGTAAGTTGTATCTGCCTCCGGCTACTGCGGGCATTGCTTTTGGCGCGGTTTTCGGCACTGCCGCTGTGTTTGCGGCAGTGGTGCTGCTGATACACTATAAGAAGAAAAAGCAGGGGAAATCATAAGTAAAAGCGGTAAAAAGACAAAAAAATAAGGCTCCCTTGTAAAGGGGGCAAATGCCAAATATGGAAAACAAAAGGCGCACACCGATTTTGGTGTGCGCCTTTTACTGTAATACTTTAGATATGAAAAAACGGAAAGCGGCTTTTGCTGGTGTCGCGGCCTTTCAGGTACACGGTTTCCACCGAGGCGGTAGGGTCCTTGAGAATGTTTTTGTCCAAGACGGCAAAGTCGGCACTTTCGCCCACAGCCAGTACAGCGCAGCCGGCATCCTTGCAGTTCACCGGGATCAGGTCGTTTACTGCCGGCAGTACCGCCTTGCCCTCCAGGTCTACTGCCTTGGCGTCCCGGTAACACAGGGGCGTATTGTAGCCGATATAGGCTATCTTGCCCTTGTCCTCTACCAGCACACTGTAAGTGAGATTCTCCTCATTCAGGGAGATGAAATCTGCGTTTGTATATACAACCATGGTCTGCTCCTTACTGCGCCAGCGCGTCTGCCAGTGCGGCCAGCGCGGTGCGGTCTGCGTCCTTTAAGGCGGCGCGCACGGTGACGGTGCCCGACAGCAGGGTGATGGCTTTCATCTCCTCCAACTGGGCGGTCATGGTGCGGGCGGCGCTGGGCGCCCAGCTGCCGTTTTCAATCAAGGCTACGGTGCGGTTTTGGTAACTTTTGCTTTTTAAGTGGTGCAAGAAGTCCGCCATTACCGGGAATACCCCGCCGTCATAGCTGGGGGCGGCGCATACCATTTGGCTGTACTGAAATGCTTTTGCTACTGCCTGTGCCAAGTCCGTGCGGCTTAAGTCCGCGATTTCCACCGTTACGCCACGGCTTTTCAGTTCCTCCGCCAGCAGCAGAGCAGCCGTCTTCGTGTTGCCGTAAATGGAGGCATAGGCAATGAACACACCCCGGGTTTCCGGCTGATAGCTGCTCCAAGTGTTATACAGGTGCAGATAGGGGGTCAGGTCCCCTTGCAGTACCGGGCCGTGCAGCGGGCAAATGGTGGCAATATCTAGGGCGGCGGCTTTCTTCAGCAGGGTCTGCACCGGCGCACCGTATTTGCCAACGATATTGATAAAGTAGCGGCGGGCTTCCTCCGGCCAAGGCTCGTCCGTGCCTACGGCGCCGAATTTGCCAAAGGCGTCTGCGCTAAAGAGCACCTTTTCCGTTTGTTCGTAGCTGACCATCACCTCCGGCCAGTGCACCATGGGTGCCATCACAAAGGTCAAGGTGTGGTGACCCAGCTCCAGCGTGTCACCCTCTTTCACTGACAGGGTCTTGGTGCCTGCCGGCAGGTCAAAAAACTGGGGCAGCATAGCCAGCGCCTTGGCGCTGAGCACCAGGGTGGCTTCGGGATATTTCTCTATGGTCATTTGCAGACTGCCGGCGTGGTCCGGCTCTAAGTGGTGCACCACAATGTAGTCCGGGGTGCGCCCGTCCAGAACAGCGTCCACCTTTGTGGCCCAGTCGTCATATTTGCGTTTGTCCACCGTGTCCAGCAGGGCAATCTTGTCGTCCAGCAGCAGATAGCTGTTGTAGGACACGCCGTGGGGCACCGGGTACTGGCTTTCAAACAAATCAATGTCTGTATCGTTGACGCCAACATAGCGAATTGCGTCAGAAATGGTCAATGTAGATCACCTTTCTTCCTCACATTGCCTTTAGCATAGCATAAATGATCGGGAAATACAATGCCGGGGCGCAAAAAAGCCGCACTGCTCACGGTGAAGCGGTGCGGCTGTGTTGCAAAAAGACTTACATCAGAGAGAGATACAGCTGCTTGATCTCCTCTACGCTGGTGTCTCTGGGATTGCCGGGACGGCAGGCGTCGTCATAAGCGCTCTGTGCCAGGAAGTCCACATCCTCCGGCTTTACAATGTCTTTCAGGTCGGCGGGGATACCCACATCCTGGGACAGCTGCTTGACAGCGTCCACGGCAGCGGAACGAGCCTGGTCCAGAGTCATATCGTCCACGCCCTTAACGCCCATGGCCTTGGCAATATCCCGGTATTTCTCACCGGTGGCAGGTGCATTGTAGGCCATCACGGTGGGCAGGATAATGGCGTTGGCTACGCCGTGAGGGGTGTCATACACAGCGCCCAGCGGGTGCGCCATGGAGTGCACAATGCCCAGGCCCACATTGGAAAAGCCCATACCGGCAATGTACTGGCCCAGTGCCATACCCTCGCGGCCCTCCGGGGTGTTGGCTACGGCACCGCGCAGGTTCTTGCTGATGATCTCAATGGCTTTCAGGTGGAACATATCGCTCATTTCCCAGGCGGCCTTGGTAATGTAGCCCTCAATGGCGTGGGTCAGTGCGTCCATACCGGTAGCGGCGGTCAGCCCCTTGGGCATGGATGCCATCATCTCCGGGTCCACAACGGCCACTACGGGAATGTCGTGCACATCTACGCACACCATTTTGCGGTTCTTCTCCGTGTCGGTGATCACATAGTTGATGGTGACCTCGGCGGCTGTACCGGCAGTGGTGGGAACGGCGATGATCGGCACGGCCTTCTTGGTGGTGGGCGCCACGCCCTCCAGGGAGATTACATCGCTGAATTCCGGGTTCTCAATGATAATACCGATGGCTTTGGCGGTGTCCATAGAGGAGCCGCCGCCAATGGCGATAATGCAGTCTGCGCCGCTGGCCTTAAAAGCGGCCACGCCGGTCTGCACATTCTCCACCGTGGGGTTGGCCTTGATTTTGCTGTAGATCTCGTAGTCAATGCCGGCATTCTCCAGCACATCGGTCACTTTCTTCGTTACATTAAATTTAATTAGGTCCGGGTCAGAGCACACAAAGCACTTTTTGAACCCGCGGCCTTTCACTTCACCGGCGATCTCCCGGATCGCACCGGGGCCGTGGTAACTGGTCTCATTCAATACAAATCTGTTTGCCATAACAAATTACCTCTTTTGATTGAAATTTCGGCGGTTTTTTTTCGCCGCTTGCAAGTTCAGTATAGCGAATTGATAATTTTTTGTCAATTAGGCAGTGGCGGAATTCATAAATAATTTACACTGTGTGCAGAATTGCGCAACAGCGTGCAAAAATTTTGGAAAATACAGCAAATTATGTTAAAATAGTATCAGAGAAAGGCGAGTGCCGCCGCCAGATGTGTTCTGCAAAAAACAGAAAAAAGCCCTTGACAAAAGGCGATTTGCTGTGTATAATTCAAATTGTAATGATTACAAGTTAGTAATGATTACAACAACTGGTCAAAATTCCCAAAAACTTTAGCCGGAATGGGCAAAATACTTATACAATTTGGGTTGAAATTCGAGACGATTTGTTGTATATTATTAGCGATTTGCGGACAGGTGTGTCAAATTGCGTCTGTTTTCGCAATTTCAACTATGCCAATCATTAGTTTTCATATTTAGCAAACAAATACTGTAGGAGGTAATACGATGGTCAATTTTGAACAATGGAATGGCTTTGACGGTTCCCTCTGGAAAGAGGAAGTCAATGTAAGAGACTTCATCCAGAAGAACTACAAGCCCTATGATGGTGATGAGAGTTTCCTGGCAGGACCCACGGATGCTACCAACAAGCTGTGGGGCGTGTTGCAGGGCCTGCAAAAAGAAGAGCGCGCCAAGGGCGGCGTTTTGGATATGGACACGGAGATCGTGTCCGGCATTACTGCCCATGAGCCGGGCTACATCAGTGAGGATCTGAAGGATCTGGAGGCTGTGGTCGGTTTGCAGACCGACAAGCCCCTGAAGCGTGCCTTTATGCCCTATGGCGGTATCAAGATGGCAGAGCAGGCTTGCACCACTTACGGCTATGAGCCGGATCCGGAGCTGCACAAGATCTTCACCGAGTATTGCAAGACGCATAACCAGGGCGTGTTTGACGCATATACGCCCGAGATGAAGAAGGCCCGCCACAACAAGATCATTACCGGCCTGCCGGATACTTACGGCCGTGGCCGTATCGTCGGCGATTATCGCCGTGTGGCTCTGTACGGTATCGACTTCCTGATCGAGCAGAAGAAGGAAGATTTTGCCAACTGCGGCAGCGGTTCTATGACTGACGACATCATCCGTCAGAGAGAAGAGCTGGCTATGCAGATCAAGGCTCTGGGCGAGATGAAAGTCATGGCCGAGAAGTATGGCTTTGATATTTCTCAGCCCGCAAAGAACGCAAAAGAGGCTGTGCAGTGGCTGTACTTCGGCTACCTGGCTGCCATCAAGACCCAGAACGGCGCTGCAATGAGCGTTGGTCGTGTGTCCACTTTCCTGGATATCTACATTGAGAGAGATCTGGAAGCCGGCACTTTGACCGAGAGCGAGGCACAGGAATTGATCGACCACTTGGTTATGAAGTTCCGTATGGTGAAGTTCGCCCGTATTCCCTCTTACAACCAGCTGTTCTCCGGCGACCCGGTATGGGCTACCCTGGAAGTTGGCGGTATCGGCGTAGACGGTCGTTCCATGGTTACCAAGAACGACTACCGTTTCCTGCACACTTTGGAGGATATGGGTCCCTCTCCGGAGCCGAACCTGACTGTTCTGTATTCCTCCGCTCTGCCTGAGAACTTTAAGAAGTACGCGGCAGACATTTCTATCCGCACCAGCTCCATCCAGTATGAGAACGACGATGTGATGAAGCCGGTATGGGGCGACGATTACAGCATCTGCTGCTGCGTATCCGCTACCCAGACCGGTAAAGAGATGCAGTTCTTCGGCGCAAGAGCCAACCTGGCTAAGTGCCTGCTGTACGCCATCAACGGCGGTGTGGATGTAAAGACCGGCCAGCAGGTTGGTCCCGAGTACAAGCCGATCACTTCCGAGTACCTGGACTATGATGAGGTCATTGAGAAGTATGACCGCATGATGGACTGGCTGGCTGATCTGTATGTGAATGTGCTGAATCTGATCCAGTACATGCATGATAAGTATTACTACGAAGCTGCCGAGATGGCTCTGATCGATACCGATGTACGCAGAACCTTTGCCACCGGTATTGCCGGCTTCTCCCACGTGGTAGACTCCCTGAGCGCCATCAAGTACGCTAAGGTTAAGACCATCCGCAACGAGGACGGCATTGTGGTTGACTACGAGACCACCGGCGACTTCCCCCGCTACGGCAACGATGACGACCGTGCAGACGAGATCGCTGTATGGCTGCTGAAGACCTTCCTGGCTAAGATCAAGAAGCACCACACCTATCGTGACTCCGAGCCCACCACTTCTATCCTGACCATTACCTCCAATGTGGTATATGGTAAGGCAACCGGTGCTATGCCTGACGGCCGTAAGGCCGGCGAGCCGCTGTCTCCCGGTGCAAACCCGGCTTACGGCGCAGAGCAGAACGGCCTGCTGGCCTCTCTGAACTCCGTTGCTAAGCTGCCTTATGAGTGGGCACTGGACGGTATCTCCAACACCCAGACCATCAACCCGGACGCCATTGGCCATGACGAGCAGGAGCGCATCAACAACCTGGTACAGGTGATGGATGGCTACTTCGATCAGGGCGCGCATCACCTGAATGTGAATGTGTTCGGTAAAGAGAAGCTGATCGACGCCATGGAGCACCCGGAGAAGGAAGAGTATGCAAACTTCACCATCCGTGTATCCGGTTACGCCGTGAAGTTTATTGACCTGACCCGTGAGCAGCAGATGGATGTTATTGCCCGTACCTGCCACGACAGAATGTAAGCGGCTGATCGCTTATGATCGGTAAAATTCATTCCATAGAGACCTTCGGGCTGGTAGACGGCCCGGGGGTGCGCTATGTGCTCTTTTTGCAAGGCTGCAATATGCGCTGCAAATATTGCCACAACCCGGAGACTTGGGATCCGGCGGCAGAAAAGATGAGCCTGTCCCCACAGCAGATGTTTGATAAGGCTTATCGTTATCGCAATTACTGGACCAAGAAAGGCCAGCCCAACGGCGGTATCACCGTTAGCGGGGGCGAGCCGCTGCTCCAGATCGACTTTGTAACGGAGTTCTTCTCCATTGCCAAGGCCCACGGGGTGCATACCACGCTGGACAGCTGCGGTTCCGCATTCAGCCGCAAGGAGCCGTTCTTCTCTAAGTTCCAAAAGCTGATGGAAGTGACGGACCTGGTGATGCTGGACTTAAAGCAGACGGACAGCGAAAAGCACAAGGAACTCACCGGGCGGGACAACGCCAATATTTTGGATATGGCTCGCTACTTGTCGGAGAT
>OGNY01002257.1_pt1 | contig 10222 bp, 8 predicted proteins | sample 1573551 | NCBI WGS metagenome assembly OGNY01 (sample SAMEA2581885, study PRJEB24529) | metagenome | biome: Human gut stool | place: China | collected 2011
CCGGCAAATACTTCATCCAGCAGCAGCGCGACCCCCGTATCCGTCTCCGTGCGAATCACCCGCCCGACCGCCTGCGTCACCTTCTGCATTCCCGGCAGCATGTACGCATACAGGAAGCCGTCGCCCAGCGTCCGCTCGAAGTGCGCCCGAAGCACCTCTTGATACAGATTCACCTGCGGCAGCCCGACCCCGACGACCACCACGCCATCCAGCTGCCGCCCCGGCAGGTCAATCCCCTCCGAGAACACGCCGCCGAGGACGCACAGGCTCAGCACATTTCCGATCTCCTGCCGGTACGCCATCAAAAACGCCGCGCGCGCCGCCGCGTCCATCTGCTTCTCCTGCACCTGACACGGCAGCATCAGCCGCTCCGCCGTCATCCGCAGAAATGCAAAACTGGGGAAAAACACAAGGTACTTGCCGGGTTTTCGCGTCACCAGCGCTGTAATCTGCCGCGCAATCTCCGTGCACGCCGATGAGCGGTGCGCATAGCGCGTGTTCACGTCCACTTGGCGGATTTGCAGGTGCTCCGGCGGAAACGGCGACGGCATGGCGAAACACGCGTCGTCCTCCGCGCCGCCCAAAAGAAGCCGCATTTCCGGCAGCGGATGCAGCGTCGCGGAAAAGCACGTTACGCCCGAAAGCCCCTGCGTCGCCTGCTGGAAGTACCCCGCGCTGTCGAGTGCAAACGCGGTAATTTTCGGATGCCTGCGCCCCTCCCAGAGAATCGCGTAGTCCGTCGAATCCCGCTGACGGGCGCGGTTGAAAGACAGCAGCGGCATCAGCGTCTCGCCGAGCCGTCCGCCCGCATCCTCCCACGGGAAATGCTCCTGCCGCGCGTCCATGAACGCATCCGCCAGTGACAAGCATACGCGGTCAAAATCATCCGGCAGTTTCGGCAGTGTCCCCTCCTGCGAGCCGTCCTCCGGCAGCAGCAGGCTGTCCACCGCGCGAATCACGTCTGTCATCGCCTTGTACAGCGGATGCTTCTTCCCCGCCGCCTTGCCGACGACCGTCCGCAGCTTCCGCAGCCCGGCGGAGTCCACCGACCCGGACAGCATATCGCGAATCCGCTCCGGCAGGTGGTGCGCCTCGTCGATGAGCAGCGTCACGTCGCGTGTTGCGTCGAAAATTCGCCGGATGTGCACCGCTGGGTCAAGCGCGTAGTTGTAGTCGCAGATAACCACGTCCGCGATTTCGCACAGCGACATGGCGAATTCAAACGGGCACAGGCAGTATTTGTCCGCCACCGCCCGCACGTTCTCCGCCGACCAGTCGTCCGCAGCCATCATCTCCTCGATGGCTTCCGTGTCGCGCAGGAAGTGTCCCTTCGCCCGCTCGCAGTAGTCCGGGTGGCAGAGCGTGTGTGTCGGGCATTGCTTGTCCTTCGCGTCAATCACCAGCGCCCAAAGGTGCAGCGTCTGCTGATGCAGGCGCGCCAGCGCGTCGAGCGCCCCCTGCCGCTGCGTCGTGCGTGCGGTGAGGTAGTAAACCTGACCCGTCAGGCCCTCGCCAAGCGCTTTGAGCGCCGGAAAGAGTGTCGCGGAGGATTTGCCCGTGCCCGTGGGCATACAGGCGAAGAGCCGCTTTTTCCGCTTGATAGCGGTGTACACCTGCACCGCCATCTCCCGCTGACCCGGGCGGTAATTGGCATATGGGAATTTCAGTGCGGCGAGCGACGCATTCCGCGCCCGCGTGTGCCGCCGAACCGCCCGAATCCGCCGCAGATACGGCAGCAGCACCGACTGGAATTCCGCCCGGCATTCTTCCGCCGTCAGCCGCTCCGGAAATTCCCCCTGCACCTTCCCGCGCCGCGTCACATACACCACGCGCACGTCCACCGCCGGAAGCCCGCGCGTTTCGCAGAGCATATGCCCATAGCAGACCGCCTGCATCCGGTGTGCGGGAATCGGCGCTTCCGGCGGATGCTCCCCCTGCCAGAGCTTGATTTCCTCCACGCACGGAACGTCGGCTGCGTCACGGAAGGCGTCCATCCGCCCGCCGAGGACGAGCGTCAGTTCCTCGTCCTCCACGGAAATCGGCCGATTGAGCGGAACTTCCGCCTGCCAGCCGTCGCCCAGCAGCTTCTGCCGCGCCTGATGACCCAGCGTGCCGTCCAGCATGTCCTGCATCCGCCCGGAGATAAGGCGGATATCCGCGCCGTGCAGGGTAAATTCGACAAGTTCCCGAACCGAGACGCGAAGTTCCTCCACGGCGCGCTCCTTTCCGACAAAAAGCGGCAGACAGCTGCTTCGCCATCTGCCGCTCGTACTGTCCGATTTTCGCCATTTGCGCTATTTCCGCATAGCGAGCATTGCCCACGCAGGGATTTCGCTCCTGCGGGAGCGAGTCGGGGGCAATGAAAACAGACGAAGTCTGCGATCGCCCCCGACTCCCCTTCGGTCGCCACTACCGGAGTAGTTTTTAGCCGAAAGTTTTTAGTTTGAAGTCCTATGAACCTTACAGCAGCTTGCTCAGACCGTTCAGGGCATTCTGCGCCTGCTCATAGTAGGACTTTGCCGACGCTTTCAGGCTGTTCACCTGCGCGGTCAGGTCTTCCTTCTGCTTCGTCAGGTCGCTCAGCTGCTGACGGGCCTCGTTCTCCGCGTTCGCCAGAATCTGGGATGCCTTCGTCTGCGCATCCGCAATCGTCTGATCCTTGACGCGCTTCGCCATTTCGAGAATCTCGCGGAAGCTGTCGTCCGTCGCCGCTTCCGGGCGGGTCTGCTGGGGCACGGTATTGCTGCCGTTCGCCTGCGCCGCCTTCAGCTGCGCAATTTCCTGCCGCAGGGTGTTCATTTCCGCGTCGCGGCGGTCAAACTCGTCGCAAATCTGGTCGAGGTATTCATCAACCTCCTGCTGATTGAAGCCCTTCGCCACCGTGCTGAATTTCTTGTCCAGAATGCTGTCCACCGTAATCCGCTGTTCCATTGTCGCTGCTCCTTTCTAATGCTTCCTTATGTTTTATGATGACCTTTCCCGTTTGAATACTTCCAATTGAATGCTGATTCTATCTTTGCGCGTCCGACCGCCGATTTCCGTCAGTCGAATGCGCCCAAACCCGCGGATGGAGAGCAGATCGCCCGCTTCCAGCAGGGTATCGACGCGCTCTTCCGGCGTGTGATTCCGCTGCACAAGACCTTGCCGGATAATTTCCGCCGCGCGCGCCCGCGAAAGCGACATGCCCGCCGCCAGCACGCAATCCAGCCGCAGGGACGCCACCGTATCGCGCATTTGCGCCCCTTGCGGCGGCGTGAACTGCGGCGGCGCGTCCAGCAGGCGCACGCGAATCGCCGTATGCCCCGCCTCGTGCCACTCGTCCTGAAGTGACTTCGCCGCTTCAGGCATTGCCAGCAGGTACGCCGTGCCATCCTCCACCATCAAATCCCCGAACAGGCTTCTGTCCATGCCCAGCGCCATCAGGCTGCCAAGCAGGTCACTGTGCCCGACGCGGGCAAATTTCGCCGCCCAGCTGATTTCCAGCCAAACCGCCGTAAATTCCGCGTCCACCCCATCCGGGTGAAAACACACCTGCACACGTTCCGCGTCGTCCCAGCCGCCGTCAAAGGAAGCCAAAACGCCGCAGACCTTCGCCTCCCGCTGTGCCTCCTGCCGCTCCATGCCGGTCACAAAGCGCCCCGGAACCGCGCGGTCAAGTTTCTCCGCCCGCTGTGCGCCCTGCCGAAGCCGAAGCGCGGTTTGCCCTTCCGCGTCCGCCCTCATAGCAGAATCGCGCGCACCAGCCACACAAGCAGCAGCACCAGCGGCGACAAGTCAACCGCGTTCCAGCTTTCCGGCAGGTGCTTGTTCAGCTGTGCCCGAATCGGCGAGAGCAGCGGCTCCGTCATGCGGTCAAGCAGGTTCGTCCACTTGTTCGGCGTCACCTGCAGCACGCGGATGATAACCACCGCCAGCACGATGAGCATGTACAGGCGGAGCAGCATATCCAAAATCTTCAAGGCAATCATGCTATGTACCTCCCTTAGCGAGCGTTCTGATAGCCCCCGACGGTGCGGTAATTGACCTGTACGCCGCCGAAAGACGACGTGAATCCGCCGTTGTCCGGGTAGGGCCAGTTGAGCTGAATATCCTGTTCGCCCATCCGGCGGAGGCCGTCGAATGCTGCCAGCTTCACGTCGGCGGGGGCGATGATGTAGAGCGTATCGCGCGAGACACGCGTCAGGCGGCATTTCGATACCACGCACGCGCCGTAGAGGATGTCCAGGCAGCGGCGCGCCTCCATGCGGTCGGAGATATCCTCGGCGTTCACCAGCAGAATCTCGTTATTTTGAAGGAATTCAATCAGCCGATAGCACGACGACACGCTTGTCACCTGCACGACGTTGAGCACCGCGCGGTAGCTGGTGCCGTCCTCCTCCACAAACGAGCCGGGGAAGTAGCTCACATTGCCCCGCACCTGCTCCGGCGTGTTCTGCTGCGTCCGGTTCATCTGCCCGGTGGTCTGCTGATACGGCTGATTCGTCCCGTAGTATGGCTGCTGATAGCCCGTCTGTCCGCCCACAGGCGTGCCCTGCACGGGCTGACCGCTCATCGTGTTGCCCCGCGGCGGATTCGCATAGTTCTGCGGCGGATTATGATAGCCCGTCTGCCCGCCCATGCTGCCCTGCGGTTGATACCCTGTGTAGCCCGGCTGTCCGTTCGGCTGTTGATTATACCCCGTATTGTACCGCTGGCTTGCGCCCATCGGCTGCCCCTGCGGAGCGAATTGTGCACTCTGGAAGCGCTGGCTCGTGCCGTACTGCGGATTGTTGTACTGCGCGTTCGTGCTCTGCGTGTTCTGCGCGTTCGGGAAGCGCTGGCCCATGCCGTACTGCGGATTATTGTAGGGATTCTGGCTGTTCATGGCGTTTCCGCCGCCCTGCGCATTCTGCCCGTTGTTCGGGAAGCGCTGTCCCTGCCCGTACGGCACATTGCCCGTCTGCTGCGGCGGCTGCACAGGCTGCGCGCCGCTCTGCTTGTCCTGCTTGCCGAGCGCGCGGTTGAGCAGGTCTTGGAAGGAGCGGTGCTTCGCCGTCTGCTGAGGAGCCGCCCCGCTGGGATTCTGCCGCCCCGTCGCCGCGACGCTCTCGAAGCCGGCATTCCCGCCGAACATGGTGTCCGGCATCACGCCGCCGCCGAACGCGCCCGCCGGAACTTCCTGCTGCGGCTGGGGGGTATTTTGATTGCGCACCGGGCGATAGCCGCTCGTGCCGCCGTTGCTGCGCCGGTTGCGGTTCGCCTGCTCGCCGCCCTGCATGAATCCCTGAAATTTCTCCTTGGCTTTATCGAAAATCGCCATGCTGCTTCTCTGCTCCTCCAGCTTCGGGCATGTTCCGACGAATCAGAACAGCCGCCATCAATGTTGCCCTTGCGGGCCGTAGTCGCGCGCACCCATCAGCGCACTGCCGATGCGTACCATCGTTGCGCCGTGCCGCGCCGCCAATTCGTAATCATGGGACATGCCCATGGAAAGCTCCTTCATCTCAATGCCGGGAATCGCCTCCGCCCGCGCCCGTTCAAAGAGGGTGCGCATATCAGCGAACAGCTTGTCCAGCAGCGCCGTATCCGGCGTGTTGGGCATCACCGCCATCAGCCCCTGCACGGAAAGCCCCGGCAGCTGCGAAACCGTGCGCAGGAAGGGGATTAGCTCTTCAGGGGGCAATCCGCCCTTCTGCGCCTCGCCGCAGGGGGACACCTGAATCAGCACAGGCATCACGCGATTGTGCTTCTGCGCCTGACGGTCGATTTCCTGCGCGAGGGACAGCCTGTCCACCGAGTGAATCAGGCATACATGGTCTATTATATACTTTACTTTATTGGATTGCAACCTTCCGATGAGGTGAATCTGAAAATTCTTCTCCAGCGCAGGCAGTTTTTCCATGATTTCCTGCACTTTATTTTCCCCGATGTCCGTGACGCCGAGATTTTGCAGCGGCAGAATGTCCTCCGCCGGGTGCGTTTTGGTGACGGCGATGAGCTTCGGGACGGGGTACTTGCCGTCCGACGCAGCGGCAAGGCGCTGCTGAATCAGCGTCAGGTTGGCTTGCAAGTTTTCCATGCGAATGCTTCCTATCTTCCAGAAATTACTTGCCTTGTTTGCAGGATTTCGCTCCTGCGGATTGCTTTTTATCGTTGCAGAGCGTTTGCGCCCGTGATAATCCCCTATCAGAACAGCTTGACCGTCAGCCCCTCGTAGAGCAGCCCCTGCTGGACGGGCTGGAAGTAGATGTAGCCATCCGCCTTCGTCAGCACGCTGATGGGGTGGAAGGATTCCGTCTGCCCCTCGACGACGACGATGCCTTGCGTCTCGTTCTGCACATACAGCGCGCGCTCCGGGACGCGGAAGGTGTCCATGTTCTCGCCCAGCGTCGCTTCGGTCGAGCGCATGTACAGCACGGGATGAACGTCGCTTTCGACCCGCAAACGCACCAGCAGTTCGCCGCCGGAGCGGCTGAAGGATTCCACCGTTGCGGAGACCTGCGTGCTGTCAAAGCGCCCAAGTTTCAGCTGATAGGTCTGCCCGTTGACCGGGTTCCAGTCTTTATCCGCCGAGAGGAACAGCACGTTCCACGAGCCGTTCTGCACGATGCGGTAGAGCGTCGTTTTGCCGCGGAGGGCGTCATCCTGATCCGGCACCTGCCCGCGAACCATCTGCCGCACCTGCGTGGGCGTGAAGCTCTGGTAGGTCTGGGAGGTGAGCGCATATTCGTAGCCATCCAGATAGAACGACACGATGCCGACGTAGTTGCTCGTGAAGTCCTTCGTCCAGCTGTTGATGCGCTGCTGCTGGGAGATTTCGTCATCCAGCTTGCGGGAGAAGCGCTGGTCATCCGCATAGGTGGTCTTAATCTGCTCCTGCCGCGTCTTGATGGAGGCTTTCAGCAGCGTCTCCTGATTGTCAAGCGACCCCGTGTTGCTCCAAATCATCTCGCGCAGCTCGCGCAAATGCCCCGTCACTTCGCTCATCAGGCGATCCATGCGCGCGTCGCTGATGGCGCTGGTGATAAGGTCTTTCTGATAATCGCGGATTTCCTCCTGATAGCTTTGCAGCGTCGTCACCTCGCGCGTGGAAAAGCCTGCCGAGTAAACCTGACAGATGCGCGTTTCCTGCGCGACTTCGCTTCCCTCCTCCGCAATGTAGGTGATGGAGGTCACGCCGTCGGCAGTGTAGGGCGCTTCGTTGCGGGCAATCAGCGCGTCGCCGGTGTGGGTGGCGTTGATGCTCGCCAGCTCAATCGCGCCGTAGCGCGCCGCCTGCGGGGCAAACTGCTCGTAGCAGAACCACGCGGTCAGGCCGATGACGGCGAGCATAATCATCACCATCAAGGGGGTGATATGCAGCCTTGGGCGCACCTTGCCGGGCTCTTTGCCCGCTTCGGTGAAACCGCCGGGGGTCTGCTCCGCGGGCTGCGGCAGCGGATTGCCGTTCACGTCATACACTGCCGGAATGCCGTACACCAGCTGCCCCTGCTCGTTGAAGCCCATGGTGTCCCAAATCGGGCGGCCCTGCTCATCCTGCCCGCAGATGCCGCTGAACACCGGCTGCTTGTAAGCATCATAGCCCTGAAACACGCCGAAAATCGGATTCCCGACCGCATCACTGCCGACGTACTCCCCATAAATCGGATTTCCGGCATCGTCGTTGCCCATGTACACGCGCTGATTCTGGTCGTTCATGATGCTTGCATTTTCCTTTCCTCTATCACCAATGGCGCGGGATTACTGCACTGCCGCCGTCATTTTCTCCCGTAGCCGCGTCAGCAGGCGCCGTTCCATCCGGCTGACTTGCATCTGGCTCACGCCGAGGGCGCGCGCCGTCTCCCGCTGTCCCAATCGTTCCTCAAACCGCTTTTGCAGCAGCAGCTTTTCCGTCGGCGTCACCTGCCCGTACACCCAGTTCAGCCACTGCGCCTGTTCCACCTGCTCATAGCCTTCATCCAGCCGCCCCAGAAACGTCTCCAGCCGCGGCGCTTCCGCGTCGTCCGACATTTCCGCGTCCAGCGACACGGTCTGTGCCGAGCGGCGCGCGTCCAGCAGCGTCAGCAGCTCTTCCGGCGGCAGTTCCATTGCCTCCGCCAGCTCGCGCATGGACGGTTCACGCTGCAATTTGCGCGTCAGCTCGTCGCTCACGCGGCGGAGCTTCGTCAACTGCTCGCGAAGGGAGCGTGTCAGGCGAATCGTACTGCCCCGGTCGCGCAGGTAGTTGCGGACACTGCCCGCAATCGTCGGCAGCGCAAAGGTGGAGAATTGCAGACCGCGTTCGGGGTCGAAGCGCTCAATCGCCTGCATGAGCGCCATAGCCGCCACCTGTTCGAGGTCGTCCTTCTCCACGCCCTGCCCCTGAAATTTCCGTGCTACCGCCTGACTCAGCGGCAGATTCTCCTCCACCAGCCGCGCCATCACCGCATGGTCGCGGCTTCGGGCATACTCCCGGAAAAGGTCGTCCGCTTCCGGGCGTGTCATTGCTTTTTCAGCGGCGCAGTCGCCTTGTGCAGCAGCAGCGTAATGCACTGCACGCAGTCGCCGCAGCGGGTCATCTCCACGTCGCTGGCGAGGGTCTGCAAAACGGCGCGGGTGATCTCCGTTTCGTCCTCGCAGGGGCATTTTTTCTCACCATAGCACGCGGAAATCGCCACTTTCAAGTAGTCGCCCTCATCATAGACGGCGACTTCCAGATGGTCAACCGTTCTTCCTTGATGCAGCAGGCAGTCGCACATTTCGTCCGCCGCCATGCGCAGGTCATCGAGGGTATCCGCGTCCAAATCCTTCAAAATCGCCACACCGCCCAGCGCGGTGCGAATCGCCAGCGCATACTGCCTGTCTCCCGGCACGCGCAGCAGAACTTCCGGCTCTGACACTTGCACACCTCCCGATTTTTTCCATCACGTCAGGGCATACTGATGCCTTTCCGCGATTCTCTTATCATAACACAAAAAGGTGCCTTTTTGCAAGCAAAAGACACCCTTTCGCGCCGTTTCCGGCGGGTTTTCATCAAATTTTCATTTTCAGGATGCGGATTTACTTCACGAAGGCGTTGTAAATCGCCTGAATCGTGCTTTCATAGTCCGCGTCGTTCACGCCGACGATAATCGACAGCTCGCTCGACCCCTGATCAATCATGCGGACGTTGATGCCCGCCTTGCTCATCGCCGCGAACAGGCGCGCAGCCGTGCCGCAGTTGTGCACCATGCCGCGGCCGACCGTCGCGATAATCGACATATTGTCGTAAACCGTGATGGTGTCCGGGTTCGTCTCATGCACGATGCGGGAGAGGATGATATCGCGCTTGGGGGCAAACACTTCGCCCGACACCACGACGCACAGCGTGTCAATGCCCGTAGGCAGGTGCTCAAAGGACACGCCGTTCTCCTCAAACGCCTGCAAAACCTTGCGCCCGAAGCCCAGCTCGCTGTTCATCATCGCCTTTTCAATGCTGATGACCGAGAAGCCCTTGCGCCCCGCAATGCCGGTGATGGTGGGGTGCAAATCATCATGCGGCGCGTTCAGGCTGATAATCGTGCCCGGATGCGACGGGTCGTTGGTGTTGCGGATGTTGGTGGGAATACCCGCCTTGTGCACGGGGAACATGGCATCCTCATGCAGGACGGACGCGCCCATATAGGACAATTCGCGCAGCTCCTTGTAAGTGATGGAGCTGATTTCGCGCGGATGCGGCACAATGCGCGGGTCAGCCATCAGGAAACCCGACACGTCCGTCCAGTTTTCATACACGCTGGCTTCGACCGCGCGGGCGACAATCGCGCCCGTGATATCCGATCCGCCGCGCGAGAACGTCTTAATTGTGCCGTCCGGATAGCTGCCATAGAAGCCCGGCACGACCGTCGGCACGCCATCGGACAGCTTCTCCGCCATCAGCGTGTTCGTCGTCTCCGCGTCAAACGCGCCATCCGCCGTGAACTTGACTGCTTCCGCCGCGTCCATGAACCGCCAGCCCATGAAGTCCGCCAGCAGCAAGCCGTTCAGGTACTCGCCGCGGGAGGCACAGTAATCCGCGTTCGCCCCCGCGTCAATCTTTTCGTTCACCTCGTCCAGCGCCGCGCCCAAATCCACATGCAGACCGAGTTCCTCCGCAATGTCCATGTAGCGCGCGGCGATCAGGTCAAACGTATCCTGATAGTCCTCGCCCGCCGACTTCTGCTTGTGGCAGCGGTAGAGCAAATCCGTCACCTTGTCGTCGTCCTTGAAGCGGCGGCCCGGCGCA
>OGNY01002259.1_pt1 | contig 10186 bp, 10 predicted proteins | sample 1573551 | NCBI WGS metagenome assembly OGNY01 (sample SAMEA2581885, study PRJEB24529) | metagenome | biome: Human gut stool | place: China | collected 2011
AACCAGGGTCTTGGGCACGGAGGCATTCACGCCGTACATGCTCATGTGGTCGCCGTTGTAAGTACACCAGCCCATGGCCAGCTCGCTCAGATCGCCGGTTCCCACCAGCAAACAGCCTTCTTTATTGGCCAGGTCAAAGAGGATTTGGGTGCGCTCTCTGGCCTGGGTGTTCTCATAAGTAATGTCATGCACCGACGGGTCGTGACCAATGTCCGCCATGTGCTGCACACAGGCGTCTGCAATGGAGATCTCTCGCCGGGTGACCCCCAGTGCTTCCATAAGATCCAGCGCATTGCGATAGGTACGGTCCGTGGTGCCAAACCCGGGCATGGTCACACCCAGCACGGCGCTGGCCGGTTTACCCAGCAGCTCCATGGCGCGCACAGCCACCAGCAGCGCCAAGGTGGAGTCCAGACCACCGCTGATCCCCAGCACACAACCCTTGGAGCCTACATGCTCCAGTCGCCCGGCCAAGCCGCTGGCCTGTAGCAGAAAGATCTCCTTGCACCGCTCTCGGCGCTGGGCGTCCGCTGCCGGCACAAAGGGGTGCGGGTCCACAATGCGGTACGCCAAATCATTCTCTGCATTGGGCACCGGGCAAGACTGTACCGCCGCGCCGGGCCGGTTCTCAAAGGACATATTTTGCCGCCGCTGGGCATTCAACTTCTCCACATCCACATCGGCAACGGTGAGCACGCTTTCTCGGGCAAACCGCTCCCCCTCTGCCAAAATGCCGCCGTTCTCCGCCACTAAGGTGGCGCCGCTGAACACCAGATCCGTTGTGCTCTCATGCACCCCGGCACCGGCATACACATACCCGGCCACGCAGCGGGCGGACTGGCCGGCCACCAGGTCCCGACGATAGGCCGCCTTGGACACATACTCGTCGCTGGCAGACAGATTGGCGATCAAATTGGCGCCTTGCAGCGCCAAAGCACCGCTGGGAGGCTGAGGCACCCACAGGTCCTCGCACAGCTCCACACCCAGCAGCACGCCGCTGCCCAGGTCAAACAGTTGACTGCCCATGGGAACGCCGTTCACCATCTGTACCGTATCGAAATCCGCACCGGAGGCGAACCAGCGCTTTTCGTAAAACTCATTATAATTGGCCAGGTGCACCTTGGGCACCATACCCTGCACCCGCCCGTCCCGGAGCAATAGGGCACAGTTATAAAGGCTATTCTTATAGGGCACCGGAGCGCCGATGAGCACCGCAATGTCCTTGCCCGCCGTGTAAGCTGCCAGCCGCCGCACCGCCCGATCCGCCGCCTGCTGGAGCGCAGCGGTAAAAAACAGATCGGCGCAGGTATAGCCGGTAACGGACAGCTCCGGGGTCACCAGCAGGCGTACCTGCTGCGCCACAGCCCGGTCGATTACTGTCTCCAGCTGCCCGGCGTTATAATCCGGGTCTGCCACGCGCAAACGGGGCGCTGCCGCCGCCACTCTGAAAAATCCGTAATTCATTTCATCTCTCCGCTCAGCATGGTAATTTTATAACCAAAGGTGGCTGTCTCCCCCGGTTGCAAAACGGTCACTCCCCGACGGTGTTCCAGGGTGCCGTCCTCGTCCGTACAATGAGAAATGCCGCTCCATGGCTCCAATGCCACAAAGGGGGCGTCATTCTCTGCGGACCAAACCAGCAAGTTGGCCATATCTTGGTACTCCACCCGCACGCCGTAGCCCATCGGGCCCAGCAAGGTAGCCGCTTTGGCTTCCACCTGATCAAAAATCAATGCGTCGTCATAGAATAGATCGTGCCGCAGGGGCAGCTCCTGCCCATTCACCAGCACATTGTACCGACGCGCCGGATCCACAATCCCGGTTTGGTGATCCGGGCGCAAAGGCGCCTTCGTCACAGGGCGATCAAAGCGCACCTTGTAATCCTCAAACCGCTCCCCTGCTGCCAGCGGGCAGTTAAAGGCCGGATGGCCGCCGATCACAAAGGGCATAGGCTCCCCGCCGCTGTTGATAATATGATAAGTCACGGCAACGGTGCTGTCTACCAGCTCATAGCGGATCTCCAGCCGATAATCAAAGGGGTACGCCGCCAAGGTGTTGTCATCTGCCACTTGGGTAAAGGTGGCACCATTGCGGTGGTGCTCCGTCAGTGTAAAGGGGTTAATGCGGGCCACGCCGTGGCGCTTCATACGGCAGGGCTTGCCAAATGCGGTAGACGCCCCCTTGGGCAGCACCCCCACAATGGGAAAGCAAACCGGCGCCTGACCGGCCCAGTAAGCCGGGTCCCCCTGCCAAAGATATTCTCGGCCGTCCCGCACCAGGGAGCGGAGCATCGCCCCTGCGTCCGTAACGGTGACGGCACAATGTTCATTTTTTAATGTCAGTTCCATAAGAACCCTCCAGTCCCCTTTATTATAGCTTATCCCTACCGGCATTGCAATAAAAACAGGCGGGGTTTTCAGAGTTTACAAAAAAGCCAAAATCTACCTGCAAAATGTTGCAAATCCCCTGCATATAGTATAGAATATGAGTAGCCTTGCGCAAATGCGACAGACAGAGGAGAACGGCAATGGATATTGATACCTTTATTCACGAAGCCATTTTTGGCGAGAAAGAACAGCACCGCATTTTTTACTACCTGATGTGGGAGAACCTGCAGGAGGTGGGCTATGTAATCACCGATGAGAGCGGCTACGAGATCGACAGTGTGTTTAAGGCGGTGGCACTGCAAAATCTGGTAGGAGAGTTTGCCTACCGGTTGTATGATACAGTCAACGAAACCGGATATGAGGATGTACTGGAGTACCTGGGCACCCTGGCTATCGGCGAGGACGATATTCTGCAATACTGCGAGAACGACCCGGAAATTCTGGTAGAGCCGGAGGATTTCGAGCTAACGGTAAAGAACGCGCTGGATACCATCACTGAGCGCACAGCGGACAAGCTGTTAGAGGAATTCTCTGCCGATGATCTGTTTGACTACCTGTTTACCGCCACTTATGACTTTGAGCAAGACTTTACCTACGAGTTTGAGGACACGGACGAATTTCAGGCCTTTGTGGACTCCAACGCGGACCAGCTGGACAACTATAAAGAGGAATACCCGGCTGTTATGCGCTGGGTGGAAGGCGGCATGGTCTGCTGAGCGAATGACATATATCTATACAAAAAGGGACCTGGATTCAGGTCCCTTTTGCTTTGTATCGTCTGTTATTTATTGCTTTTGTTTCCATTGCCGACTTTGTTCCCGGCAGCGTGTAGCTGCTGGGCAATCTCGGCCAAGCCGGCAGACATGGCGGAGATCATGCGCACCGTTTCTTCCTTGGTATAATCATTGCTGCAATAATCGTTGAGCGCACCGAAAAAACCAAAAGCCAAAAAGCTCTTGCTCACGGAGGAGCGCTGACTGCGAAAATCCAAAAATTTGTTTTTGCCGATATGATCCGCAATCACATCCGTAATGGCGGCAATATCCAAATACGGCTCAATATTTCGGCTGCGAAACAAGATCCGATATTTTTTCTTGATCCGATTGGCGCTGACAAAAATCGTTAAGAAATACTGGTTAAAGGTGGCTGTGTCCGGCTTCTCCGCCTGGTCGATCACCTTTAATGCCTGCTGGGACAGCTCTTGCACAAAGTCAATTAAAATAGAATTGACCAAATTGAATTTATCGCTGTAATGCAGGTAAAACGTGTTTCGATTGATCTGGGCTCGCTGGGTAATATCCGTAACGGATACCTTGTCAAATTCGCTCTCCTCCAGCAGTTCAAAGAAGGCGTCCCGAATAGCGCGCTCGGTCTTCACATACCGCAGATCGGTCTCTTTCATGACTTATATCCCCCGTCTCTAATGATCGTATGATGATTATACACCACCATACCAATAAAAGTCAAGTTGGGCGATCTGCTGATTAACTGGCAAGAATGCGGTCTGTTATTTGACCCAGCCTTTCTTAAACATCAGGTGGGCAGACAGCAGCGATACCACCACGCCCACAGGGATCAGTACGCCTACCGCCAAGTCGCCCTTAAAGAGCAACATCAAGCAGACGACGGCAACAGGCACAACAGTCAGCTTAAAGTGCTTGGCAAAATAGCTCATACCCAGCGCGCCGAACAGTGCGGGCACCACCTGCTTAAAAGCAGGGGCAAAAACAGAGTCGTCATTTGTCAAGCACGGCAGCACCGGACTGAACAGCAACACCCCTGCGGCAATCACCAGGGTGGTCACAATAGATGATGTGGCGCAGGCAATGGTGGAGAGCACCTCGCCCTCCTTGCTCTGGGCGCGCACCTGGGCAGAGTCCAGGGCAGAGAGCACACAGGGCAGTTTTAAGTTATTGATATTCCCGGTTACAAAAGCCAGGTAGGTTGCCCCGGTACCCAGGAGCGGCGTGTAGGTCATCACTTCAATCACCGCGGTGGGATAAAACAGCAGGGCAATCGGCGCCAACCCCTTAAACACCACCTGGGCGGAGGGAAAAGCATGCAGATGGGCGCTGATAGCAACCGGCAGCATTAAGAAAATAAACAGGGCGGAGATCACCCAAAAGCGACCGTACAGGTGGGTCTTTTCATCATAATCTTTACAATCTTTCATATTAGCCCCTCCATTCCAGCCAAGCAATGTGGGTGGGCAGCACCTTGGCCAGCAGCATCACCACACCCATACCGATAAACATCGCCAGCGGCATAGCCATACTTTGCAGCCAGGCAATCTTTTTCTTTTTCTCAATCTGCATAAACAGCAGCATAGACAGCATAGACACTGCCAAAGCGGTAATGCTCATGATCCCGGCGCCGTCGCCCAGCACCGCCTTGTCGCCCTGGCCCACAATGGCACGGCCCACAAAGGCACTGATCAGACCGATAAACGCCGCGGCGCTCATTACATCCGCCCAGGCAGTATTCTTGCTTACCGCCTTGCCGATACTGTTTTGAATCTTCTTCATGGCAAAGGGAATGATTACAAGCGGCATCACAGAGCCCAGAGTCATCACCCACGCGGCGGTAGAAAAGCCCAGGGGATCCGTGATCTCCGTGGACAGGCCGCCGGTATAACCCAGTGCCTCCATGGCAGACTCCGCTGCCGGCACCTCATAAGAAATGGCACCGATCACTGTCAGCCGGATCCAGGGCAGCACAATGCCCAGCGCACCGGACAGGGTAAGGATGGTTGCCACAATCGAGATGGCAGGCGCCAGGCTGAACAGCGCTGACTGGGTCACCGTACCTCGCATGGTGGCGGTGGACAGCCCCAGCTTTTTGCCCTGCTGCCATCTCGAATGAGAAAAAACAGCGACTGGGCCAGCACAAAGATGACAATAAAGCCGCCCAGAGCATACATAAATCCGCTTTCTTTAAAATCCATATCACTTCCCCCTTTACTCTGCGGTCATCAACCGAATATAGCGCTTAAAGAAGGTGACGCCCTGGGTCATCTGACCCACGGGAATGCGCTCATTGGTGGAGTGGGTGGTGAGCAGCAGCGCCGTGTCCACCGTAAAGGGCGCAAAGCGATAAATATTGCTGCACACATTCTCGTAATTATAAGCGTCTGTGCCGCCCATCACCAAATAGGGCGCCACAATATTCTTTTCATCCAGATTGACGGACAGCCGACGCAGGGTATCAAAAGCCCGGGTGTCCGTGGGTGATACAATGCTGGGCTCCTTGCCCTTGATGAATTCAATCTCCACATTGTCGCCGCCCATATATTTCTCAATATGCCGCTGCACATCCGCAATGGTCTGGCCCGGCATAATGCGGAAGTTTACCGTTACGCTGGCCTTTTGGGGCAGCACATTGGCGGCAGGCGAACCGCTGGCCATAGTCACACCGGTCGTGGTACGGATCAAGGACGCAGCCGGTGGGATCTGCTTCATCACCAGCTTCAGCACCGGGCGCAGCAGCCACAGGTTGCACAGTACCACCCGCCCCGGATAGGTGGCGTGGCGGCCGATGTCCGTAAACATATTATAAACAAAGGGCAAAATGGTGCTCTTAAATTGGTGGTTCTCCAGTCGCTCCACCTTCTTTGCCAACTGGCCGATGGCGGTGTGTTTGGGTGGTTGAGAAGAATGACCGCCTTTGGACTTTACAGTAATCTTAAAGTCCGCATAGCCTTTCTCTGCCACCCCCACGCCGGTCAGGTTAGCGTCCAGCAACCCCTTTACATGCGCCGGCAGCATGGCGCCGCCCTCGTCTACCACGCTGTCCAGGTGCACGCCCCGGCGTTCCAATTCCCGCGCCAATTCCCGGGCACCGTTGTTGCCGCCGCTGACGATCTCCTCATTATGCCCCAGGCACAGGTACACCCCGCGCTTTGGGGTATAGCCCTCCTCCAGCAGCGTCTCCACGCTCTCCATCAGGCAGATCAGGTGGTTCTTCATGTCCAGCGCACCTCGACCCCAAATAAACTGGCCGTCATTTACGCCGTCAAAGGCCGGGTGTTCCCAGTCCTCCTCGGTGCCCTCGCTGATGGGCACTACATCCTGATGCGCCAAAAAGGCAATCGGATCCAGGTCGGGATCCGTCCCCTCCCAGTAAAACAACAGACTGGCAGTGGAAATATGATCCAGTTTCAGATTTTTGTGAATCAGCGGGTAGGACTGTTCCAAAAACGCATGGAAGCGGTCAAACGCACCCCAATCCGTTTGGCTCTCATCCTCGCAGGAGATGGTCTTGATCTGAATCGCCTGACTGAGCCGGTCGCACGCCCGCTGCCCGTTCACCTGCTCCGGCGGGAATTCCTCCCGCTGGGGCTTGGGCGCCGTAAAGAACGCTGCGCGGATCAGCGTGATCACGATAAACGCAGCCAGCAAGCCTAAAATAATGTACAAAGCCGTCATTTTCTTTTCCCCTTTCCGTAAAAAACAGCCTTAATCTGCAAAGCGGCACCCAAACCCGGGTACCGCTTATACATTTGTATTGGACTTACACGCTTATTTCGCTGCACCCAGCCCTTTCTCATCAAAGTTCAGAATGGTACTGAGCACTACCTCGTAACCGGTCTTAAGAGCCTCCGGCACCAGGCGCTCCGCCGTATCCCGGCGATTATGGTAATAGTCGGCCGGTGTCGGGTCCATAGCAGCCAAGCAGGTGGCGTGAATCCCCGCCTGGGACATTGCCGCTGCATCGGAAGAGCCGAAGAACACGCTGGCGAACTTCAAATCCTTATGACCTGCCTCAATGGCACTGTCCATCACCAGCTGGCTGAAGGGCTTAGAGTTCTTCACCGTACCGGTCATATCCTTGCTATACACATTCAGGTATTCCAGATCCGTTAAGGTATCTACACACAGCACGGCGGTCTCAATCTCGTCGCACTCTTTTTTATGGTCCTTGGCCCACTGCTTGCAACCACGCAGACCGGCCTCCTCACCGTCTGTGATCATGCAGCACACCTCGGTATTTTCAAATTCCACGCCGGCCATATCCAGCATACGCAAAGCACACACCGCCGCATAAGTACCGGTCAGGTTGTCATTGGCGCCGGGAGAAATGGTCTTAAAGTCCACAAAGCAGAACAGGGTGATCATAAACAGCGCAGTGACAAAGTGGAAATAGTAGCTGTAATTCAGCATAAAATCGCCGAAAGCGCCCATATCCGCAAAGTGAGCAATCAGGCAGATCACTGCGATAATAAAGGAGATGATCGCGCAGACAATGGTACCGCCCATAAAAATTCCCATCAAGGGCAGTTTGCCCTTGGCATAGTACAGATGGCGCCATTCATAGGCTGCGTCAATATGGCCGCTGATTACAATGCGGCGCTTAACCTCGCCGGTGGGCTTGCGGGTGGCGCAAAAGTTGTGGCCCTCTACCTTCTTATAAAGCGGATCCATAAACTGCTTGTAAAACAGGAATTCCATTACGGTGATAAACAGCCCCACAAAAGTCACACCGCCAACAATACACTGGGCGATCCACCAAGGCAGCACACTGGTAAACACCAGCGCGGCACACACCACCACAGCCAGGATGATGGCTACACTGACGATTTTTGTAAAGTGCAAAAAGGCCTTAGGCGCCATTTTGTAGCTTTCAAAGTGGGTCTCGTCACAGAAGGGGTCCATCTCTTTTTTGATGTGCTTCTCGGCAGCCAAGCAGTTGCTGTTGCCGGACTCCCGGGGACCGTACTTCTTAATGATGTTGGTGATCTCCTTGACTGTGTAATCCACATTTTCGTCGATCACCTGCTGGGGAAATTGGCTAAATTTCATACTTATTTTTCTCCTTTTGCTTTGCGTTCTTCGTTGAGCTTCAACTCATAATGGGTGTCGCCGCAGTAAAACAGACGGCGGGGCTTTTGCCGCTGGAAGGTGCCCGGCTCCGCCACGCTGGTTACAGCATAACCGATTCCCAAGGCGTCCAGCGTAGGCTTAAAGGCCTCCAGTCGCTCTTTGAAGTCCGCGTATTTTTTTCTCTCTTCGGCCGACCAGGCAACCTCTGCCAGGGCCTGCATACGGGGGTACACATTCAGATCCAGTTTTGGACGCTTGTCGATCCACTCGGTCCATATCTCAGCCTCTACGCCCAGCACATGGTCATAGGAACGAGGCGGAATATGATAACGACCCGGGTCGAAATCGTATGTATAGCTCAACGGGTACTGCCCGTAGGTCATATCAAAGTAAAAACTGCGGTGATTGCTTAGGATCACATCGCCGCCGCGGGCAATGTGGCGCTCCACATTCTTATCCCGCTTGGGGGTCCAGTATTGACCGATCACAGAGGGGTCCAGATTGCCGGCGGCCAAAATCTCATTCCAGCCGATCAGGCGCTTACCCTTCTGCTTTACATATTCCAGCACCCGGTTGTTGAACCAGCCTTGCAGCTCTTCCACATCGTTTAGGTGCATCTCTTTCATCTTCGCCTGGCAGTGGGGACACTTCTTCCACTCGTCCTTGGGCGCCTCATCGCCGCCAATATGGAAGTAAGGCGCGTCAAACAGTTCGCACACTTCATCAATCACATCAAAGATAAACTGGAAGGTACTCTCCTTGCCCAGGCAGGCAGAGCGGTTCCAGTCCATTACGCCGTGCAATGTAGGCACACGACCGCCAAAGTAGCCGGGCACCTCGCGTTCCAGTTCCCGACAAGCCAACCAGGGATAAGCTGCCTGCGCCGCCGCAAAATGGGCAGGCATGTCAATCTCCGGCACAACCATAATGCCCCGGGCGTTGGCATAGGCCACGATCTCCCGAATATCCTCCTGGGTATAAAAGCCCTCATGAGGCTCGTTGACCATGTGAGAAGTATGCCAGCCGTCCACCTGGGTGCAAGTGCGCTTAGAGCCGATCTCCGTTAAGCGCGGATATTTTTTGATCTCAATGCGCCAACCCTGATCGTCCGTCAGGTGCCAGTGGAACACATTGAGTTTCATCATAAAGAGCATATCCAGCAGTCGCTTGACTTCTTCTTTGCCAAAGAAGTGGCGGCTCTCGTCCAGGCTCATACCGCGCCAACCCCAACGGGGCTGCAGCAGGGCACCGTACGCCCGCCGATATCATAATCCGCCAAAATACGCAGGGATTGCAGCGCATAGTAAGCACCGATAGGCGTAGCGGCAGTGATGTGCACCTTCTCCGGGGTCACATTCAAGGTATATGCTTCCTTTTGTAACGCCGGGTTGCGGGTGACAATAATCCGTGCCTCCCGGGTGGTGGTGCGTACCAAAGGAATACGCAGTTCGCTCTTCACCTTCTCGCCATCCTGCAAGGTGAAGGCGCCGTCCAACGCCTGATATGCGCGGGGATTGGGAATCAAATGCATACTCATTCTCCATTTCTGAAATTCCGACCGGGCGCAGCGCGTCGGATCGGGTAAAGAGTGAAATAAAAATGCGTGCGTTTTCACGCCGTCTATTTTACCATATTTTCACCATAATGTAAACGCTTTGAGCCGCGCAAATTGTGAATTTTGTGTGTTCGACACATTGCTGCATCCGCCGCATAAGTGACCCATGTTCAAAATCCAGGCCTTGACACCGCCGTGCATCGCGTTATAATAAGTACGCTTAGATTGCAGAAATGAGTTGACGACTATGGAACAAAGCAAAGATTTTTTAGCCACCCGGCCCATCGGACGACTGCTGCTCCAACTTTCCCTGCCCACAGTAGCCGCCCAACTGATCAATATGCTTTACAATGTGGTGGACCGCATTTACATCGGCCACATTCCCGGCGAGGGCGCGCTGGCGCTTACCGGGGTGGGCGTGTGTA
>OGNY01002267.1_pt1 | contig 10164 bp, 7 predicted proteins | sample 1573551 | NCBI WGS metagenome assembly OGNY01 (sample SAMEA2581885, study PRJEB24529) | metagenome | biome: Human gut stool | place: China | collected 2011
AAATCTGCTGTGGTGTTGCTTCTTCGAGTTTACGACGAAACAGCATACGGACATTGGACTCTAACTCTTTTTTGAATTTTTCTTTGTCGAAAGTATCCTTTTTAATCAATGAACTGATCCTCCTAAATTATCTCGTGTAATCCTGGAATCTTTTTCGTGCCTGCTTTCGTGAGAAGATTTCTATCAGCCAGCCTCAGATTTTGAGACGTACGTAGTACATTCGCCGCAAAATCTGAGTGCCTCTGATCAAAAACCATTCGCTAAAAACAAGTGTTTAAAAGGTTTTAAGATTACATTTTTTTCTCAACACCTAATCTTACTTTTTCTCCATTAATATCCCATTCCTTGGAATATCCGCCTTCTGCGTCTAAGCACATATCGTCTGCCAATACATCATTCTTAATCTCATCAGCATATTTGGTCATGATTTCTTTAATCTTATCATTTCCCTGCTCGTAAACACGGATATGGTCAACCACTTCAAAACCTGCATCTTTACGCATGGTCTGAATTTTACTGATAACCTCACGCACAAATCCTTCCTCGATTAACTCCGGTGTCAGGTTTGTATCCAATACAACGGTAATACCGTGATCTTCCTCGCTCACATAGCCATCCATCTGTGCCGTTTCTACCAGCAAATCCTCTGTTGCCAGCACTTCATCTACGCCGCCAACCGTAACAGTCACTTCACCGGAAGCATTCAACGCATCCATCGTAGCATTGCCATCTAATCCGGCAAGCACTTCTTTCAATTCGTTCAAACGGCTTCCGAAACGGCGTCCGAGAGTACGAAGCTGCGGCTTAAACTGATATGTCGTAAATTCTTTTGTATCATTGGTAAATACAACTTCTTTTACATTCAGCTCATCTGCAATGATTTCTTTATAGAAATCGGACAATTCGCCTTCTGCCTTTACATACATTTTTCCAATTGGCTGACGGTTTTTGATATTTGCTGTATTACGGCATGCACGGCCAAGAACAACAATGTCCAAAAGCTGTTTCATCTGTGTCTCAAGTTCTTTGTCAATCCATTCTTCCTTAACTTTCGGAAAATCACACAAATGAATACTTTCCGGTGCTTTTGAATCCAGATTGCACACAAGATTCTGATAAATGCTCTCGGTCATAAATGGAATCATCGGAGCTGCTGCCTTACTGATTGTTACAAGTGCCGTATACAAAGTCATGTAGGCATTCATTTTATCCTGCTCCATGCCTTTTGCCCAGAAACGATCACGACAGCGGCGCACATACCAGTTACTCATATCTTCCACAAAACTCTGCAATGCTTTTGCGGTCTCCGGAATTTTGTAGTTGTCAAGGTCCTCATCAACTTCTTTAACCGTCGAATACAGACGGGACAAAAGCCAGCGGTCCATAATCGAAAGTTTCTCATATTCTAATGTATGCTCGGTTGGATTAAACTGGTCAATCTCCGCATACAACACATAAAAGGCATATGTGTTCCACAGTGTACCCATGAATTTACGCTGTCCCTCGGTAACCGCTTTTCCATGGAAACGGTTCGGCAGCCATGGTGCACTGTTTACATAGAAATACCAGCGGATTGCGTCTGCTCCATAATTTTCCAGAGCATCAAACGGATCTACGGCATTTCCCTTACTCTTACTCATCTTCTGTCCATTTTCATCCTGCACATGTCCAAGAACAATTACATTTTCATAAGGCGCTTTGTTGAAAAGTAAAGTAGATTCTGCCATCAGCGAATGGAACCATCCACGTGTCTGGTCAACCGCCTCGGAGATAAACTGGGCCGGAAACTGTTTCTCAAACACGTCTTTATTTTCAAATGGATAGTGATACTGTGCAAATGGCATCGCACCGGAGTCAAACCAACAGTCGATTACTTCCGGTACGCGGTGCATAACTTTTCCACAATCCGGACAGGTAAAGGTTACTTCATCAATGTATGGACGGTGGAGTTCTACCTCAGCGGCTTTTGGATCTCCGGCACGCTCTGCCAGTTCTTTTCTTCCGCCGATACATTCCTGATGTCCACATCCTTCACACTCCCAGATGTTTAATGGAGTTCCCCAATAACGGTTACGGGAAATTGCCCAGTCCTGAATATTCTCTAACCAGTTTCCAAAACGTCCTTTTCCAATTGACTCCGGAATCCAGTTTACAGTGTTATTATTTTTAATCAAATCGTCTTTTACTGCTGTTTCACGGATATACCAGGATTCTCTTGCATAGTAAATCAACGGTGTATCACAGCGCCAGCAGTGTGGATATTCATGCTCAAACTTTGGTGCATCAAACAACTGTCCTCTGGCATCTAAGTCTTTTAATACCTCAGGGTCCGCTTTCTTTACGAAAATACCTGCAAATGGAGTCTCTTCTGTCAACTCGCCTTTTTCATTTACAAACTGCACAAAAGGAAGGTCATAGTTTCTTCCCACATTGGCATCATCTTCACCAAATGCCGGTGCGATATGAACAATACCGGTACCATCGGTCATCGTAACGTAAGTATCACAGGTTACGAAAAATCCTTTTTTGTTCTGCTTATCAGCACACTCTTTCGCGCAGGCAAACAATGGCTCATATTCTTTATGCTCTAATGCGGTTCCCGGGAAACTCTCTAACACTTCATAAGCCGGCTCATCATCTTTTGCCAGTTTACCAAGTACCGTATCCAAAAGATCCTGCGCCATATAATAAGTATAGCCATCTGCTGCTTTTACTTTACAGTAAGTATCATTCGGGTTTACACAAAGAGCCACGTTACTTGGCAGGGTCCAAGGTGTTGTCGTCCATGCAAGGAAATAGGCATCCTCACCTGTCACCTTAAAGCGGACAATAGCAGAACGCTCTTTTACGGTTTTGTATCCCTGCGCAACCTCCTGTGCGGACAACGGTGTACCACAGCGAGGGCAGTAAGGCACTATTTTAAATCCTTTATACAAAAGGTCTTTATTCCAGATTTCCTTCAATGCCCACCACTCAGACTCAATATAATTGTCATCATATGTGACATATGGGTCATCCATGTCAGCCCAGAAACCTACGGTATCGGAAAAGTCTTCCCACATACCTTTGTATTTCCAGACAGATTCTTTACACTGATTGATAAATGGTTCCATACCATATTCTTCAATCTGCTCTTTTCCATCCAGACCTAACAGTTTTTCTACTTCCAGCTCAACCGGCAGACCATGCGTATCCCATCCGGCTTTACGCGGCACACGATAACCTTTCATTGTACGGTAACGCGGAATCATATCTTTGATAACACGGGTCAGCACATGACCAATATGCGGTTTTCCGTTCGCAGTTGGCGGTCCATCGTAAAACATATACGTTGGTGCCCCCTCACGCAGTTTAATACTTTTGCGGAAAATATCTTTGTCTTTCCAAAACTTTTCTACTTCTTTTTCTCTCTCGACAAAATTCATGCCTGTTGATACTTTGTTATACATAGTTACCTCCATAAAAATAAAATAAAAAAGCTCCCATCCAACTAGGATGAGAGCCTAAACTTTCATTATACCACCTGTCTTCTACGTCAGGACTGTGAGTGTTTCACAAACCGAACATATATCCTTTTAACGGGGAATACCGGCGCAGTCTACTGGATAAATACCGTTCGACTTTGCAGCTAAGGAGTGATATTCGCCTATGCTTACTGGTGCCGGATTCTCACTATCGCCGGCTCACTGAAACACTTCCACACAGGGTACTGTCTCCGTCAACGCTTTTCTCTATGAGCATTTTCATGATAGTACGATTATTTGCAATTGTCAAGAGTTTGTTATTTCTTGCCATCCAAATCAAATTCACTGACAATCTGATTTAAATTGTTAGCACTTTCTTCGCTATCCTGCATAAATGTTCCGGTTGCCTCAATCTTCCGAACCATCTCAGAAGTTTTCTCTGCAATGTCTGAAACACCGGTTGCCGACTCATTTACCGTCAGATTAATCTCTTCAATTGAATGAGAAATATCGGTAATCGCATCAACCAACGTAACAATTGAATGATTAATTTTAGTCATGCCATCTTCAAAAGCAGCAGCATCTTCGGAATACTTCTCACCGACTTCCATAAATCCTTTGTAATCGCCAAGAACCGTATTTTCCAAAAAGTCCATCGCATTCTGTAAACAATCTACCATACCGCTTACTGCGTTATGTACCTCACCAATAATGCTGTCGATATCACCAACTGCATTCTGGGTCTGTGTAGCCAAAGCACCGATTTCGGTTGCTACAACGGCAAATCCTTTACCGGCCTCTCCTGCTCTTGCTGCTTCAATGGAAGCATTTAAGGCAAGGAGATTTGTCTGAGAAGAAATTTCCATAATATCATGCGTAAGTTCATTAATCTTCTCTACCGCTTCTGCCTGTTTCATCGCAACTTCCGTACGCTGTTTCACTTCTGCATACATTTCATCTGTACGTTTTCCGGCATTCTCCGTCGTTGTCTTTAACTGATTCGCACGCTCCATCACTTCCGTTGACAGTGTGGCACCACTCTGTGAAAGTGCCTTAATACTTTCGGCATTCTCTTTTACGGTTGCAATCGTCTGATTTACTGTATCCGTTGCACTGGCTGCTTCTTCCATCGCTGCTGCGAGTTCTTCTGTCGTGGCCGAGTTATTATTACAGATATCATTGACCTCTGACATATTCACAGTCAAGTCGGTAACATTATCACCCATTTTAATTCCTGCCTGGTCAATTAACGCTACCATCGCACGAAGTTTACTTCGCATCTGCTGTACGGCACGTGCCATCGCACCGGTCTCGTCCTTCATACGGACTAATTTCTCACCCTTTTCACTTTTTACAAAATTAAGTTTCGCCGTATTCTCAATAATTCCTGTCAAATCCTTAATTGGACGAATCATCGAACCACTGAAGAAAAATCCTGTAATTGCTGCATATAAAGTTGCTGCAACAATCGCAATAATCATCATATACATCAAGCGGGTGGAATTGCTCTGCACTTCTTTATCTAAAACAGCCATTACCAATTTCATGCCATTCTTCAATGAAACAGCACTTACCATTTTCCTGTTTCCATTATAAGTGTACTCTTTTATTTCGCCCGTCTTTCCGGCCTTCACAAATGAGGCCAGTTCGCCATCCACTTTCTGCAAATCCGTTCCCTGTTTTATATCCTTATGACAAAACTTTATTCGATGAATCAACCAAGAAAACATATCCGGAATCAAAACATTTGGCTTTGTCGGCAAGTTGTTTTAACTGATTAAAGTTGATATCCATGCCAACAACTCCAATTGCTTCATTGTCAATCATAATCGGAACAACATAGGAAATCATATATACATTCACATTGGAATTTAAATACGGATCCATCCAAGTTGCCTTTCCATTTTTAACCGGAATATAATACCAGCCCACATGTTCTGCATCGTCTTTGTCAAAACTGCTGAAATCTGTCGGTGTCAATGACTTAAAATCTGCATTCTCACTCTCTTTCGAAGCAAAAATACCGGATGTTGCTTCTGTAAATTCCGGATTATAGCGGATATAATAAGTCATCGCGCCCTTCGTGTTTTTCGCACACTGAAGAGCTGTAGTCTCTAACGCCTCCGTACAGGAATCCACGTAGCTGCTGCTGCTTTTAAACTTGTCTACATCCTGAATCTGATTTTTTGTTACATCTGCAAGAGTATTCACCGCAACTTCTACCTGTGAAAGCAGGTTATCGATATCTTTCCCATACCCTTCACTCACTGTCGTCAATTTTTCTTTTGCATCACTGTCGGCAACTGCTCTCGAATTATAATATCCTATAATTCCGCAAATTAAAGCAGCTATAGCCGTTGTCCCTACCAATAGTAACAATATGCGAAATCGCAATGATTTTGATTTCATACACACGCTCCTCCTATCTCATAAGTAAAATCAATGTTATATTTATTTTACTGCTGATAAGGAAAAAATGCAATTATAACTTTACATATTCTTATTTTTATTTTTATTTTTTCTTGTGCTCTCCGGTAATTGAAAAAATGACCCATTCCGCAATGTTGCAGGCATGGTCTCCGATTCGCTCAAAGTACTTTGCAATCATAAGTAAATCCGTCGCACAAGCCCCCTCTTCCGGATTACTGCGAATAAGAGAAATTACATCCTCTCTTGACTTAATAAATAAATCATCAATAATGTCATCATGCGCAATGACTTCTTTTGCTTTTTCCTCGTCTTTTTCTACATATGCTTCCACGCTCTGCACAACCATACAGGTCGTTTCTGCTGCCATCTTCCGAATATGCTCCATATCTCTTTTATACTTAGCATCAATTAAATGCAGCGTTACCTCCGAAATATCTGCTGCCTGATCACCAATTCTTTCCATGTCTGTAATCATTTTCAGTGCCGATGAAATTACGCGCAGATCCCTTGCCACAGGCTGCTGCTGCAGCAAAAGTTTCAAGCAGAGATTTTCTATAATCCGCTCTTCCTCATTAATTTCATCATCATAATCAATTACTTTTTCCGCCTGTTCTTTGTCACGGCTATTCAGTGCGCTGATTGCCATGCCGATTGCCTGGCCAATCATATGCCCCATCTGAATCATGTCCTGATTTAATTCTGTAAGCTGTCTGTCAAATCGATTTCTCATCATCCAAACCTCCCCGTAATATAATCTTCTGTACGTTTATCCGTTGGCATGGAAAATAATTTTTCCGTTTTGTCCATTTCAACTACTTCTCCAAGAAGGAAAAATACCGTGCGGTCAGATACACGCGTTGCCTGCTGCATATTATGCGTTACCATTACAATTGTGTATTTATCTTTTAATTCCAGTACCAAATCCTCAATTCTTGAAGTGGAAATCGGGTCTAAGGCACTTGTTGGTTCATCCATCAAAATCACTTCCGGCTCTATTGCAAGTGCTCTGGCAATACACAAACGCTGCTGCTGTCCGCCGGATAAACCAAGGGCACTTTTTTTCAAACGGTCTTTGAGTTCGTCCCAAATTGCTGCCTGTTTCAGCGACCGTTCAACTATTTCATCTAATTTTGCCTTGGAGTGAATTCCATGAGTTCGTGGACCATAAGCAATATTATCGTACACACTCATTGGAAATGGGTTCGGGTTCTGGAACACCATTCCAACCCGCTTGCGAAGATGATTGACATCAATGTCACCGTAAATATCTTCGCCATCTAACTGAAGGGAACCGGAAATCCGACACCCTTCTACCAAATCATTCATCCGGTTTAGCGATTTTAAAAATGTAGATTTACCGCAGCCGGAAGGTCCGATAAAAGCGGTAATCTCATTCGCCGGAATGTTCATACTGACATCTTTCAGTGCATGAAAATCTCCATAATAGAGATTCATGTTTTGTATGCAAAATTTATCTTCCATATTCATTCTCCATTCTAATTGCCATATTTGTTTTTCCCAACTTTTCGGGCGACAAAATTCGACAACATATTGATTGCAATTACAAGTACCAAAAGTACCACTGCTGTTGCATACGATTCATCCGTATGCAGTCCTTCTTTTGATAAATTGTACATATGAACCGATAATGTTCTTGCCGAATCAAAAATACTGCCCGGCACTTTTGCAATCGTTCCTGCCGTATAAATCAATGCTGCGGTCTCACCAACAATCCTCCCGGTAGCCAAAATAACACCGGATAAAATCCCCGGAACGGCACTCGGCAAAACTACGCGAAATACCGTTCGAAGTTTTCCGGCACCAAGTCCAAAGCTTCCTTCTCTGTAAGAATCCGGCACCGCCATAAGTGCTTCTTCGGTCGTTCGCATAATAACCGGAAGTACCATAATTGCTAAGGTAAGAGCTCCTGATAAAAGGGAAAATCCCCATTTGCAGTAACCGACGAAGAACAACATACCAAACAATCCATAAACAATCGATGGTATTCCGGTCAGTGTCTCTGCCGTCACGCGAATTATGCTCACCAGCTTGTTTCCTTTCTTCGCATATTCCACCAGATAAATGGCGGCGAAAATGCCAAGCGGAACCGCAACAATCAAGGTTGCCAGTGTCATAAGCACTGTATTAATCAGTGCCGGCATCATCGAAACATTGTCCGATGTATAAGTAAAAGCAAACAGTGACGGTTTCAAATGTGGAATACCATTTGCCAGAATATAAACAATCAGATATCCTAACACAAATACCGTAATCGCTGCTGCCAAAATTGTAATCAGGTAAAGAACCAGAGAGGACTTATGTTTTGCAAGTGCTTTCCATTTCTGCTTTTGTTTTTTCAAACCATTTGCCATCTAGTCCACCTTCTTTCTCTTTAAGAGTGAGAACAATAAATTGATAATCAGGATAAAGACAAACAGGACAACACCTGTCGCAATTAACGCTTCGCGGTGTAAATCTGCCGCATATCCCATTTCAATTACTATGTTTGCTGTAAGTGTACGAACACCCTTTAACAAACCGGCAGGCATTCTTGCCTGATTTCCGGCAATCATAATGACTGCCATCGTCTCACCAATCGCACGTCCGACACCAAGAATGATTCCTGCTAAAATTCCGGATTTTGCTGCCGGTACAACCGTACGGTAAACACTTCTCTCATGCGTGGCACCAAGCGCCAGTGCCCCCTCATAATATTTATCCGGCACCGCCTGAATAGCTGCCTCTGATGTTTCAATAATCGTTGGCAGAATCATAATGCCAAGCAAAAGAGATGCCGTTAAAATACTGTTTCCATTTCCACCAAAGGTGTCACGTACCATCGGAACCAGAACAACAAGTCCAAAAAATCCGTAGACAACGGATGGGATTCCGGCAAGCAAATCGACGCCACCTTTTAAGATTCGATACCATTTTTTCGGACAATACTTTGCTAAAAACACTGCCGTCAAAATGCCAATCGGAACTCCTACAATAAGAGCTCCGGCGGTCACATATATACTTCCTAATATCATCGGCAAAATCCCAAATTTGTGATTTCCCGGTTTCCACGCCGTTCCCGTCAGGAAATCGAACAAGCCGATTTCCTTAATTGCCGGGATACCATTTGCGAAGAGAAAGATACAAATTAATGCTACAGCAAGAATCGAAACACAAGCGGCAATCAGAAACACTACTTTCATTGCCTTTTCTTTCATGGCTGCCTCCTTTATTTGATGGCACTCCAGTCTGTGATTGTTCCGCGGAACACATCATTTACCTGTGCTTTTGTCATGTTATCTACTTTGTTTTCGTTATTTACGATTACTACGATTCCGTCTTTTGCAATTACTGTCGGTGTAAGTCCTGCACCTGTTTCACTGTCTTTTAAGTCACGGGATGCCATACCGATGTCACAAGTTCCTTCTGCTGCTGAATTCATACCTGTTGTGGAATCACTTTCCTGAATTTCAATTTCTGCTCCACTGTTTACTGTCTTGTAACTTTCAGCAAGTTTTTCCATAACCGGCGTAACCGAAGAGGAACCGGCTACTACAATTTTACCTTTGGCACCGTTACTCTTGAAAGCACCGGCATCACTTGCTTTGATGTAACCGTTAGACTCAATTACTTTCTGTCCGTCTTCACTCAGGATGTAGTTAATGAAGTCCTGTGTTACTTCACTTTTCTTATCCTTTGTTGCAATGTTAAATGGTCGAGAAATTGCATAACTTCCATTGTTAATGTTATCAACCGTTGGCTCTGCACCATCAATCTTAAGTCCTTTCACACTGTCATTTAAGGAACCGAGTGAGCAGTAACCAATTGCATTTTTATCACCGGCTACGGTTGTCATAACGATTTCCGTGCTGTTTGCGATTGTTGCTTCTTCTGTCGTCTTGTCTACTTTTTCTCCGTTCTCCTCATCTTCAACACCAAAAAGTTCTACAAAAGCGCCTCGTGTACCGGAACCATCTTCACGTGATACAACGGAAATTTCCTGTGCTGCATCTGCAGATGTATTTCCTGCATCATTTGTTGTGCTGCTGTCAGAGCCGCCACAGCCGGTAATCATCCCCACTGTCATAACCCCGCATAAAACCATTCCTAATACTTTTTTTGTCATCTTCATTTTTGTTTTCTCCTTTCAATCTTTTCATCTTTCTTTTTCTTTCTTACAAGACCTAGTTTAGGGGGCGAATGTAAAATCTGAAATCATTTCTATGTAAAAAATGCGTAAAGATTTGCAAAAAAATACGACCCATTGACTGCA
>OGNY01002271.1_pt1 | contig 10119 bp, 8 predicted proteins | sample 1573551 | NCBI WGS metagenome assembly OGNY01 (sample SAMEA2581885, study PRJEB24529) | metagenome | biome: Human gut stool | place: China | collected 2011
TATCCGGCTTATCCTTTGAGTTGGGATTTTGCGACGTATATCATCGGGAGATAAGGTTCGGATGATTTCTCTGCTTTCTCGTCCTACTTCATTTCTGTATTCTAAGAGTTCTTGAATACGTAGACTTTTGCTTAGCTGAATAATCTGGTTATCAGATAAGGCATTTCCTGTGTCTCTGATAGGGGAATTCATTCGGGTTTGCCAGTCTTCATTGAAGATCTGCTTTTCCCCGTTAACTAATATATTCATGGTCAGATCCTCAATTCTGCTGATATGCCATAATACCCAAGCGATGGTTTCATCTTTCGCTGTAGGCATAATGGCATATTCATCCTCTCTTAAATCTCCGACTAGCTCATCGACCTCGTTTCTCTCATTACCAGACACCACAGAGAGGTGTAATTTCCCATGAATCTCAAGAAAGAGCTCCTTGGTTTGCTCTATTAATTCCGGTTTACGGATAATGCGGTTTAGTTCTTTATGTGATTCGCTTAATCCGGCTCCAAAGTATTTCATTTTGGGGATTATTGGTAGCGTACGGCTGTCCCGGCGGCGGTAACCATCAGCATGCTTCCGCTTCCTCCTACGGTCTCATAATCTAGATCTACGGCGATTACAGCGTTTGCGCCCATTCGTGCCGCATGATCGCTCATTTCTTTCAAGGCCGTTTCTTTCGCTTCGCGTAAGACACTCTCGTAAGAACCTGCACGTCCTCCGACAATATCCCGGATGCCTGCGAAGAAATCTTTGAATACATTCGCTCCGATGATCGTTTCACCGGATACGATTCCGAAGTACTGGGTAATTTCTTTTCCTTCGATCGTGTTAGTTGTTGTGAGTAACATAGCTTTTCAATTTAATCGTTTGAGGGCAAATATAAGATAAAGGGCGAACCAGTGTACTGATTCGCCCTTTGTTTTTATGTTTCTTTATATGAATTTATTTTACCGGTTGATCGGTCATGATAAACTCAAGCTTACCTCCATTTATGATATCGGAGTGGCTGATGAAAGGAGCCTTTAGGACTTTACCGTTTAGCTTGACTTCTTTAACGTATTTATTGGCGGGACTATTGTTGGTCGCGACGATCTCGAAAATACCTCCTTTTACGTGCATAGAAGCCTTATTTACCATCGGACGGCCCAATGTGTAAACCGGAATACCCGGACTTACCTGATAGAAACCTAGGGCACTCATGACATACCAAGCAGACATCTGTCCGCAATCCTCATTACCGATGATACCATCCGGTTCATTCGTGTAGAAATTCTGCATGATATAATCTAAATACTCTTGCCCTTTCCATGGAGAATCTGTCCAGTTATAAAGATAGGCCATATGGTGGCTCGGCTCGTTTCCATGAGCGTATTGGCCAATCAATCCGGTAATATCTCCGGAGGCTTCCGCCCCGTCAATCTGGGAAGAGGTGGTGAATAAGGTGTCCAAACGTGTTTCCAGCTCTTTCTTGCCACCGATAGCGGCGATGAAGTTGTCCATATCATGTGGTGCGAAGAAACTCCATTGGAAGGCATTCCCTTCGGTATAGTCGCTTTTCATATGCGAAGAATAGCGAGGGTTGAATGGAGTACGGAAAGAACCGTCGCCCATTACCGGACGCATCATTTTCGTCTCGGGATCTAAATAGCGTTTGTAGTATTCGGCTTTCTTGGCATACTCATTCGCCAACTCCATGTTGCCTGCCTTCTTGGCGATTTGGGAGATACACCAATCCTCGTATGCCATCTCCAATCCCCACGATACGGATTCGGGAACAGAGTCGGCGGGGACGAAACCATATTTCTCCTTATAGTAAGGGTGCATCGTGATCAGATCCAACTCACGGGTTCCTTTGAACTTCTCGGCAAGATCCTCACGGTAAACGGAAGAACGTGCGCCGGCTTCCGCCCACGTGCTCATATCACCTTCCGCTAAATCTTTCGCTACAAGATCGGCGAGGACCGAGACGGCCGGATATCCTACCATACAACCTGTATAACTAGAGGCTAAAGGCCATTTGGGTAATATTCCTCCTTCTTTATAACCTTGCACGAGTACCTTACCCCAATCTGTCGCTAAGTCCGGATTAATGATTGTCATTAACGGATGAAGCGCACGGAACGTATCCCACAAGGAGAATACGGAATAATTTACGTAACCCGGTTCGGCGGTATGCACTTTCTTGTCCATACCCAAATAACGCCCGTCCACGTCTTGATAAGCGAAGGGGGCGATCATGGTATGGTAGAGCGCCGTATAGAAATTGACCATGACTTTCGGATCTGCCTCGATCTGGATCAAGTTTAACGCCTCGTTCCAAATATGCGTTGATTCCTCACGGGTCTTATCGAAATCCCATCCGGGCAATTCTGCCTCGAGATTCTTCTCGGCGCCTTCCGGATCGACTACGGATAAGGCTACTTTTACATAAAGCGGTTGTGCCTTTTCAGCGAATTTGTAATGGAACTTCAAATCTTCTGCTGTATTTAGGCGTAAGAACAAGGAGTCTTTACGTAATTTCCCCCCGATGTATTGGTATACCGTCTCGATCGGTTCCGAGAAAGTAATCCGATATGACATAGAATGGAAATGCGCCCAACCTTGTGTCTTCACGGTTCCTTCCACCGTGGAGTCGTTTACAAGTAAATATTGGTTACCGATCAGCTTATGTCCCCAGTTCGGTTGAAGGATATGCCCTAAGTCAAGCAGGACACGACGTTCTTTGGGATTGTCGTATGTATATTTGTGGAAACCTACACGATCCGTAGAAGTCAATTCCACGTTGATACCAAAGTTATCCAAGCGTACGGCATAATACCCCGGTGTCGCTTTCTCAGTGTCTTTCTTGAAGGTAGCTACTGGTTTGATGGAATCTCCACCGGAGAAAGGTAATAAAGCTACGTCACCCAGATCACCGATACCCGTACCAGAAAGATGCGTGTGGCTGAACCCGTAGATATGGTCATCATCATAATGGTAACCACTACTTGCGTCCCATCCCAAGATATGGGTATCCGGGCTTAGTTGTACCATCGCGTACGGACGGGTAGCTCCGGGGAATGTGTGTCCATGGAACCCGGTTCCGATGAATGGGTCTACATACCTCACCTCATCTTGTAGTCGCGGCGACTCCGGCGCTTGCTTGCATCCTACCAGCAGGCAGGCAAGAGCGGCCTGAAAAAATAAGATCGTTCTTTTCACTGTTATTATTGATTTAGTTTGTAATAAGCGAATTATCAATCATCTGTCACAAAGATAATGGCTTTGGGGGAATATTGGAAATTTCCTTTTAAAATCTGCAACCTTTTTCGGGCTTGGCTCGTCTTATAGATAAAAAAGTATGGGAACAAACGAATTTACGACAAAGATATTGCCGCTGAAGAATAACCTTTTCCGGGTTGTTTTCCGGATTACCGGAGACGTGGAGCAGTCTGAGCAGATCGTTCAGGAAGCCCTGCTTAAGGTTTGGGAAGATCGGGATAGCTGGATTGTCATTGAGAACTTACCTTCCTATTGCATGATGGTAGCGCGTAATCTGGCATTGAGGGAAACCTATTCCGGAGATAAGGAAAGGATGGAGCGGTATGCGGTAAGGTAATCTGTTTATGGATCGTGTATGGACTATCAACGAATAAATAAGTTGCTGGATAAATATTGGGAATGCGCCACATCCGTGGAGGAAGAACGGGAATTACGCCGGTTTTTCTCCTCAGCGGTGATACCTCCCGACTTATTGCCCTATAAGGCTTGGTTCGTATCTCATGAGGCCGAGACATTGCCTCCCTTGGGGAAAGATTTTGATGCTCGTATATTGGAACATATCTCGGAAGATCGAAAATTAATCACTACATTTGGAACGTTATTTAAATCTATTACTCATTTAATACATAAGATTATGGGAACGAACATGAAGAAAGCCTTTACCACCCTTTTATGCCTTTTGTTTTGTATCACGATCTCGGCACAGGATAAAGCCGCAGATCTCAGTAAGCTCGTAGGCGATTGGTCCTTCTCTGCCCCCGACGCTCCGTATGGATATCAAGATGGAAGTTTTCAGATAAAGCAAGAGAACGGCAAGTTGACCGCTAAAGTGAATATACAAGGTAGTACCTTGGAGATAAATGATATCAAGGCGAAAGGAGATACCTATACCAGCTCTTTTTATGTGGATGGAACGCCTGTAGACTTAACTATGACCCAGAAAGGAAATAAGTTAGAGGGAATGGCCGACGCCGGAGGTATGCAGATTCCCGTGAAATTCAAGAAAACGAAGAAGTAACCGCTTTGTGGTACTGTGAGTTTCTGTTAACTTCGCGGCAAAAACTACAAAAGGATGTTTACAGTAATCGGAATCATGTTCTGCGGCATTGCCGTCGGGTATTTCTTTCGTAAAGTAGAATTGCTGCAAAAGATCGGTAAGCCTATTTCTTATACGATTCTTCTTCTTTTGTTCCTGCTGGGAATTTCGGTAGGGGCCAATGAGTCTATCGTGAATAATCTTACGACGTTGGGCGGGCAAGCCTTGTTGATCGCTTCGGCCGGTACGTTGGGTAGCGTCTTGGCGGCGTGGGGAGTTTATCATTTCTTTTTTAAGGAAAGGAGCCGGGGATGAAAGGGAGTTTGATCGTCGTGGGCTTCTTTGCCTTGGGGTGCTTGCTGGGATGGAGCGGTTATCTGCCCGGGGTCGTTATCGAGAATGATATAACGGTTTATGTACTTTACCTCTTGATGTTTCAAGTAGGGATTAGCATCGGAAGCGATAAGAAACTGAAAGAGATTTTGTCGAGCATACGGCCGAAACTCTTATTGGTGCCTCTGGCTACTATTATCGGGACGTTGAGCTTCTCGGCCTTGATCAGCCTTGCTCTTAACAAATGGAGCGTGTTCGATTGTTTGGCGGTCGGAAGCGGTTTCGCCTATTATTCATTATCCTCCATCTTGATAACAGAGCTAAAAGAACCGACGCTGGGGGCTCAATTGGCGGCGGAGTTAGGAACGATCGCCTTGATCGCTAATATTATCCGTGAGATATTCGCCTTGCTGGGCGCTCCGTTGTTCGTTAGATATTTCGGAAGGCTATCTCCGATCTGCGCGGGAGGAGCTACTACGATGGATACGACATTGCCGATCATCACCCGTTATTGCGGAAAGGATTTGGTCTTTGTCTCTATCTTTCACGGGATCTTGGTGGACTTCACGGTTCCGTTTTTCGTTTCTTTCTTCTGTTCGATGTGAGTGAAAGAGGCTTCCGAGATCTCGGAAACCACCTTGCAAGGTTGAAAAGTCATTTCCGAGGCCTCGGAAGGCATTTTACAAGGTTGAAAAGTCATTTCTGAGGCCTAGAAAAGCTATTTTACAGTTTGCAGCATCACTTCTACCGCTCTTTTTAATTGCGTGTCCTCGCCGGAGAGCTGCGCCTCGGGAGTATTGTACACCTCGACATCCGGTTGCAATTGTTGGTTTTCCAGATAATTGCCTTGCATATCTTTCACGCCTACTTGCGGGATACCGAACACCAAGGTCGGATCGATTTGCGTTTCCCACCATACGGCTGTCATGGTTCCCGGAACCGGGGCGCCGATCAGCTTGCCGATGCCTAAGGTCTTATAAACCCAAGGGAAACCATGAGCGTTCGAATAATTATCCTCGCACATCAAGACACAGGACGGTTTGGTCCACTTATTGTAAGGATCGCTACCGATGTATTGTCCGCGAGGCTCGAAGCGCTGATACTCCTTGCCGCTCAATAAGGTAGCCAGATCATCATGCAACCAGCCACCTCCGTTATGGCGGGTATCCACGATCACGGCTTTCTTATTCCGGCAACGGCCTAATAAGGCGGAATAGACCTCGCGGAAACTCTCGCTGTTCATACCTCTTACATGTACATATCCGATTTGCCCGTTCGATAATTTATCTACGGTTTCTTGGCAATTCTCGATCCATCTTTTATAAAGGAGGTTCGATTGCTCTCCGTTACTGATCGCTTTTACCTGTTCCTCGAAACGCTGTTTGCTGGTAGGATCATAGACAGAAAGCATTACTTTCTTACCGACTTTACCGCTTAGCAGTGGATAATAATCGGCGTCTTTCTTTATCGGTGTTCCGTCTATCTTCTCGATGATACAGCCTTTCTTTATCTGGCTGTCGGCCAATGTCAGCGGGCCCTTGGCGATGATTTCCTCGATCTTCAATCCGTCGCCCGTGTATGCGTTATCGAAGAAAGCGCCTAAGCTGGCGGTTTCCGGCCCGGTTAGTCCCGGATTGTAACGAGCGCCCGTATGGGAGCCGTTCAACTCGCCCAATAGCTCGGAAAGCATCTCTTGGAAATCAAAATTGTTGTTGATATGCGGAAGGAAACGGGCGTAAGCGGTCTCATACCCTTTCCAATCCATGCCCCGGAGTGTCGGATCATAGAACTTATCCAAGACTTGACGCCAAGCGTGATGGAAGATATAAGCACGCTCCTCTGCCGGACGATAAGCGAACTCGGCCTTGAAAGCGATCGGTTTTTCCTTGCTATCCTTCAACTCTATCTTTTTCAGTTTACCGCCGGCGGTAAGATAAAGGTTCTCTACTTTCTTATCGGCGAATAGAGTGCCTCGACCGACATTCTTGAGCAGTAATTTAGTGGACTTTTCCTTCAAGTCGTGTTCCCATAAATCAAAGCCTTTCTCGAAAGCGGCGCAATAATATAGTTTATCTCCTTTCGGGGCGAGTACGGCGTCTCCCAATGAGGATGAATGAGCGGTCAGGCGAATAATCCGGTCCTTGCGGTTCTCCAAATCAAACTTCAAGGGGGCTACAGGCTTATCCTTATCCTCTTTTTTCTTATCGGAATCTTTATCGGATGTCTTATCCTCGTCCTTATCTTTGTTTTCATCCGCTTCTACCAAGGCCAGTTCTTCTTTACTGAGGCGGAATTTATCGTAAGCCTCACCGTCGAAGAACATGATGTACACATCCCGCTCAGCACCCCAGCTACCGTGGCTGCGGAAACCGGCACGGTCGGAGGACCAGATCATGGCCTTACCGTCTAATACCCATTTCGCGTCGCCATCCGAATAACCGCTTTCCGTCAGGTTCGTTACCTCGCCGCTACCGTCCGCTTTCACGAGGGCGATATCCGTATTGTTCCATCCTCCGACGGAGATGTAATCTACCAAGAACCACTTGCTGTCTGGCGACCATTGGAAATGCTGGTCTCCATCGCTATACGAATAGAGGTATTTCCCGTCCAATACGGTGCGGACCTGCTTGGTCTTTCGGTTGATAACACGTAAGGTGGTGCGGTTCTCAAGGAAAGCCACCTCGTTACCATCCGGAGAGTATAAGGGTTGGAACGAGGTTTGTCCGGAGACGACAAGAGGCTCCTCTTTCAATTCCGGGGCGTACGTGAATTGCTTATCTTCGTCACGTGTAAGTTTACTTTCGTAGATTCCCCATGTTCCTTCCCGTTCGGCGGAATATACCAATGAACGTCCGTCGGGGCTGAAATCTATATTGCGCTCTTGTTGTGGCGTGTTCGTGATTTGACGAGTCGTCTGGTATTCAATAGAAGTTACGTAAACATCGCCACGAGTGATAAACGCTACCTCTTTTCCATTCGGGGAGACGGCGATATCCGTAGCTCCATCGGTCAGAAGACGATGGATCACGTCGTTCTCGATCTTATCCGCGACGATCAGGATATTCACCTTGGCAGGTTTCTGGCCTTCCTTAACGGTATAGATCTCGCCGTCGTAACTATAGCATAGAGTCCCGGAATTATCGGAGGTAAGGAAACGCACGGGGTGGGTGGTATGCGTCGTGATTTGTTTCTCGCTGTTGCCTGCCAAATCCTTCTTGAAGATGTTAAAGCTTCCTTTCTCCTCGCTTAGGTAATAGAAAGACGCCCCATCCGCGGCCCATACAGGATTACGATCCTCACCGCCAAAAGTGGTTACTTTCTGGAAAGAGCGATCTTTTCCAAGCGTACATAACCAGATATCACGGGTGATAGAAGATTGATGATGCTTGCGCCAAGGGTCCTCGTAACCTTTGTAGTCATTGTATAATAATTTACTGCCATCTTTGCTGAGGGCTATATTTTCCATGTATAACGAAGAATATAAATCCGGCCTTCCTCCGTCCGTGCTTATCTCATAGACTTGCATAAAGCGGGTGCCGGGGAATTGGATATCCTTGGCGTCTTGCAATACGTTGGCCAGATACAAGATGTGTCCGTTATCCTTAAAGGTAGTGGGATATTCGTTTGTGGAGTGGGTGGTGAGCCGCTTGGGTTCCCCTCCCTCCTTGTTCATGAGAAATACATCGAAGTTGCCGCTACGGTTGGAGGCGAAGGCTATTCTCTGTCCGTCGGGCGACCAGACCGGACGGGTATCATGCGCCGGATGTGTTGTCAACTGCCGGGCTTTTCCTCCGGAAGAAGGGACCGTGTAGATATCCCCTTGGTAAGAAAACGCGATCGTCTGCCCGTCCGGGGAGATCGCACAGTAACGGACTGTCGTCTGCTTGCGCCGCCGCCGATAAAAATAACGCCAGCGCAGGAATCATCAAGTTTTTCATGTGTACTCTATTTTAGATTTACAAATGTAATCGATTTTCGATATTTATTAGGAGAAATAATTGCGTAGATTAAATTTTTAAATATTTTTGCATATGAACTTTAAAACCGCCAAGATGATGACGAAATATAGGGTGTGTATGACTTTTATGTCCATTTTATTATTGCTATTTCATTTTGTGTTTCTGTTTTCTTGTGGAAAGCTACCGGAAAAAACATTTGCTTTTTCTGATAACCTGCGGATTGACTCTTTGGAACATATGGCTATGGATTCGATTTACCGGAATCCTCGATATGCTCATTCCGCATTGGATGAAGCTTTAAGTCTAACTAAAGATAGCGATAAATATTATAAATTACTTGCGGTTAAAAGCCAGATTTATTTTGCAAATAGTGTATATGATTCCGGGTTTGTTTTACATCGGTCAATTATAGATTATTGCGACCGTGTACCGATGTCTCCCAAGATACATGGACTCTTAGGGACGTTGAAAAATACGGTTGGCAATTATTATTCATTTTTGGATAAAACGGATTCGGCCCTCCTTTGCTATTCCGAGGCGTATCAAGAGATCCGGCAGAGTGAGATGGAGCATAAAATCCCGGATATTTATATCAATATAGCGGATATATATACCCGGAAAGGAGCTTACGATCAGCGAGCCCGCTACTTTCGCCAAGCTCTTTTCGTGAGTGATTCATTGGGTATTATGGATCGGATGTCCTTTCCTATTTATTTTGGTTTGGGCGAGACGTATATGGAATTGAGGGACTTTGACTTATCCGATCACTTTTACCGTTTGGCGGAGAAAGAACTGGATTCTCGTAACTTGAGCGAGAAATTCACCTTTTGCAATAGCCGGGGAAATTACTATTATTACAAGGAAGAGTATGCGAAGGCGCTTCCTTGGTTCTTGAAAGCCCGTGAGGTGGTACGTCCTACTCATATGGATTTCTATACTAACGTATGCGAGATCAATTTAGGGGAGATCTATCTATGTCTGAATCAGTTGGATTCCGCTCGTTTTTATCTGGAAAAAGGGTTTAGGTACTTCCATATCTATACCATTTGACGACCTTGAAGGCTTCGCTAGCTTTAAAAGAGGGGAACTCCGGGCTGGCTTATCAATTGTTGAGGAGTTACACGGATACGGTAGGCATAGATCCCAAGATGGTAGCGATCCGTAATAAGAACTTGCAGAATTACTTCGCTACCACGGGCGATTTTAGACGTGCCTATGAGTACCAAACGAAGAATAGCGTCATTGAGAACAATATTCGTAGCGAACGAACCCAGATGCGTGTCGCCGAGATCGATATGCGTTATAGCCAAGATACGACTTTACTCAAGCGGGAGGCTATTATTAAACAACAGGCCGGCCGGATGGAATACTTGGAAATGAGCCGTTGGGTTTGGATCTTGCTTTTTGTGATCTTGTCCATCGTCAGCGGCATGACTTATTACTTTATGAAACGTAAACGGCATGCCCAATGGTTAAGCCATGTCGATCAGGTGACGAAACTGAAGATGGAGAGTATTCGCAACCGTGTATCCC
>OGNY01002274.1_pt1 | contig 10103 bp, 10 predicted proteins | sample 1573551 | NCBI WGS metagenome assembly OGNY01 (sample SAMEA2581885, study PRJEB24529) | metagenome | biome: Human gut stool | place: China | collected 2011
GCGAGCGCCAAAAAAAAGGAAGCAATGCGTTTCATGCGCCCTCCTGACACTCGCGGCACAGGCCGTAGAACATCGTCTTGCGGGGATTGATGGAAAAGCCGTGCTCATGCTCCAAATGCTCGTAGAGCGGCGCGAGCTGGTGGCAGTCGAGGTGCACGATGCGCCCGCAGCGCTCGCACTTAAAGAGGCAGCAGTCCGATGCGCAGCCGTGGGTGCAGAACTGATAGTACGCGCCCTCATCCGTCGTGACCTTGTGGACGCTGCCCTGCCGCTCGAGCTTTTCAAGCTGCCGGTACACCGTCGCGATGCCGATGTGCTCGCCCTGCTCGCGCAGCGCGTCGACAATGGCCGCGGCGCTGACGGGGGAGTCTGCGCGCTCGGAGAGACAGTCGAGCACCGCCTTTTGCTGCTTGGTGGTATAGGTCGCCATGCTGACCTCCTGAATATGAAAATGAAAATCAATTTCAAATTATAGTCAAAATCAGAGAACTGTCAAGTATTTTCAGGGAAACTTTTATTGCCTTTCCCGCGTCAAAATGGTAGAGTAAGGACGAAAGACCGGACTTGCGGGCGATGACGCCCGGCGGAAAGGAGCTCACACAGAATGAAAAAAGGACTTGCCGCGCTGCTGGCGCTCATGCTGGTGCTGAGTCTTGCGGGCTGCGGAAAGAAAAACGATACGGACGCTCCCAGCGATGACGATGCCATCCCCGAGACGCCGATCAAGCTTGAGACGCTGCACGTCGAATTTGTCAAGGGCGAGCGGGACGTGGATGACCTGCTCGCGCTCAAGGATATGCTGCCGCTGGTCGCTGCGCTCAGCGAAAGAAACGTCGAAGTCGGGAGCGCCGCCGTCACTTTCGGCACGAGCGCGGACGCGACGGCGCAGGCGCTTGCGGACGGCAGCGTGGACGTCGCGTTTCTGCCGCTCACGGCCTGCTTTGACCATGAGGATACGATCACCCTCGCGCTGGTGCAGGACGCGGACGACGGGACCGCCATCGAGGACCGCGAAGCTATCGCCGTCACGAAGAAGAACAAGACCGTTGCGACGGACGGCTTCCTTGCAGCGCTCCGCGGCGCGGTGGAGGATATATGCGCGAGCGACGAGGGAAGCGCTGCGCTGCGTCTCTATCAGTACGGCGAGACGCACGGCTATACGGCGGCGGACTTTGCCGATCTCGGCGAGGAACGCGCGGCATACGAAAAGGAACAGTCCGCCGCGGCGGACTGATGCCATAAACAAAAAGCACGATACAGCAAAGCGAAAAGGAGAACGACAGATGGACAACTTTTTCTACCACGTGCCCACGGATATTTACTTCGGCAAGGGCCAGATCGAGCACCTCGGTGCGCGCATGGCGCAGCTGAGCAAAAATGTGCTGCTCGTCTACGGCGGCGGCAGCATCAAGCGCAGCGGGCTCTATGATGCGGTCGTTGGCCAGCTCGAGGGCGCGGGCGTTTCGTTTGTGGAGCTTTCGGGCGTGGAGCCCAACCCGCGCATCACGTCGGTGCGCCGCGGCGTGGAGCTCTGCCGCGAGCACGGACTGACGGCGGTGCTGGCCGTCGGCGGCGGCAGCACGATCGACTGCGCGAAGATGGTCGCGGCCGGCGTGTGCTACGAGGGCGACGCCTGGGACCTGGTGCTCGACCGCAAGAAGCTTGTGGCGGCACTGCCCATCGCGGCGGTGCTGACGAACGCGGCCACCGGTTCGGAGATGGACGGCTTTGCCGTGATCTCCGACATGGAGAAGAACGAAAAGTGGGGCAGCGGCAACGACCACACCAAGCCCGTTTTCTCCATCCTCGACCAGACATATAGCATGTCGCTGCCCGCGTATCAGACCGCGAGCGGCGCATCGGATATCATGAGCCACACGTTTGAAAATTATTTCAACCGCACGAAGGGCGCGTACCTCCAGTCCCGTCTTGCCGAGGGTGTGCTGAAGACCTGCATCCACTATACGCCCATCGCCCTCGCCGAGCCGGACAACTACGAGGCGCGCGCGAACCTGATGTGGGCCTCGAGCCTCGCCATCAACGGCCTTTTGAGCTGCGGGGAGAGCACGGCCTGGTCGGTGCACGCCATCGAGCACGAGCTGAGTGCCTTCTATGATATCACGCATGGCGCGGGCCTTGCGCTGCTCACGCCCTATTGGATGGAGTACGTGCTGCACGAGGACAACGCGTGGAAGTTCGCCGAGTACGGCGTGAACGTATGGGGCATCGAGGAGCAGCGCGCACCGATGGAGATCGCACGCGCGGCCATCGGCAAAACGCGTGAGTTCTTCACCTCCATCGGGATGCCCGCGCACCTGCGCGAGCTGAACATCGACGACACGCACTTTGACGTCATGTCCGAGAAAGCCGCGAACGGCGGCCTTGCGAACGGCTTTGTGCCGCTTGCAAAGGAGGACGTGCTGAAGATCCTGCGCATGGCGCTGTAATTATTTCGCCTCATTTGCCGCCCGCAGGCGGCAAATGAAATGAGATCATAAATCGCCGCGACAAGTGCGCGGCGATTTATTCTTCTCGGCCCGCAAGTGTGGAATTTGCCCGCCAAGGCGGGCAAATTATGCGCGCGGCGGGCTGTGATCTCATCAAAATAAAAGGAACCGTCCCATTTGGGACGGTTCCTTTTATTTTGAGTTATCTTACTCGTAGATGGGGAACTTCTGGGTCAGGGCGACGACGGCGTCCTGAGCTTCCTTCTTGTTGCCCTCGAAGTCGCGGGCGATCATGCCCATGATCTTCGCGATCTGCTTCATTTCCTCTTCCTTCAGGCCGCGGGTGGTGGCAGCGGGGGTGCCGACGCGGATACCGGAGGTGACGAACGGCTTCTCGGGGTCGTTGGGGATGGAGTTCTTGTTGACGGTGATGAAGCACTCATCCAGACGGTGCTCGATCTCCTTACCGGTGATGTTGAAGTTGCGGACATCGACGAGCATCAGGTGGTTGTCAGTGCCGTTGGAGACCAGGCGGAAGCCTTCGGCCTTCAGGCCCTCAGCGAGGACCGCGGCGTTCTTGACGACCTGCTCACCGTAGGCCTTGAACTCGGGCTTGAGCGCCTCGCCGAAGCAGATGGCCTTGGCAGCGATGATGTGCTCGAGCGGGCCGCCCTGGGTGCCGGGGAACACGGCGGAGTCGATCTTCTTGGCGAGGTTGATGGTCTCCATCTCGCCGGTCTCGATGTTCTTCTTGGTGATCTCGTTCTTGCAGAGGATCATGCCGCCGCGGGGACCGCGCAGGGTCTTGTGGGTGGTGGTGGTGACAACGTCGGCATAGGGCACGGGATTCTGGTGCACGCCGGCAGCGACGAGGCCCGCGATGTGCGCCATATCGACCATGAGATAAGCGCCGACGGAATCGGCAATCTCGCGGAACTTGGCGAAGTCGATCTTGCGGGGATAGGCAGAGGCGCCGGCCAGGATCATCTTGGGCTTGCACTCCTGCGCGATGCGGTAGATCTCATCATAGTCGAGCTGCTCGGTCTCGTCATTGAGGGAGTAGGGGACCTGATGGAAGTACTGACCGGAGATGTTGACCGGGCTGCCGTGGGACAGATGGCCGCCGTGGGCGAGATTCATGCCCATGTAGGTGTCGCCGGGCTGGAGCATGGCCTTGAACGCGGCGAGGTTGGCGGAAGCGCCGGAGTGGGGCTGAACGTTGGCGTGCTCGGCGCCGAAGAGCTTGCAGGCGCGCTGACGGGCGATCTCCTCGGTTTCGTCGACGCAGTAGCAGCCGCCGTAGTAACGCTTGCCGGGATAGCCCTCGGCGTACTTGTTGGTAAGGCACGTGCCCATCGCCATCATGACGGCGGGGGAGACGATGTTTTCGGAAGCGATCAGCTCGATGTTGCGCTGCTGACGATGATATTCCTTCTCAATGGTGGCGCCGACTTCGGGGTCATACTGGGACAGGAATTCCATGGTTTCTTTGATCATGGTGTGGTATCCTCCTAAGTATTTAGATGTATCTACCGTTGGCGAGCCTGCGGAGCGCAGGTTCCACGCGGTGCTCTCTACCCCTTAGAATAGCAAAAAAGAGTTGGTGCGTCAAGAATAAGTGACCAATGCGGAAGGTGATTTTATTCAGAAAAAATGATGAATCGCCTAAAAAAGGCAAAAGTGCGCAAAGAGAGACGGAAAATGATTGACAAGTGCTGTGCGGTCTGCTATGTTGAGCGTGCAGCCAAGAGAGAAAGGGCTGCACCGGCAGAGTAGGAAGCCATGTGTTTACGCGAAGAGCGAACAGTGCCGCTGGGATGGGAAGTTGCCCACGGACGAAAAACCCATGGTTTGCAGTATGGCTTCCGCATCCGCTTGCCACTCAGACGAGAGCATTGTGAGGCCTCTCCTCCGTGTGGTTCCTGCCATCCGGAGGGAGAGGTGTTTTCTTTTTCCCGGATCAAGCCGTTCCGCACGGCGCACCGCCGAGGCGGAGCATATGATTTTTGAAAAGGAGGTCCTCACAATGTCCCTTCAGATCGAAGCGCTTTCCCCCATCATGTGGACGATCATCATCGCGGTCGCCCTCATCCTCATCGCCGCCGTCATCTTCACATGGAAGTCCTCGACGATGTCCACGCGCAAGCTCGTCACCATCGCGATGCTCACGGCGGTCTACGTTGTGCTGAATTTTGCCGGCACGGTGCGGCTCGGCTGGATCAACATCTCTGTTGCGTCGCTCCCCGTCATCGTGGGCGCGATGCTCTATGGTCCGCTCGGCGGCCTGCTGGTGGGACTTCTCGGTGCGTTTATGGGCCAGCTGCTTACCTACGGTGTGACCGCGACCACCATCCTGTGGATCCTGCCGCAGGCGGCACGCGGCCTGCTCGTCGGCCTCTACGCCAAGCACTGCGGCTACAGCTTCAGCCGCGGACAGCTTACCGCAGCGCTGATCGGAACGGCGCTGGTCGTGACCGCGCTCAACACGGGAGCGATGTATATCGACAGCGTGATCTATAACTATTACAACTACGCCTATGTCTTCGGCGGCCTGGTGGTGCGCGTCATCTCGGGCGCTGCAACGGCGGTGCTGATGGTCTTCGTGGCCCCTCCGGTCGTGAATCTGCTCAACCGCTCGCTCGACACCGTGCGCACGGCACAGTAAAAAAATATTCAAAAAGAGGGACGCAGTTTTCAACTGCGTCCCTCTTTTTGAGACCATCGAAGAAGTGGCGCCGCCACTTCTTCGAGAAGGATTCGCTGCGTTTTGTGCCTCGCGAGGCTCGACACGCACTCCGCGCAAAGAGTAAATCGCCACGCACGTGGAAATCGGCGAAGCGCCGCCGGTGGCGGATAAAGCGAGCCGGTTTCGAGGAAGCGGCACGATTGGCGCGCCCGAAGGGGCGGGAATCGTAATGCCGCGACGGTGACGCGGCGATTTTTATTTCTGATCGTTTTCGATGAGCGACAATAGGGTCTGCTCGAAGCCGTACTGCTCGCGCAGGCGGCGGGCTTCGGCGAGCTTTTTTGTGCCGCGCTTTCCCGTGCGGCGGCAGCGCAGCATCAGATTTTTCGGCGAGTGGGCGAAGTCGATGAACTCGATGACGTCGACATCGTAGCCCTCGTCCTCTAAAACGGCGGCGCGGATGGCGTCGGTCAGCAGCGCCGAGAAACGCTCCTGAAACAGCCCGTGGGAGAGGAGCAGGTCAAAGTCGCGGCCCTTTTGAATGGTCTTGTTGACCTCGTGCTGGCAGCAGGGGACGGAGAAGATGTGCTACACGCCGCGCGAGACGGCGTAGTGCAGGGCGTAGTCGGTCGCAGTGTCACAGGCGTGGAGGGTGACGAGCATATCGATGTGCTCATCGTAGAGCACGTCGCGCATCACGTCGGCGACGACAAAGCGCAGACCATCGTAGCCATAGCGCGCAGCGACAGCGTTGCAGTGTTCGACCACGTCCTCTTTTAAGTCGTAGCCGATGATCTTCGCGCGAACGCCGCGCTTGACGGCGAAATAGTAGTAGAGCACGAACGTGAGGTACGATTTCCCGCAGCCAAAGTCGAGAATGGTGATCTCGTCGCGCCCGTAGGAGCGGAAGGCGTCATCCACAAGCTCAATGAAGCGGTTGATCTGCTTATATTTGTCGTACTTTGCCTTGACGATCTTGAACTCAGGCGTGAAGACGCCGAGATCGACGAGGGCGGGGATGTTCTCGCCCTCCTGCAAAATATATTCCTTCTTGCGGTTGTGCGAGGGCGCGGCGGCGCGGGACGCGCCGGACTTCGCCGTGCATTTGTACGCGCCGTTCGCCTTGCGGACGTACTGGCGCGTTTCGCTCTCGGTGCAGAGCGTGACGGAGCGAAAGAGGCCGTCGAGCTCCTGCTCAAAGGTCTCGAGCAGCGCGCCGCGCGCGACGTTGCGGTGCGCGACCTTCTGCCCCTGCTGGTATTCGAGCTGGAAAAAGGCCTTCCCGCGCAGCGTTAAGGGCCGCACGGTGACACGCGAGTGCCCGATGCGCGCGACGGGCTCTGCGAGGACGAGCTTGGTGAGCGTGCCGAGGCGCTCGGCAAGGTCGCTTAGAACGATGCTCATGCGCCGAACCTCTCTTTGAGCGCAAGGTGCGCGGCGTACAGCTCGTTTTTGCTGTAGGTGTTGTTTTCATCCTTCAAAAGCAGCTTGATCGCGTCCTTGGCGGTGCAGTCATGCTGCACCATGCAGTCTACGAGCAGCGCCTCGGGGGAGGTGATATGCTCGACCTCGCGCAGGCGGTAGTCGTCGCAGGCCTCGACAATGAGGGCATATTCGCCCTTTTCGTAGGTCTCCTTGGCGATGAGCTGCGCCTTGACCTCCTCGGGCGTGCCGCGGAAGGTCATCTCGTGGAGCTTCGTCATGTCGTTGCAGAGGCAGAGACGCAGCTGCGCGTTTTCCGCGATAAAAAAGTCGATGACACTCATGATGCGCTTGGGAGACTCGTAAAAGGCGTAGGTCGAGGTGTCGCCCTTGCGCATCATCATCAGCACGCGGCGGCGGTCCGCCGTCTCGCGCGGGAAAAAACCGTAGAAGAGGAAACTCGACAGATCAAAGCCCGAGATCGAGAGCGCATTGACCGCCGCGCAGCAGCCGGGGATACCGACGACGCGGATGCCGTTTTCGACCGCCGCGCGGATGAGTTCGTTGCCGGGGTCGGAGATGCAGGGCGTGCCCGCATCGGTGATGACGGCAATGCTCTTGCCGGTGGCGAGCTGCTCGATGAACCACTTGGCTTTGCCGTATTCGTTGAACTTGTGGTTGGCGCTCAGACTGTTGCCGCGGATGCCGAGCTTGTTGAGCAGCACCACGCTGCGGCGGGTATCCTCGGCGGCGATGATGTCGGCGCTTGACAAGATCTCGCGCCCGCGCTCGGACATATCGCGCGAGTTGCCGATGGGCGTTGCGACGATATAAAGGGTTCCTGTGGTCTTCTGTTCGTCCATAAGATCCTCCAAAAGCAAATCATTTCTCATTATAATTGCAGTATAGCCTATTTTGCCGCGCCTTGCAAGGCGGGAGAGGCGGGGATTTTCATTTGCTTTTTGCGCCCGCCGCGATATAATGAAGGCACACTGAGAAACAAAGGAGAAACACCATGAAAGAGAAAGGTTTGCGTCTCGGCGCGTTTTCCTGCGCTGCGGCGCTGCTTCTTGCAACGGGCGCGCAGGCGCTGAGCGTGGAGGAAGCGCGCGAGATCTTGCAGCGCAGCTACGTTGACAAGCTCCCGAATGCGGCGAAGGAGGCCGAAACGCTCGACGAGCTCTTTTCCTACACGGACGACTACACGTACTACATGACGGCGGAGGAGTATCAGGCGTTTTTGCAGGGCGTCGAGGGTGATGTGAGCTTCGCCGGCATCGGCGCGGAGATCACGTACGGCGAGACGGGTATCACGATCGTCTCGGTGCTCAAGGGCGGCGGCGCGGAGAAGGCGGGACTCGCCTCGGGTGACGTGATCGTTGCCATCGACGGAGAGGGCTGCGTGCCGGGAACGGCCGAGGCGCGCGAAAAGCTCCTCGGTGACGAGAGAACGCAGGTGACGCTGACGGTCCTGCGCACAGACGGCAGCGAGAAGGACTTCACCGTGACGCGTACGCTCATCACGCAGACGAATACGACCGTCAGCGTGGCAGACGGCGTGGGCTACATCGACTGCGACAGCTTCGGCTCGCAGACGGGAACGTATTTTCAGGACGGCGTGCGCAAGAATAACAGCGCGGTGCGCGCGTGGGTCGTGGACCTGCGCGGCAACGGCGGAGGGCTTACCTCCGCAGCGGTGACGGCGCTCGGCACCTTTGCGGGCAAGGGAGAGCTTGCCTATTTTGTTGACCGCGACGGCGACGCGATCCCCGAGCGCTACGCGGGCGCGGACCTGACAGACAAGCCTGCTATCGTGCTGATGAACGCGGGCAGCGCGAGCGCGTCGGAGATATTTGCCGGCGGTATCCTCGGCACGGGATCGGGCATCGTCATCGGCGAGCGCAGCTACGGTAAGGGCGTGGCACAGATCGTCTATGACGGGACGAACTGCCCGTATCTGACGGATGACGCCGTGAAGGTGACGGCGTACCGCTTCTACTGCGCGGGCGGCAACACGAGCGACCGCGTGGGCGTTATTCCGACGCTCTATATCCCGCAGGGCTGGACAACGGCGGTGGCGCAGCTGCTCACGGGGGAGAAAAGCGTGGACGGCAGCGCATATCTGCACCTTGTGCTCGGTGGGCTTGACTTCTATGTGGACATAACCGAGGCAAAGCAGCAGACCGGGGCGACGGAAGCCCTGCTGCGCGCACTTGCGCCGGACACGGAGCTTTACTGGGGAGAAGACGGCGCGGAGGAGCGCGTGACGAGCGCGCAGGCGCGCGAAAAGCTTGGCGCGCCGCAGGCAAGCCTTGGTTTTAACGATGTTGCAAGCAGTGCCTATGCCGGCGCGATCAACGCGCTTGCGGCGTACCGCATCGTCTTTGGCGACAAGGGCGCCTTCCGCCCGGAGGACACGATGACGCGCGCGGAGGTCTGCGCGCTGCTGGCGCAGGCGCTGGATGTGTACGCGCAGGGCGAGGGCTATTTCACCGACGTTCCGAAGGACAGCTGGTACGCCCCCTCCGTGAACGCGATGGCGTCGCTGGGACTTATCTCAGGCGTGGGCGGCGGACGCTTTGCGCCGAACGCGACGATGACGCAGGAGGAATTCATCACGGTGCTGGGGCGCCTTGTGGAATTTTTGAATCTGGACGCACAGGCGTACCTTGATGAGCACCCGCTGGCCATTTTGCAGCCGCTGGCGCAGTATAAGGACTTTTCCCCCTGGGCCATCCGCTGCGTCGACCTTTTGACATCTTCTGTGACGGATGAAGACGGAAACGCGGTGACAATGTACTGCACCGACCTTGCGCACATCGAGCCGAAGGCACCGATCCTGCGTGAGCAGGCGGCGGCCGCGCTCTGCAACGCGCTGCGCGCAACGGGCGCGATGAAATACTGATGTGGTACGTTTATATGCTCCTGTGCGCGGACGGCTCGCTCTACACGGGCAGCGCAACGGATGTGGAGCGGCGATTTGAAGAACACAGGAGCGCTCGCGGGGCGAAGTATACGCGCTCACATCCGCCCGTCGCGATCGTGTATCGCGAAATGTGTGCCGACAAGGGCGCGGCGCTGCGGCGGGAGGCTGCCATCAAAAAGCTGCCGCGCGCGGAAAAACTGAAGCTTGCGGAGGGAACGGACGATGCGTGAGACAGAGCTTACCCGCTTTTGGGTGAAGGGGCTGCTGCCGGTGCGAAAGCAGGACGGGCACAAGGGCGATTTTGGCAAGCTGCTCGTCATCGGCGGGAGCGTGGGCTATACGGGCGCGCCGTATCTCGCGGCGAGCGCGGCGGAGCATTCGGGCTGCGGCCTCGTCTATCTCGGTGTGCCGGAGAGTATCTGGGCCATTGAAGCCGCGAAATGCGCGGGGGCAATGCCCTTCCCGCTGCCGGAGGCGGAGGGGAGACTCTGCCTTGCGTCGCTGGACGCGATGCATGACAAGCTTGCGGGCTGCGACGTGATCGCGCTCGGCCCCGGACTCGGGCGCGGGAAGGAGACGGAACGGCTCGTCCATGCGCTCCTGTGGCAGGCGCGGCAGCCGA
>OGNY01002280.1_pt1 | contig 10082 bp, 9 predicted proteins | sample 1573551 | NCBI WGS metagenome assembly OGNY01 (sample SAMEA2581885, study PRJEB24529) | metagenome | biome: Human gut stool | place: China | collected 2011
CTTAGTGTTTAATAATATATTATTAATGTAATTTTTAAGTAGTTATGAAGAAAAATTTTGTTAGGGTAATGCTTTTCGGGGCATTGACGCTTACAGTCAGTACAGTGGTGACAAGCTGTAAGGACTACGATGATGATATTAAAGGCTTGCAGGAGCAGGTCGATAAAATCACATCAACCAGTCCGGTAAGTACAGAAGACATGAAGAACGCAGTTGAAAAGGCAAAACAGGATTTGCAGACACAACTGAATGACTTGAGCGCACTTGTGGAAAATCCGGATGGTGAAAAAACTTTGAAAGAAAAAATCGCTGCACTGGAACAAGCTTTGGCAGATGCTACAGGCGATAAAGCTAAAGATTTGGCAACAAGATTGGCAGATCTTCAAAATCAACTGACCACTCTGCAAAAGATTCTCAAAGGTGAGGATGGTGTCAGTGGTTTGGAAAAGAAGATTGAAGAACTTGAGAATGTTAAAACCGTATTATCTGAACTGATTGCAGCAGAACAGGCATACATTACATCTGGTAAAAAGGATGCAAGTGCTTACGAAAGTACCAGTTTTGGGGCTTATGTAAACCAAGCTATCATAAATGCCCTTCAACACGAGGGAGACGACACTTCTAAATGGGGGAAAATTGCTCAATACGTAACAGAAGCTGTTCAGAAAGGTATTTCTACAGAGTTGAGTGGTATTAACAATTACCTGACTGCCCAGTACGGAGTGAAAACGACTTTGGAAACATTCGTGAAAGATGTTTATGAGAAGCTCTTTAGTGAAGAAGCCATCGGGAAACAAACTCAACTGGATAATCTTTTAGATGCTATCAATGCTTATGTAAGTACTGAAGAGGGTGCCGATTATAAGAGTTATGCGGATATTATCAAGCAAATTGATGATACGAAAAAACAATTGGCAGCACTCGAATTACCTGCAACAGGTACATTTAGCCAAGCGGTTAAAGATATTATAAAGAGCGAATCCGAACAAGTTGGCGGTGTTATAAAAAACCTTGAATCCAGACTTGATGCTGAAATTAAAGCTATCAAAGGTATGATTCAGAGCATCGTTTACATTCCGGAGTCTGCTGACAGAACTGTTAACTTCAATACTTTCTATGTGAAGTATGGTACTAATGGTAATGCAGCCGATTGGAGTCCTGTACTCAATGCTAACGAAGTGAAAGTGAATTTCCGTGTATCACCGCACTCTGCCGTTGCTGAATTGATTAAAGGCGAGGAAGGAAAATACTTGATTGCTGCCGACTATCACCAATTGACTCGTGCAACAGGTACGCACTTTGCGATTAAAAAGATAGAAGCTGTAACGGGCGAACCTAATGTAATTGCAGTTACTTTGGATGCCAGTACTGCTGATAAGAGCTATGCGGTAGCACTTACAGTAAAGGATAAAGGTGAAACAACCTTGAATGATATTACTTCAGACTACTTTGCTGCTGTGAAGGAGAATATGTATATTGAAAAGGTTGAATGGGTATCTGTAAATGCTGCTGCAAATGAAGTGGCTAAAAATGCAAGTATAGATTATAAGGCAACAGGCTCTTATTATAAGATGACAGTGTATTCGATCCTTGATAATAATGGTAGTGGAGATGTTGATGGGGAGCCTTCGACTAAGACTAAGCCCGAAGAATTCGGTATCTCTGTAGATAATCTGTTCAGCGTGACTTTCGATGTAACTGGTGGTGGTGCTACTAGCTTTACAATGAATGAAACAACCGGTGTATTAACAGGCAACGCTGATGGAACGCTAGGTAATCAATGTCAGGCAACGTCTACTGTAAAAGCGAAAGCGCCTGCGGGTGTAACAACAGGTGATAAATCATTCACACCGAATACTTACAGCGGAACAGTTACATTGATCGATATACAGAAACCAACAACTATTGAACTTGCTGATCCGAGTGCTCCACTTGTTTGGCATAAAAATATACAAAAACTTGCATTGAATGACGGGACGGTTACTGCGCTTAAGACAGCTTTGAATATTAGTGATTTCAATGGGTGTGACTTTAAACGCATTGCTCCGGCTGATGTAGCACCGGCATCAAACACTCTTGTGGCAACTCCGGATATTAAATTTAATAATAATGGTGGTAATCTTGTATTGGAGGTTCCTGCAGGTGCCACTTATACAGGTACGGTGACTACCAAGATTACAAATACTACTGGTCATATTAGTATTGTATTATCAACAGATGTAGATATTAAGTATCCTGCAGAAGCTGATCTTACATTGGTTAACTCAAATGCTTGGGATGGAGCCAAGGCTATATTGAATCTGGTGGAAACAGGGGCTCCAATAACTACAGTGACTGCCGAAAGAGATCTGACAGAACTTTTCAGTAACTATATGGATCTTAAGAATGCATTGACCTCTCTTGGTGGAGAATTTAAATTCTCTGTTGTAGGTGAAACAACTCCTAATGGTGTAACTCTTAATGCAACTACTGGTGCGCTTTCAGTAGCAAAAAATTATCCTGTAGGTGGTGCTGGCTTTAGCGTAAAAGTAGAAGCAAAATGTGAAGAGAAGGTTATTTCTACCAAAACAATTCCTGTTGTATTCAATACTGCTAAGATGAATGGTACATTTGATTACAGTACTGAAGGAGAAAATAATGATAAGCTGGCATTTAATGTATCTTCTGCTGCAACAAGAGAAGAGGGTGTTGAGGTATCAAAAGCATTAGTATGGAAAGATGCTTCAACTACTCCACGTCAGCTTTGGCCTTCTGATGGTGCTTCCGCTGCCTATGACGGCTCTGGTGCAACTATATTTGGTTTCAAAGTATCATTTGAATTGGTAGCTGGTGAAGATAATGATAACTTTGAACTGAACCCCACAACCGGTAAGCTTACATTGACGAGACCGACTGATACCCAGGGCACTAAGGCTATGACAGTCAAAGTAAAAGCTATTCCTACTTCTCCATGGGGAACGGTAGAGCCTAAAGTAGTGACTGTGACGGTTGCCGAATGGGTAGACTAATAGGATAGAGAATCTCATAATATATTATATATTGAGAAAAAACAAATAAACCCATTCTTCACTTGTGTGTGAAGATATTTTTACCCCAGAACAAAGCGAAGGACACAGCTTGTGAAAGTCCATCCTTCCATCTTTGTTCTTCTTTAGAAAAGGGATGCCTCCCACATTTCCCACAGGTATCCCTTTTTATTTTTACTCTCGGAGCGTCTTTTTTGTTGCACTAGAATCAATTATTGCTAGTCCCCATTTCCCTAAATGTAAAGGAGACGTTCCCAAGATGCAGAAAACCCGGGCTTGCGAAAGTCCGGGTTTTCTTGATTAATAACCAATAACCAATAACAATTAACCAATAACAACTAATAATAGAGTATGTAAATGAAAAAAGAAACCTATTCTTTATCCCACTCCTTGCTCGCTTCGAAACAGGGGCAAGCCTTGATCCACTCTTCCGGCTCAATCTCGCCGTCTCCGTCAAGATCGGGACTAAGATCACGATGTCCGCAGACACGGCATCCCGGAAAATCCTTTAATAAAGTCAGGATAAGAACCCGTAGCGAGTGTTTCTGCCAACAAGTTCGCGTGTCTTTCGGCTGTCCCATGCAGTCCAGTCCGCCTTCGTAGCAGATACCGATACTTTCCCGGTTGAAACCACGGCTATGCGCACCGATCCGTTCTAACGGACGGGTAGACTTAATATCTCCGTTCTTACGAATATAAAAATGATAACCCACACCATTGAAGCCGCGGCGACGATGACAAACGTCCAAATCATGTTCGGTGAACGATTTATCCTCGCGGGTAGCGGAACAATGAACGACAATCAGATTAATAGTTCTCATGCGTTAGGCAGGTATTAAAGAAGTGGATGATGATGCAGATTCGGAACCATTGTTGCGTTGAATACACTCTTTATTGACACACTGTAAAGTGACAGCTTCCGAAAGCTTGCCTTTTAATGAAAAAATCTCCGAGTGCATTTCCTTCACACGGTCGCTCAAATCGAAATAGTCTTTTAGCACCTTTTCGAGCTGCTTCATAAGGAAGCCATACTGCTCTTTCACTAGTTCGCTGAACTCTTTGACGTCCTGCATCATTTGCTGACGTTTTTTGCGACCTCCGAAAAAAGGGAGGATGGCTGTAATGATATCAATGATTTTGTCTAACATCTTTCTTGAATTAAAGATTAAAAATTAAAGATTGAGAATTGAGAATTAAAAAATAAGAGAAACTAAAAATAGGAAAACTAAAAAACACGAGAATGAAAGAAAATGGAGAAATAAAGAACATGAGAAAATGCGGGAAAGAGAAAAACAGAAAAGCAGCAACCACATGGCAAGGAACCATACATGGATCAGTTCCTGAAACCATGTGATACTGTTTTTTCTAAGGATGAAGTTTCATTCAGCCAAAGAAGATAGAGCGGGCAGCCTATTTACGCTGCCGGGTCCGGTGCTTCTCCACCGCCCGGTTTATTGCCCCCCGAACCGCTGCCGGAATCATCGTCCGAACCACCGTTTCCGGAATCGCTTCCATCGCCCTTTCCGCCCAGAACGAAGTCCACGTTGTTTTCGCTTCGTGTACTCGTATGGCTCGAATTCATCAGCTTCAACGCTTTGTCGGCAACAAAGCGGACATTGACACGGCGGATGCTGCGCACCGTACAATCTTTCATAGTCTCCGTACCATCACTAGTCAGTGTGATGTGGAACGTACCCAATCCGTCAATCTTCACCTTGTCGCCCTGGGTGAGCGACAGACGCAACTGTTCCACAAATGCCTCGATGGTGTGTTTCACATCTCCGGCAGTCAGTGACGATTTACTTTCGATGGCGGTAGCCATCGTATCAACGTCCATCACTCTTACATTGCCCGATTTCTGACGTATGTAATACAGTAACGGAGCATCCTCCTGATTTACATACTTTCTGCGCTGATAGCGTTCTACTAATACATCCATAAATTTGAAAAGTTAAGGTTTAAGTGAATAATTATATGTTTTCTTTTTGATACTACAAATATACAAAATCAGAGAGGAGAAGTCAAGTAAATATGGTTTTATTTTCTCTGATAATATAAAAAGTTTTATACCGGATATGTATCAATACTATTTCGATAAATTGTCTTGATTATTTATACAATAGATCGTTTTATTTAGCATGTTTTTCCAAATATTCCAATGGCGGAACATAGTCATATATTTTTGTCATCGACGGATTATGTCCGAAATATACATTCCCAGTCTCTCCATTACGCTGCTTGGCAACGATAACCACCCCCAGTCCTTCTGTCGGGTAACCGCTTTCCCGGTCGGTGACGACGCGTTGCATGGCCGGTCGGTAAAGCAACATCACGACGTCCGCATCCTGTTCGATAGCTCCGCTCTCGCGCAGGTGTGCCAGTTCCGGACGTCCTCCGGGACGATTCTCCGACTCGCGGTTCAGTTGACTAAGCAGTACGACAGGAATATGCAGCTCCTTGGCCAGCAACTTGGCTTTCCGGGTGGCTTGTGCCACTTCTTGTTCGCGGTTGCGGTTGGCCTGCTTGGTAGCCATGTCGCAGAGTTGCAGGTAGTCGATAATAATTGCGTCACACTGATTGCGGCTCTTCAGTAGCCGGGCACTTGAGCGAATGTGATCCATGCTGACAGAAGTGCTGTCGTCCACGTAGATGGGGAGTCCCGACAGTTCTGAAGCTGCGGTGTGGGCATTTTCCATCTCTTGTGAGGTAGGTATTCCGTTTCTCCACCGGTAAGGATTAATGTTGCTCGCTGCTGCCAGCCATCGGTCGGCAAGGCGTTCCCCTTGCATCTCAAGACTGTAGACGGCCACCGCATTGCCCGCCATTGCCGCGCTGCGTGCCAGGTGCAGGGCAAAAGCCGTTTTACCTACGGAAGGCCGTGCGGCTATCACTATCAGATCACTATCCTGCAAACCGCCTGTTTTCTGGTCGAGTTCGGTCAGTCCGGTGGGGATGCCGGTGACGCCGTTCACGCTTTTGGCAATACGCAATTCAGCTTCTTTTAGCGTGTCGGTCATTAGGGTGTCCATGCTGCGCATGTGGTCGTGGTGTCCGGATTCGCCTTCGAGACGGTCGAGCAGGTTGTGCGCGTCGATGAGGGTGTCGTCGATGTCGATTGTCTCATCCATGGCGCAGGTGAGGAGTTTGTTGAAGCCGACTACGGCTTCGCGTGCCAGGTATTTCTGGTGGACGATTTGCGCGTGATACTCGATGTGGGCGGAGGAGGCTACCCGGCTGCTTAGTTGTACGATGGTATACGGTCCGCCTATCTTTTCGAGCACTCCGCGACGGGTGAGCTCTTCTTTGACGGTGAGAATATCTATCTTTTTGTTTGCCTGATACATGGCTATCAAGGCGGCGAAGATCAGCTGATGATGATCGTCGTAGAACATTTCGGGACGTAGCTTGTCGGCTACGAGTGGCAGAGCCTCCTGTTCTATCAGGCAGGCTCCAATGATGGCTTCTTCGAGTTCGCTGGCGTGTGGTTGCATTTCTTTTCGATGTTTTTTAGTCTATATATTCGTTTAAGAAAGCCTTGTCTTTCAGGTAGGTGGCGGCAAGGGGGATGAAACGTGTGTCGTTGGTGTGGTAGTAGACTTCCTCGATGTGGTCGATGGCTGTCCGTTGTTCCTCTTTGGTGAGCTTGTCCCATTCGCGGTGGGCACGGGCGACGTACTGTTTGGGTTTTTGCATCGTTTCATGATATTTATCCCAGAAAACATCGAACGCTTCGGATTTTTCTTTCTTTTTTTCTTCGCGGGCTTCCGGAGAGATGCAGCCGGTCCAGAAATCATAGTTGTTGATATGAATGTGGAAGATTCCTTTCTGGTGCGGGATGATCTTGATAATGCCCTCTTCCTGGATTTTTTGAAAGAAGCGGAGGGTTTTGGATCGGCTCCATTGGAAGAGTTGGCTCCAGTGTTGCTGGCTGATGACGGATTCTCCGCGTTGGCATACGATGTCGATCTGCTGAATCTTGTACGTGGTTTCCGAGTAGTTGGCGTGTATCAGGACTTGGAGGAGCGCTTCCAATTCTCCCGGAGCTTTATCGTTTATCTGGCGTTTTAACAGTGCTTTGGGAATCAGGATGTAGCCTTCGTGCAGGAGGTTTTCTGGAAGTTGTTTCATTGAGGCGTATTTTTATTTACTTGTTGTTGTTTGGGGTTATTCCCATGTGCACACATTGTCGGATGCGGCTGCGAAGGTAGTGTATGAATGGCTGTTCGTGCAAATCTTTTTTGGCTGGAATGAAGGTGTTTTGAACGGTATGGTGGTATTTGGGCTGTATTGGGGGCTGTAGGACGGAAATAATGTTGTTCTGTGTCACACCGCGCGGGTGTAAAAGATGAGATTGGGGGAATGAATAGAAAAACAGAGGTTCTGTTGGGATGAAACAGAGCCTCTGTTTATTAGAAATAGAACCTCTGTTTGCTGTAAATAGAGGCTCTATTCGGGGACATGCGGCTTTCTTTTTAGTATTTTTTTTGACAAAAAATCGAACAGCCAAACGAACACCCCCTGGAGGTGGCTCAACTGCTTGTCTGTCATGCGTTTGCAACGCTCGAAAAAAAGTAGGCGAACCACCAACCGAACATATATAAATACTAAAATATAATAATCTATATAATATAGTTCGTTCAACACGTTTTTTCTGTGTTTTAGGAGGTGTCAGGATGCAGTAAATCTTTACTTATGGGTGATGCGCTAACGTAGGATTATTTTTTCCGGTCCCCAAGTCATGAAAAGGATCTGCTGTTGCTTCGGACTTAGACGCGTTGTTTCGTGTACGTAATGTGCGGCTTTTAATTCATCGAAGAGCTGTTTGTCGAGTTCTATTTCGTTTCTCATTCTTTTGCTGGCTGTGTCAGCGTTAGAATATTCGGGAAAATACTCCTGCGCTATGGCAGAGAAGGTTTTAAAACCATTGATAACCCATTCTCGTTCTTCCATTTCTTCTTCGTTTTCGTTTGGATTCTCCATTTATGTTAAATTAAATTATGTATTAATACAACACTTCGTGTGTTGACTTTGCAAAGTTAATGAAAATATATTTGTTATGATAAAATAATTAATTTATTTTGTTCTATTGTTTGATCTATGTAATAAAATATTGTATTTGGTAAACTCCTTTTGTAAGCGTAGCTTTTTGTATCATAAAATTTGACTTGTTTTGTATTGATATATTTGCTAAACTTTTTTTCTTCTATACGCGTCTCAAATTAAATCGTATATTTGCGAAAAGAATCAAGATTGGGAATTATGAACGAAAACGTCTTAGCTAAACTGAAGATACTTGCGGAATCTGCCAAGTACGATGTTTCCTGTTCTTCCAGTGGTACGGTGCGCTCCAATAAGCCGGGCACGCTGGGAAACACTGTCGGAGGATGGGGGATCTGCCACAGCTTTGCCGAGGACGGGCGGTGTATCTCGCTATTGAAAATCATGCTTACCAATTATTGTATTTACGACTGTGCCTACTGTATCAACCGGCGTAGCAACGATCTTCCCCGCGCCACATTTTCCGTTTCGGAATTGGTGGAACTGACAATGGAATTCTATCGTCGTAACTACATTGAAGGGTTGTTTCTTAGTTCCGGAGTGGTCCGCAATCCGGACTATACGATGGAGAGACTGGTGCGTGTAGCCAAAGATTTGCGGCAAGTGTACCGGTTTAACGGTTATATTCATCTCAAGAGTATTCCCGGTGCCAGTCGTGAATTGGTGAATGAGGCCGGGCTGTATGCCGACCGTTTGAGTGTCAACGTCGAAATTCCCAAAGAAGAAAACCTGAAACTCCTTGCACCGGAGAAAGATCATAAAAGTGTATTTGCTCCGATGAAATACATTCAGCAAGGTGTGCTGGAGAGTAAGGAAGAACGGCAGAAGTTTCGCCATGCACCCCGTTTCGCGCCTGCGGGACAAAGTACCCAAGTGATTGTAGGCGCCACCTCCGAGTCGGATAAAGATATTCTTTTCCTTTCGTCGGCTCTTTACGGACGGCCGACCATGAAGCGTGTCTACTATTCGGGCTACGTTTCTGTGAATACATACGATAAACGTCTTCCGGCATTGAAGCAACCGCCTTTGGTACGTGAAAACCGGCTCTATCAGGCTGACTGGTTATTGCGCTTTTACCAATTCAAGGTGGACGAAATTGTGGATGATGCCTATCCGGATCTCGACCTCGAGATAGACCCGAAACTCTCGTGGGCTTTGCGCCATCCCGAACAGTTTCCTGTCGACATCAACAAAGCGGACTACGAAATGTTGCTCCGTGTGCCGGGAGTGGGAGTGAAGTCGGCGAAGTTGATTGTCGCCTCCCGCCGTTTTTCGCGACTGGGTTTTTATGAACTGAAGAAGATAGGAGTGGTGATGAAGAAGGCGCAATATTTCATCACCTGCAAAGAACTGCCTCTCCAAATGCTGACTGTGAACGAACTTTCGCCGCAACGGGTACGTAGCTTATTGCTCCCAAAACCAAAAAAGAAAGTGGATGAACGCCAATTACGACTTGATTTCTGATTTATGATTTATGAATTCTGATTAAACGAATTACTAAGTATGTTGATTAGCTTATATAATAATTTAGGTACAGATTACACGGTTTTTAGTGTTGTCATTGCTACAAAGAGTCCGCATTCATCCCTGTAATCCGTGCCTAAAATAAATCATAACCCGGAAGTCATAACCCATAAATCATAATTCATAACCCATAAATCATAAATCAGAAATCATAAATCTTGAAATTTTTTGTTTACGATAAAAGCTTTGATGGTCTGCTGACTGCCGTGTTCGACGCCTATTTTCGCAAGACCTTTCCCGATGATTTGTTGTCGGAAGGAGATGCTTTGCCCTTATTTTATGATGAGTTGCATACCGTAGTCACCGATGAAGAGAAGGCAGGGCGTGTGTGGCGGGGATTGCAGAAGAAAGTCTCTGTATCTGCTTTGGGCTGCCTCACACAAAGTTGGCTGTCGGAGCTTCCGGAGGTAGGGATGCTCATTTTTCGTTATATCCGTAAAGCGATCGACTCACCCCGTTCCATCGAAACCAATT
>OGNY01002286.1_pt1 | contig 10059 bp, 9 predicted proteins | sample 1573551 | NCBI WGS metagenome assembly OGNY01 (sample SAMEA2581885, study PRJEB24529) | metagenome | biome: Human gut stool | place: China | collected 2011
CGGCTGTGCGGGCGGCGACCTGCGCGAGCTGACGAAGAGAATGAATGCGGCGCTTTCCGGCCGCGGCGGTGGCAAGCCGAACTTTGTGCAGGGCAGCGTCAGCTGCCGCCGCGCGGACATTGAAACTTTCTTCACACAGAATTAACACGCTGTTCATTTCTTTTTTGCACTCGCTGCGGTATAGTAAAGAAAAGAACGAATTCTGAGCAGGAGTGAGCGATTTGCGGCACATTTTTATCATCAATCCCGCCGCCGGGAAAAAGGACGGCCGCCAGCGTGTGTACGCGATGGCAGAAAAGCTGAAAAGGGACCACAATTTGGACGTGGAGTGTATGCTCACCAAATCGAGCGGCCACGCGACGATGCTGACACGCGCCATCGCCGAGACCGGCGCCAAGGCCATTCAGCTGCACACCGGCGGCATGTGCCATCTGGACGCCGAGATGACCCGGCAGGGACTGGCCGGGCTGGGCACCGAGGGTCTCGATTTGGTGATTCTGGAAAACGTCGGCAACCTTGTCTGCCCTGCCGAGTTCGACACCGGCGCGGTGAAGAACGCGATGATTTTGTCGGTTCCCGAGGGTCACGACAAGCCGCTGAAATATCCGCTGATGTTCCAGGTCTGCGACGTCGTTCTTGTCAACAAGATCGACGTGCTGCCGTATTTTGACTTTGACATGGACAAATGCCGCGAGTATGTGGCCCTGCGCAACCCGAACGCAAGGGTCATTCCGATCTGCGCCCGGACGGGCGAGGGCATTGACGAATGGGCCGATTGGCTAAAAGAGCAGGTCAGGGCATGGCAGGCGTAAATAATCCAGCCGCGTTGTAGGGGCCGCACATGTGCGGCCCGCGGCCTTGCCGCAATCGCCCGTCCGCCATTTACAACCGGGCCGGGCATGCCCGGCCCCTACTGTGCAAAAACGGAGCAACGGCACAAAAAAGGAGCACACCATGAGCAAACCCACTGCGTTCCCGCTGGATGAGAGCAGGCTGCCCTTCGAGATTCCGAGGGACGAGCCGTACCGCGAGAAAATTGCCAGGCTGGGCCAGATGATCACGGACCGCATCCCGGCCAAAAAGGGCATTCTGACGAAGGATGACCCCGAATACTGGGGCTTGGCGTCCATCGTGACCGACGAGATGGCGGACGTTGCCTTAAAAATGAAGGTCCGCAAGCCCATGACCCTGTCCGAGCTGGTCAAGGCCACGGGCAAGCCAGCCGGGGAGCTGGAGCCGCTTTTGCAGCAGATGGCCGTCGTCGGTCTGCTGGAGTACAACTGGGAGAATCCCCGCCGCGAAAAGCAGTACATCCTGCCGATGTTCGTGCCCGGCAGCGCAGAGTTCTTCAACATGAACAAGCAACAGATCGCCGACCACCCCGAGGTGACAGCCTTCTTTGAGCGGATGACGTTTCTGCCGCTGGAGCACATCACCGCCATGGTGCCCCCGGGCGGCGCAGGCATCGGTATGCACGTCATCCCGGTGGAAAAAGCCATCGAGACCGAGAACCGATCCGCCGACATTGAGCACATCTCTCACTGGCTGAAAAAATACGACGGCAAGTATGCCGCCGGTCCGTGCAGCTGCCGTATGTCCCGCGCCGCCATGGGCGAGGGCTGCGGCGACGACCCCGACGACTGGTGCATCGGCGTGGGCGATATGGCCGACTACCTCGTCGAGACCAACAAGGGGCATTACGTGACCTACGATGAGGTCATGCAGATCCTGCAGAAGGCCGAGGACAACGGCTTTGTGCACCAAATCACGAACATCGACGGCGAGAACAAGATTTTTGCCATCTGCAACTGCAACGTCAACGTCTGCAATGCGCTGCGCACAAGCCAGCTGTTCAACACGCCGAACATGAGCCGCTCGGCCTACGTGGCGCGTGTCGAGCCGGAGAACTGCGTGGCCTGCGGGCGCTGTGTGGAGTACTGCCCCGCGGGCGCGGTCAAGCTGGGCCAGAAGCTCTGCACGAAGGACGGCCCCATCACCTACCCGAAGCAGGAGCTGCCCGACGCCGTGAAGTGGGGCCCCGACAAGTGGGCCATCGACTACCGCGACAAGAACCGCATCAACTGCTATGACACCGGCACGGCCCCCTGCAAGACGGCCTGCCCCGCGCACATTGCCGTGCAGGGCTACCTGAAAATGGCCGCGCAGGGCCGCTACCGCGACGCGCTGGCGCTGATTAAAAAGGAGAACCCCTTCCCCGCCGTCTGCGGGCGCGTCTGCAACCGCCGGTGCGAGGACGCCTGCACCCGCGGCACCGTGGATCAGGCCGTGGCCATCGACGCCGTCAAAAAGTTCATTGCCGAGCAGGACCTGAACGCCGCGCACCGTTACGTGCCCGACGTTGTCCAGCCGTCGCTGCAGGGCCCGTGGCCGCAGAAGATCGCCATCATCGGCGGCGGCCCCGCGGGTCTGTCCTGCGCCTATTTTCTGGCAGTGCAGGGCTACAAGCCCACCGTATTTGAGAAAAATGAGCGTCCCGGCGGCATGCTGCGCTACGGCATCCCTTCGTTCAAGCTCGAGAAAAACGTCATTGACGCCGAGATCGACATTCTGCGGGAGCTGGGCGTTGACATCCGCTGCGGTGTCGAGGTCGGCAAAGACGTCACGCTGGCCGAGCTGCGCCGACAGGGCTACCGGGCGTTCTATATCGCCATCGGCTGCCAGGGCGGGCGCCGGGCCGGTGTGCCCGGCGAGGACGCCGCGGGCATTGAGACCGCCGTCCACCTGCTGCGCACCGTCGGCGGTGACGAGAGCCGCAAAATGACCGGAAAGACCGTCGTCATCGGCGGCGGCAACGTTGCCATTGACGCGGCGCGTGTGTCTCTGCGCTGCGGTTCCGACGGCGTGACGATGGTCTGTCTGGAGCCGCGGGACAAGATGCCGGCCTCACCGGAGGAAATTGCCGAAGCCGAGGAGGAGGGCACCAAAATCACCTGCGGCTACGGCCCGAAGGAGTTCCTCTCCGAGAACGGCCATGTGGCCGCCGTCGTGCTGAAAAAGTGCACCGGCCTTTACAACGCGGAGGGCCGTTTTGCGCCCACCTACGATGAAAATGATACCATCACCCTGCCGTGCGACAACGTTGTTTTAAGCATCGGCCAGTGCATCGAGTGGGGCGATTTGCTCAACGGCGAGGCCGTGCAGCTGGGCCGCGGCCAGGGCGCTGTGGCCGACGCGCTGACCTACCAGACCGCCCAGCCGGACATTTTCGTCGGCGGCGACGTCTGCACCGGGCCGCGGTTTGCCATTGACGCGATTGCTGCGGGCAAGCAGGGGGCAATTTCCATCCACCGCTTTGTACAGCCCAACACCAGCCTGACGATTGCCCGCAACCGCCGCGACTTTCACGAGCTGGACAAGTCGAACCTGGCGCTGGGCGAGTATGACCGCGCGCCGCGCCAGTCCGCCGCGCTGGATGCGGGCATTGACGCGCGCCGTTCCTTCCGCGACGCACACCTGACGCTGACCGAGGATCAGGTCAAAATCGAGACAGCGCGCTGTCTGGGCTGCGGTGCCAGCGTTGTGGACCCGAACAAGTGCATTGGCTGCGGCGTCTGCACGACAAAGTGCGAGTTTGATGCCATCCGCCTGCACCGCGACCTGCCCGAGTGCAGCAAGATGGTCAGGAGCGAGGACAAGTTCAAGGCCATTCTGCCCTACATGGCGAAGCGCGAGATCAAGATCCGCTTTGCCAAGAAGGAGAAGTAATGCACGAGCTTGGCATTGTATTCCACATCATCCGCACGGTGGAGGACGTGTCCCGACAGAACGACGCGACGCGCATCCGGCGCGTGACGCTGCAGCTGGGCGAGGTCTCCGGCGTGGTGGAGAGCTATCTGCAGGACTGCTGGAAGTGGGCGGCGGCGAAATCGGAGCTTTTGCCCGGCGCGGTGCTGACCGTGGAGACCATCCCCGCCGTGACCGTGTGCGAGGACTGCGGCCAACAGTACCCCACCGTGCAGTTTGGCCGCACCTGCCCCCACTGCCAGAGCCCGCGCACCCACCTTTTGCAGGGCCATGAGATGTTGATCAAAGAAATCGAGGCCGTGGAGACAGGCCCCACCGCCCCGGAGAGAGCGTGAAGCTGCATGAAATACAAAATTTTCCGCATTGAGGAACAGATGTACGGCTGTGAGGAGCCGCCCGCCGACCAGCCGATTCTGGTTGACGTAGTGCTGGAAGGTGCTGACGGCACGCGGCGCGTGCTCCCCTACCCCGACGAAGCGCTGCGCCGCGGCGGGATGGAGGAAGGCGACAGCGTCGAATTGACCGACGGCATCCTTCGCAAGGTATAATTTCCCCAAAAACAAAAGGGGCTGTTGCGTGTGCAACAGCCCCTTCTATATTTTTTACAAAGGTTATTCTTCCGTAGAAATATCGCGGCCAAAGTATTTTTCGCTCAATGCCTTCAGCGTGCCGTCGGCGCGCAGCTCGTCAATGGCGGCATCAATGGCCGTGCGCAGGGCGGCAGTCTCGTCGCCCTTGCGCATCGGGATGGCGATCTGGTTCGCATCGTCAGTCAGCACGGCGATCTTCACATTCGCGTCGGGGTGCTCCTTCGTGTAATCGTAGAAGGTCATCTCGGCGTTCAGCGTCGCGTCGATGCGCCCGCTCAACAGCAGCTCAAACGTCTGGTTCAGGTCGTCAACGCCCGTCACCGTCGCGCCGTACTGCTCGGCCAGCTCGGCGTAGGTGCTGGAGATCGTGTTTGCGGTCTTTTTGCCCTTCAGGTCCTCCAGCGTGTTGATGCTGTCATCGTCGGCCTTGGTGATGACGGCGGTGCGGTTGAAGGGCGTCGAGAAGTCGTATTTTTCGGCGCGTTCGGGGGTGATGTCCACGCCGTTGACCATGATGTCATAGCGGCCCGCGTCCAGACCGGCCAGCAAGCCGTCCCACTCGCCCTCGACAAACTGCGGCTCAACGCCCAGCTTCTTCGCGATCTCGGTGGCGACCTCGACGTCGTAGCCGACGAGGTTGTCGTTTTCATCGTGGTAGGTCCAGGGTGCCCATGTGCCCTCCATCGCAACCGTGATGGTACCCTTGGCCTGGATCTCGCTCAACAGGTCGCCGGACGCGGCCTCGGCGGTGCTCCCGGCGGCGGATTCCGCTGCGGGCGCGGTGGTGGCGGCACTGCTGCCGCAGGCGGTCAGGGCCAGCGCGGCGGTCAGGGTCAGGGCGGTCAGCTTGGTCAGGTTCTTCATTACAATAGGCTCCTTTGCTTGTAGGTCTGCAAAAATTCTTTGGTGCGGGGCTGCTGCGGGTCATTGAAGAACGCCTCGGCGGTGTTCTGCTCCACAATGACGCCCTGCTCCATGAACACCACGCGGTTGGCCGCGTGGCGGGCAAAATCCATCTCGTGGGTCACGACCAGCATTGTGCGGCCTTCCCCGGCCAGGCTGCGCATGACGGCCAGCACCTCGCCGGTCAGCTCGGGGTCCAAAGCGGACGTAGGCTCGTCGAAATAGATGATCTCCGGGTCGGCGGCCATGGCGCGGGCAATCGCCACGCGCTGCTGCTGCCCGCCGGAAAGCTGGCTGGGGTAGTAGTCGGCGCGGTCATCCATGCCGACCTTGACCAGCGCGGCGCGGGCGATCTCCTCGGCCCGGCGGCGCGGCATTTTGCGTGCGATGATAAGCCCCTCGGTCACGTTTTGCAGCGCGGTCTTGTTGGCAAACAGGTTATAGCTTTGAAAGACAAACCCCGTGCGGCGGCGCAGGGCGTTGGCCTCGGCGTGGGTGACGCGGGCCAGGTCTACGCGCTGGTCGTCAAACAGCATCGTGCCGCCGTCGGACTTTTCCAAAAAGTTCAGGCAGCGCAGCATCGTTGTTTTTCCGCTGCCGCTGGGGCCTAAAATGGCGACGACGTCGCCCTTGTTCACGTCCAGATCGATGCTCTTGAGCACCTGCAAATCGCCAAAGGACTTGCGCAGATTTCTGATTTGCAGCATAGTTCAGCTCCTTTGCGCGCCCTTGCTGTTGAGGTACCGCTCGCCGACGGCCTGCAGGCGGGTCAGCACGGTGCAGAACAGCAGGTAAACCAGACCGACCTCAATGTAGAGGGCCAGCGGCTCATAGGTACGGGCCACAATGCGCTGGGTCGTCATGAACATTTCGGTCACGGTGATGTTCGCGGCCAGCGAGGTATCCTTGACCATGGCGATCAGCGTACTGGCCAGCGTGGGGAAGGCCGTGCGCAGCGCCTGCGGCAGGATGATGCGGCGGATGATCTGTAAGTAGCTCATGCCGACGCACTGCCCCGCCTCCATCTGGCCTTTGGGCACGGATTCCAGCGCGGCGCGGATGGTCTCGGCGCAGTACGCGCCCTCGTTGATGGAAAAGACGAGCACCGCCGCGGGGAACGGCTCAATCAGGATGCCGACGCCGGGCAGGCCGTAGAACACAACGAACAGCTGCACCAGCACGGGCGTGCCGCGGATGACCCAGATATAAAACCGGGCCAGCCGCTGCAAAACGGGCACATGGGCAAACTGCACCAGCGCCACCGCCACCGCGATGATAAGCGCCAGCGTGAACGAGATGGCGGTCAGCGGGATGGTGACGGTCAGGCCGGGCAGCAATATTTTACCAAAGGAATCCACAAGGATTCCCCACAGGCGTTCGGACATGGGGCGGAACTCTCCTTTTTTGGTTGGGGTTGCGGGAATATTTCCCACTAAAACGGTATGCTATGAGATTGTAGCACACTTTGCCAAATTTTGCAAGAGTGAAATTTGAAGTGAAGTTTAAGGTTGGAGCAGCGTGTCGAAACGCTCTTGTAGGGGCGAGCATTGCTCGCCCGTGCCCGTTTGCCATGTATGAAAACTGTCCCGGAAATTGCGTTGCGGCGGTAAGCTGACGGGCAACCCATGGTCGCCCCTACACACGCAATAAGGCAGGGATGCAATTTTTCGACAGTCCGGCCTCCCTTGTCAAAGGGAGGCTTTTACCCTGCGGGGTGAGGGTGGGGGATTGCACGGAAGGTTTGCTGTGGCCGGAAACGGGCACGGCGGCCAGAGGGCTGGCCGCCCTACGTTCCCCTTTTTCGGTAGAATGTAGGGCGGGGTGCCCCCACCCCGCCGAAGTTAGCGGCAGGCAAAATGTTACGGGATTGGCAGACCGTAGGGGCGGATTCCATATCCGCCCGTGGGAATCCGTGCTAGAAATGGAATTGAGTGAAACCACAACAAAAGCATAAAAAATCCCACCGCCGGGTGGCGGTGGGATTTATAGTACTTAAAAATTATTTATTTCCACTGACCTGTGCAGTATAGCCCGTGACCTTCGCAGCCGCATCAGTAGCAGAGACAACGCCTTTCATCGTAGAACCCCAGTTTCCATTGGAATAAACAATAGCATTCTTACCATCAGAATAAACGAGGGTAGCAACTTTGACCGCCTTATAGTTTGGATCACTGCTGGCCGTCATGCTAAAGCTCCAACTTGCTTTGGCTTTCAGTTCGGCAAGCTGGTTAATCTGCGCTGCCATCTGGTCAGAGACGTTTTTCTTATCAGCATCACTTGCCCCCTTAAGGGAAACAGTTGTTCCGTTAACCACAACATCGCCCGTACCATAACCCTCAGACACCGTAGCCTGAGCCGCAGTCAAAACCATAGCACCTTCAGAAATCAGAGACTGCTCTTTCGCCTTGTCGATGTAGCCGGTCAGGGCCGGGATCAGCAGGGCGGCCAGGATGGCCAGGATGACCAGAACGACGATGAGCTCAACCAGGGTGAAGCCCTTCTTGTTCTTCATTTTGCGAATTTTCTCGAACATGACAAATTCCTCCAATAAATTCAGTAAGGACATCGTGCGTCCTCATTTGTGAAAATATAATATCACATAATCTGCCAAATTTCAACAGCCTTATGTAAAAACAGCAAAAAACATTTTTTTGCTTCTATTTTCAATTTCCCACCGCTTTGCCTGTTGTATTCCAACCGTCTTGCCGTGGCTGCACCTCTGCCGCCGCGCGGAATTCTATACATATTACCGTCATTTTTAAAAATCAGCTGCGCCGTCACGCCAAAAAACGCGGACAACACCGCCGCCATTGAAACCGCACATATATTGCGTTCATTTTATCTGTGCTGTCTCTGTCGGTGCGGGCAGCAGAGCGCATCGCGTATGGATTTCAGCGTATACAGGCCAATTTTACAGGCGGGCAATTTTTGTGCTATTTTGCATTTTTCCGTGTCCTCTCTCTCCTGCCCGGCCACTGGGACGCTCTTTTGTGAAAACACCGCAGATTCCGGTGCAAAAGTGTGGTATACTGCAAGATTTTGTGCTATACTGGATAAAAAATCAACACAGCCGGGCCGCGCCCGGCACAAAAGGGGCCACACATGAAAAACACCACCGAGGAAAAACGCGAGGCCATCCCCAACAGCGTCAGCCGAATGCTGCTGGCGGGTATCGGCGTACTTTTGCAGGTTTTATGGATCTTCTGGCTTGCCCTCAAGCTGAACGACTACTCCACCGCCATTCAGGTATGCACGTCGGTACTGACATTTTTGATTACGTTGCGTATATATGGGCTGCATATCAACTCCGCGTATAAAATTTCGTGGATCATTCTGATTTTGCTGTTTCCTATCTTCGGTCTGACCATCTATCTGCTGTTTGGCCGCAGCGGGGCCGTCAGCGTCATGCGCCGCCGTTTCGGCAAAAATATGACGATGCTGCGCCGGTATCACGCACCCATTTTGCAGCAGCGCCGCGCCCTGCCCTACCCGGACCGCATCACCCGCAACCACGCCCGCTATTTGCAGGACCGCGCGGGCTACCCCGCCTATGACAACACCGATGTGACGTTCTACGGCGACACCTGCGAGGCGCTGGAGGCCCAGAAAACAGCCCTGCGCAGCGCGGAAAAGTTTATTTTCATGGAATACCACGCCATTGAGGACGCCTCCGCCTGGCAGGAGCTGGAGGATATTCTGGCCGAGCGCGCCGCCCACGGCGTGGAGGTGCGCGTATTTTACGACGACGTGGGCAGCATCGGGTTTATCAACAGCAAATTTGTCAAAAAGCTGGCGGGGCGCGGCATCCAGTGCCGCCGGTTCAACCCGGTCATCCCGATTTTGAACGTCTTTATGAACAATCGCGACCACCGCAAAATCACCGTTGTGGACGGGCGCGTCGGCTTTACCGGCGGCTACAATCTGGCGGAGGAGTACTTCAACCGCACCCACCCTTACGGCCAGTGGAAGGACAGCGGCATCCGGCTGGAGGGCGACGCCGTGCGCGGCCTGACGCTGATTTTCTTAGAGCTGTGGGGCGCAACGCAGAAGGCCGCACCCGAGGTCGAGCGCTATCTGCCCGATGTGCCCTACACCGCGCGGGAGAATGCCGTGGTGCTGCCCTACGCGGACAATCCGCTGGACGACGAGGCCACCGGCGAGAACGTCTACCTGAACATGATCCGCAGTGCGAAGGACTACGTCTACATTACAACGCCCTACCTTATTTTAAGTGACGAGATGCAGCGCACACTGCGGCTGGCCGCGTCCAGCGGCGTTGATGTGCGGATCATCACGCCGGGCATCCCGGACAAAAAGCTGATCTTCTCGGTCACGCGCAGCTATTACGCCAGCCTTGCCAAGAGCGGCGTGCGCATTTATGAGTACGCGCCCGGGTTCATCCATGCGAAGCAATGCGTAGCCGACGGCACGGAAGCCGTAGTGGGTACGATCAATTTTGACTTCCGCAGCCTGTACCTGCACTTTGAGAACGCCTGCTGGTTCTGCGGCTGCAGCGCCGTGGCCGATGTGCGCCGCGATTTTGACGCGCTGTTCCCCGTCTGCCGCGAGGTCACGCAGAAGTACGCTGACACCCGCAGCCTGGCCGTGCGCGGCTGGGACTGCGTGCTGCGGCTGTTCAGCCCGCTGATGTGACGGGCTGTGCGCCGGGCGCGGCAAGTGGAATTTTCCCAAAGAAATCTGTACTATTCCACGTTGCAAACCGCCGCTGCGCGCCGTACAATAAAGACAAAATCCAGACTGTCGAAAAAAGCGTTGCTGCGGTAAGTTGACGGGCGACCCA
>OGNY01002296.1_pt1 | contig 10010 bp, 4 predicted proteins | sample 1573551 | NCBI WGS metagenome assembly OGNY01 (sample SAMEA2581885, study PRJEB24529) | metagenome | biome: Human gut stool | place: China | collected 2011
ATTTTCCAGATCCAGCAACAAGCGGTTAGTATGATCGCGTTCCGTCAATGCCCCTACCGGACAAACAGCTACACATTGTCCGCAATAAGTACATTCACTATCGCTCATCATCTTATCGAAAGCCGGAGCAATCGTAGTATTGAAACCACGGCGAATGGCTCCCAAGGCGCCTACCGTCTGCACTTCATTGCATACACTCTCGCAACGTCTGCAGAATATACACTTATCCATATTCCGCACAATGGACGAAGTGACTTCACGCTTACGAGGCGAAAGTTCCCCACCATTATAAGGCATCCGCCGGATATTAAAACGTAATGCCAAAGTCTGCAACTCACAGTTGCCGCACTTCGGACAGGTAAGGCAATCATTCGGATGATCCGAAAGTATCAGTTCAGCCACCACCTTGCGGGCATTCATCACACGCAGGGTACTGGTACGCACCACCATTCCTTCTGTACAACGGGTGGCGCAGGCGGGAGCCAGATTACGGCGTCCTTCCACCTCCACGACACAGATACGGCACGAAGCCGGATTATTCTTAACGCAAGTCCCCTTCAAATCAATATGGCAAAGGGTAGGTATATCTATACCGATTTTCCGCGCGGCTTCCAGGATAGTCGAGCCTTCGGGCACGGTAATATAATGGCGGTCTATTTGTAGGGTTATTTGTTTTTCTTCCATAGCAGTAGATTTTAGCAGACAAGAATAGCTTTGAATTTACAGCGTGCCATGCACATGCCGCACTTGATACATTTCTCGGGGTGGATGACATGAGGTTTGCGTACCAAGCCGCTGATGGCATCCGCCGGACAATTCTTGGCACACAGGTGGCAACCGATACAAAGTTCCGGATTAATGGTATAGGTCAGCAGGGACTTGCATTGTTTGGCGCGGCAGGTCTTGTCTCTGACATGTTCCAGATATTCGTCACGGAAGTTGTCGAGGGTAGACAACACCGGATTCGGGGACGTCTGTCCCAGTCCGCAGAGTGCCGTGTCTTTTATCACCCGTCCGAGGGTGGCAAGCGTGTCCAGGTCTTTTTCCGTGCCCCGTCCTTCCGTTATCTTGTTCAGCAGTTCCAGCAGGCGTTTGTTGCCGATACGGCATGGGGTACATTTACCGCAGGATTCTTCGACGGTAAAGTCGAGATAGAAACGGGCGACGGATACCATACAGTCATCTTCATCCATCACGATCATGCCTCCCGATCCCATCATGGAACCGGCTGCCAGCAGGTTGTCGAAGTCAATGGGAGTATCCAGATGTTTCTCCGTCAGACAGCCCCCTGACGGACCGCCTGTCTGTACGGCTTTGAATTTCTTTCCTCCCTTGATGCCTCCGCCGATTTCGTAGATTACTTCCCGCAGGGTAGTTCCCATCGGTACTTCGATCAGTCCGACATTGTTGATCTTTCCGGCAAGAGCGAAGACTTTGGTGCCTTTGGAGCGTTCCGTTCCGATGGAGGCGAACCATTCGGCGCCTTTGGTCAGGATAATGGGAATATTGGCGAGGGTTTCCACATTGTTCACATTGGTCGGTTTGCCCAGATAACCGGATTCGGCGGGGAAAGGAGGTTTCAGGGTCGGCTCTCCCCGTTTTCCTTCCATCGAGTGGATGAGGGCGGTTTCCTCGCCGCAGACGAATGCGCCTGCTCCGTAACGGATCTCTATGTCGAAGCTGAAATCTGTCCCCAGGATGTGGTCTCCCAGTAATCCGTATGCACGGGCTTGCTCAATCGCTTTTTTGAGGCGGTTGATGGCCAGCGGATATTCGGCGCGGATGTAGACCAGTCCTTTGGAGGAACCGATGGAGTAACCGCAGATGCACATCGCTTCTACAATAGAGTGCGGGTCGCCTTCCATGATGGAGCGGTCCATGAAGGCGCCGGGGTCGCCTTCGTCGGCGTTGCAGACAACGTACTTTACGTTCGATACCTGCTTACTGGCAAATTCCCATTTCAAGCCGGTGGGGAAACCGCCCCCACCGCGTCCCCGCAGGCCGGAGCGTTTGATGACGTCGATGACGTCGGCAGGCTGTTTGTTGAGAAGGCAGTCGGCCAGTGCGAAGTATCCTTCACGGGCGATGTATTCTTCTATATTTTCGGAGTCGATGAATCCGCAGTTGCGCAAGGCGATGCGGAGTTGTTTCCGGTAGAAGTCCATGTGTTTGGAGTCACTGACAGTTTGTTCGGTCTTCGGGTCTATGTAGAGCAGCCGTTCGATTCTTCGTCCTCCGATGATGTGTTCGTTGATGATTTCCTCCGCATCTTCGGGAGTGACTTGGGTATAGAACGTATTGTCAGGAATGATCTTTACGATGGGACCCTTTTCGCAGAAGCCGAAGCAGCCTACTGTGATGACGTCTACTTTGTCGGTTATCCCGTTTCTTTCAATGGCTTTTTGAAGATTTTCAGTGATGCCCTGACTGGAAGAGGCTTTACAACCGGTACCTCCGCAAATAAGAATCTGGAGGTGTGCTGTTCCGGACGCCAGCCCGCAACATTTTTCGGAAACCTTTTCATTACTTTCTTCGCGCAATGAAAGATGGTGCTCCGCTCTCTTCCTGATTATTTGCAAATCATGGATAGATAGTATTTTCATAAGTATCAGAATTGTTAGATTTCTGCAAATATAATTCTTTGTTCGGAATTAACGCTTTGTTTAGAGAAAATAAATATTCTTCTTTGGTGCCGGCTTGCAGAAGTATGGTATGAAATCTTTATTTTTAACACTTTTAATAGACGGTGTTAACTATAATAGTAGCATAAAAAAATTATCTTCGCATCGAAAAAGGGCGGATACCCATATGAATCCAACGATAGTTGGGGAGATTCGCAAGAACATTGTGGAGTGACTTATGGGGACCTGCCGGTATTGTATCTGAATGGGGAAATGCTCCTTGTATGAAGTATATATAGCTTGATGGCAAGGATGTACAGCAAGAGTTCCGGCGGGGACGGGGAAACGTAAGTTGCCTCCCTGATACAAAGGGAAAAAAGGGGATTGTGATAGCCTGTAAGTGGTATGCTTGCAGGCTATCTTTTTGAGTATACTTGAATGTCCGGAGTATGAAGGCAGTCCGTACCGGTGAAAATAAAAACGGGTTTTCTGATACCAGTTAGGTAAATAATTCCTTATTTTCGTATTAAATACGTAGCAAACGTAAATAAGAAATGGAAGTATGAGACGAATTTTGTTAGGATTGTGTGTGCTTTTTTTCCTGAATGCGCACGGGCAGGAGATTCCGTTGCCGGAGAAGATGCCGCAGGATCATCCGAGAGTACTGACTACCCCGGAAGGAAAAAAAGAAACATGGAAGTTGATCAAGAAGGAAGCATGGGCACAAGATGTCTTTAACAAGCTGAAAGAACGGACGGAAGTATATACGCGACGTACGGAAAGTCAGCCGGACTGGTTATTATCCCGTTTGGCCATGTACTGGAAGTCGCATGCAACGGAAGTGTACGTGAAAGGTGAGGTGTTCGACCATGCCGGAGGCGCGAAGGCACCTGCCCCGACAGTTCGCTATACCGGAACACGAGGGACGGCCGCTACGCACGGTCGACCTAAACTGGAAGATGTAGTACCTTATGACGATAGTGCGGAAGGAAACGTGACTTTCTGCAACAATGCCCTGAAAGGTCGTCCGCTGGAGAGTGTGCATCCGTCCAAGACCGGACGCAATATTGAAAGTCTGAACTGTGAGATTCTGGGAATTGCCCGTGACGCCGCTTTCCTCTATTGGATGACGGGAGAAGAAAAGTATGCCCGGCTGGCTGCCGGTGTTTTCGATACTTATATGACGGGAATCTATTACAGAAATGTTCCTGTTGACCTGAATCACGGGCATCAGCAGACACTGGTGGGGCTGACTTCTTTTGAAGTGATCCATGAGGATGCTTTGCATATCGTTGTCCCTTTGTATGACTTTCTCTATCATTATCTGCAATCCAACTATCCGGATAAGATGATGATTTATGCCGGCGCATTGAAGAAATGGGCGGATAATATTATCACCAACGGAGTCCCTCATAACAACTGGGATTTATTGCAGGCACGATATATCATGAACGTGGGACTGGTGCTGGAAGATAATGAAGAGTATGCGGACGGGAAAGGACGCGAATACTATATTGACTACGTAATGAACCGTTCGAGCATCCGCCAGTGGAGTCTGACCAAGTTGGCCGATTACGGCTTTGACTCCGAAACGGGAATATGGGCGGAATGTCCGGGATACAGCAGTGTAGTTATCAATGACTACGCGAACTTCACCCATCAGTTTGACCATAATCTGCAGTATGACTTGGTAAAGGCAATGCCTGTGCTGGCAAAAGCCGTAGCGGCCACTCCGCAGTATCTTTTTCCGAACCGGATGATCTGTGGTTTCGGAGATACGCATCCAAGTTACTTAAGTACGAACTTCTTTATCCGGATGATACAGAATGCGCAGGCAAACGGAAAGAAAGAGCAGGAACGTTACTTCACCGCTTTGCTGAAATGTCTGAATCCGGAGGAAGGCAGCGAAAAAAGTGGCAAGAAGAATGTACGGGCCTCTGTCAACTCCTTCTTTGAGGACAAGCCGTTAGTGTTGGACCCGAAGGTGGAGGCGGGGAAAATCGAGGATTATGTATCTCCTCTGTTCTATGCCCCCAACGTATCGTGGCTGGTACAGCGCAACGGAATGCATCCGCACAACAGTCTGATGATTTCTCTCAATGCAAGTGAAGGCAATCATATGCACGCGAATGGCATTTCGATGGAGCTTTATGGAAAAGGATATGTGCTGGGACCGGATGCGGGTATCGGACTTTTTCTGTATAGCGGTCTGGACTATGCGGAATATTACTCTCAATTCCCCAGTCATAATACGGTTTGTGTAGATGGCATTTCCAGTTATCCGGTGATGAAAAGTAATCATTCTTTCGATTTGCTTTCCTGTTTTCCGGCTTCGGCGGAACCGGGTAAAGGATTTACTTCCGTCACCTATAGTCAGGTAGCTTTCCGTGAGCCGGAGAGCAGGGCGGATCAGACTCGACTGATGGGCATTGTTACTACCGGTCCGGAGACAGGGTATTATGTGGATGTATTCCGCAGCCGGAAAGAACGGGGAGGCGATAAAATGCACGATTATTTCTACCATAATCTAGGTCAGACAATGACACTAACGGCTGCCGACGGCACGGACTTGAATTTGCAGCCTACCGAAGAACTTGCTTTTGCAGGTGCCCATCTTTATGCTTATTCCTACTTATATGATAAGAAAGTGGCTACCACCGGTCAGGATGTGAAAGTGACTTTTACCATCGATATGAAGGATAAAGGCGGAGATGATATTTCCATGAATCTCTGGATGAAAGGAGAACCGGAACGGGAAGTGTTCACCGCACTGTCACCGATGACCGAAGGATTGAGCCGGACTCCCCATATGCCTTATAATATAAAGGAACAGCCTACGCTCACCTTCGTTGCCCGGCAGCATGGAGAAGCATGGAATCGTCCTTTTGTTGCTGTTTATGAACCAAGTACGCAGAAAGAGCCTTCGGCTATTCAATCTGTCTCTTACTTCGATGCGGAAGAGCCCGGTTTGAAAGACTTTGCCGGTATCTGTGTGGAAAGTAAAAACGGGCGTACTGACCATATTTTCTCTTTGACGGATTCGTCGCAGACCGCAACCTATCAGGGAATGAAAGTGAAAGCGGACTATGCCGTAATCAGTAACGAATATGCGGGAAACCGGACGCTGTTTATAGGGAACGGAACGCAACTGATTGCATCCGGTATCAGTATCCAGACTTCGGAGGCTGCTAATGTGCTGCTCGAAAAGAAGCAGGGAAAATGGTATATTCTTTCTTCTGCCCCCTGTAAGATAGTGATTGACGGAAAAGCGGTGCAATCTGGAATAACCACCGAATTGACGTTGTTGGCTGTACAATAAGAATCATTGTTAGATGAATAAACATATCATTGTTTTAATTGAACGATTGTTGTTTTGCGAGTTTTCATAAATATCTTTGATAGAGAATAGGTGAATCGTCTTTATTGTTCGTAATACTATAAAAGAATTTTATTCGATAATATCATGAAGAAATATTGGTTCTTATTATTAGCTGCATTATTAGGTGGTGCAACTTGTATCTTTGCTAAAGACACGCTTGCAACCTGGAAGGCTCCCGCAGGAGTTGCTTTAAATAGTGATTTTACGGTTAAGGTCCGTTTGCAAGATGGAGTCTGGCATACCTTATCTTCTTATCTGATTAAGGTGGATGAGGTAAGAGATACACGACATTATGTAGAAAATGCTTCGATGGCAATTTTTGATTTTACAGGAAAAGTGGAAGTAGCCGTAACCTATAATTTGGGAGAAGTACAGACGGCAAAAGTCCGTCCTCTCTCGTATGATATCCCATTTCAGATCGATGGTAATACAGTAACTTTTACATTAGAGCATCCTCGAAATTTGTCAGTAGAAGTAAATGGGGATATTTTTCATAATTTTCACTTATTTACAGGATCTCCGGAAAGAACGATTCCGGACAAAGATAATCCGGAAGTAATTTACTTTGGTCCTGGAATACATACAGTTAAAAATGGGGAATTGAGAGTGCCATCCGGTAAGACTGTGTATCTGGCAGGAGGAGCTGTTTTAATGGGGCGTGTCCTAATCGAAAACGTACATGATGTAAAATTGCTAGGAAGAGGAATTATCGATCATTCTATAAAAGGAGGTATTCGTATTGCGAATTCCCGAGATGTCTATGTAGAAGGAATTGTTGCTACTCAATGTGCGACAGGAGGGTCGGAAAATGTTACTATCCGTAATGTCAAAAGTATTAGTTATTATGGGTGGGGAGATGGCATGAATGTTTTTGCGAGCAATAACGTATTATTTGATGGTGTCTTCTGCCGTAACTCAGATGATTGTACAACTGTTTATGGCACTCGTTTGGGATTTGAAGGAGGTTGTCGGAATATAACAATGCAGAATTCCACTCTTTGGGCAGATGTAGCCCATCCTATTTTTATTGGAATTCATGGTAATTCTAAAGCTCCCGAAGTTTTGGAAGATCTGAATTATATTAATATTGATATATTGGATCATAGAGAGAAACAAGTCGATTATCAAGGATGTATGGCTATTAATGCAGGTGATAACAATTTAATACGCAATGTTCATTTTGAGGACATCCGTGTTGAGAATTTCCGTCAGGGGCAACTTGTCAATTTACGTATCTTTTATAATGAAAAATACTGTACTGCTCCCGGAAGAGGAATTGAGAACGTATTGTTTAAGAATATATCCTATACCGGAGAGAATGCGGAACTTTCTATTATTGAAGGATATGATGAAAAACGTAAGGTAAAGAACATACGTTTTGAAAATTTGAAAATAAATGGAAAATTGATTGATGATAATATGCCGGACAAACCTCGGTGGTATAAGACTTCAGATATGGCACGCATATATGTAGGACCTCATGTGGAAAATATTGTTTTTACAAGTGATGTAGCTCAGTCACAACGTCGTTTTGTTCATCCGGGTATTACTTATACGCAAGGTGACCTCGATCGTATGAAAGCAATGGTAGAGGCCAGACAAGAACCTTATTATTCTACCTTTTTGAAATTGAAGGAGTCTTCTTATTCATCACTTGATGCACCTGTGGTGAATCGTGGAGAGCAAATAAAGGAAGGGCGATTTAATGCTACAATCGGGGTGGATGGGCGTCGTGCTCATGATTTAGCTCTTCTTTGGCACTTGACAGGAGAAGAAGCCTATGCACGTAAGGCTGTAGAATATTTGAATGCAAATTCTTATTATACTAATACTAGTAGCCGTGGTACAGGACCGTTGGATAATGGGAAAATTTATTTGTTAATAGATATATTGGAAATGATGAGAGATTATTCTGGATGGACACGGCAAGATCAGCAACGTTTCAAAGATATGCTGGTTTATCCGGGGTATAGTAATACGGAAAATTATTCTGCTAAATATGCTAATTATCTGGATGATACAAAAAATGGAGTAACTTTTTATTGGAATATCTATAATTTTGATGCAGCGCGTTTCGGTAATCAAGGATTGTTTGCAGCACGCAGTATGATGGCAATGGCTATCTATCTTGATAATGAGATAATGTATGACCGTGCTTATCGCTATTTACTGGGAATGAAACATCGTAAAGATGATTTGCCATATCCTTCAGGACCGGCTATTTCCAGCGATCAACCCATTCATGTTTCTCCTACTATGATTGATTATAAATTGTTACAACGGAAGAATGATATTCAGGATTATGGTTATGACGAACAGCTTCAATATTATATTTATCCTAATGGTCAGTGTCAGGAATCTAGTCGTGATCAGGGACATGTATTAGCCGGGTTGCACAATTATGTTGCTATTGCAGAAATGGCATGGAATCAGGGGGATTCTTTATATAGTAGTTTGGACAATCGTTTATTGCTCGGGCTAGAATGGAGTTATCGTTATAACCTGTCAAGTATTCAATCTTACAAAAAACAGGAAACACCTTGGGAGCCAACAGGATTAACAAAGGATATGAATGAAGTCACATTTGATAACGGGAAATATCTCCAGATAAAAAGTCGTAGCGGACGTTGGGAGTCTGTGAATATCTCCTCTCATGGACGGGGAGATGTTGCCGGGACAGGAGGAACCAGAGAAATGGCATTGGCACATTATGCGGTGCGTAGTGGATTACCGGCTGAAAAATATACCTGGTTACAGCGTTATCGTGATTATATGATAGAACGTTATGGATGTGAGAATTGGGGAGTAGCCCCGAATTGGTTTTATGAGTGGACTGGTTGGGGGACTTTAACTAAGCGACTGACCCCTTGGATGGCAGGTGATCCGGTTACTTTTTCTACAGGTAAGCGAGTTTCCGGTTTGCATCAATTGCCCAGTACAATTTTGGCTGCTGATTATGATTATTATTGTATATCAGAAAATCCTGAAGGGCATACCTATCATAATATAGGGACAGTACGTGGAAATGAGTATCGTCCGGATGGAGCAGTTGAATTACAGAAAATAGATAATAAATACGTAGTGGTTCAGGTAGAAGACGGCGAGTGGATGAATTATACTGTTAATATCCCTAAAAGTGGAGCTTACGCTGTTTATCTTACTTATTCGGCAAATTCCTCTTCACATGTAGCAATGGCCTCTGATCAGGGATTAGAAATCTCGTCTTCGATCCCTTCTTCTAAAAAGTGGAAAGAAACAAAACTTGGCGAACTTTCACTTTCGGCTGGTGCCTGTGTATTGCGTTTACGTGTTGACAAGGCCGGACAAAAGTTATGTCTCAGTGCTTTCCGATTGGAAAAAGTAGAAAGGGATAGATAAAGTGGTGATATGATATAAGTATGTGTGAAGCATTTTTAGGGAGTAATTAACGTATTACTCAAGTAATTTGTAGGAAAATATAGAAAAAGAACAGAAAAATGATCATTATGATATTATAAATTACTATTTTTGTGCACTCTGTTACAGGATGATATTCTGATCCTGATAATTGAACCGTTGAGCATGTTTTATATTATAAATGATAGATATATGAAATTATTAATTTTTATTTCGTTATTTGGAGGCTTATTGTTAGCCTCTTGTGGTAGCAGTAGTTCACAAAAAAATGCAAGTACACAAGAAGTAAATCCGGCAGACACTATTTATTTAGGTGATTTACGTGAAAAATTTGAAGGAGATAGTATTTTCTTTAAGGTGGTTGCTCCTGACTTGATGCTGATGGATTACCAGTACTTCTGGGCGGCTACAGAGTCTGAAGCTGTGGAGAAAGGACTGACTAAAGAATATTATAAGCGTGTTAAGAAAGAAATTTCAGAAACCAATGAAGCAATTAAAAAAGGTGTAATGAAAGGTGCGGATGTAAAACGTATACCGGATTTCCAAGAAGGACAAAAGAAATAAATCGTTTCAAAGAGAAATTGATTATTGCTATGATAGATAAAAAGAAGGGA
>OGNY01002297.1_pt1 | contig 10009 bp, 10 predicted proteins | sample 1573551 | NCBI WGS metagenome assembly OGNY01 (sample SAMEA2581885, study PRJEB24529) | metagenome | biome: Human gut stool | place: China | collected 2011
GCTGAACTTCTCAGGCGGCCCTGTCCTGCGTTCCGTCGCCGCCGCGGTCTCGCGGCCCTGTTCCACCGCGCCCGGCGTGCGTTCGCCATGTAAGGCGCTTTCGCTTTCCTGTCCGCTCTGCGACAGCGCGTTTTCAGCCTCGCGGTTGAAGCAGCTCGCCTTTTCGTCATACTGGTCGATCTCGGCATAGGCATCGCCCATGATCTCTTCCCACACATAGAGCTCGATATCGCTCTCGCTCATTCCCGCGTAGTCGCCCGTCAGCGCTGCATAGCGGTCAAAGTAGGCGTCGTACACCTTGCCCCACTCTTCGCTGCTGTACCGGCTCTGAACGTCGCGCATAAACGTCCTGACGTTCTCGCGCCTCGCCACTTCGGCCAGATAATGCGCTGTTTCATGCTCGATCGTCTCGCTCACGCTGCGCTGCACTGAACCGGCATTGACGAAAATTTCGCCCGTGTCGGCGTTGAACGCGCCGAAAATTCTGCCGGTTTTCCCGTCCTTTTCAACCTTGATGACACCGAGCAGCGCCGTTACCTTCTTCACGCCCTTGGACTTTGCCCAGTCCGCCGCGCCGATAAGCTCCTGGTCCCAGTCTACCTCGTCAAAGATGGTGACGGTGTTATCGCCGCTTGCGCCATTCGGAACGTTGGCCTCCCGCGGGCTGATGAATTGTGAGATACCGGATGCCGCAAGCCGCTGTTGTACCGTTAGCGCGTTTCCGTCTTCTCCGCCGACGTTCCGTACTTCTCGAGGAATGCGCTCAGATTCTCTTCCGTTACCCCGGCGCTCTCCCCGTTCGGCAGCTCCATCAGATAGTGCACGCGCTGCGTTGACCTCGCCTGGTGTGCCTCTTTCGGCAGCGTCGGCAAGCTCAGGCCCTCCGGCATTCTGTTCGATTGTCTGTCCATAAACCCCTCCGTCCTTTCCTTTCGCCATGTCCCACAGCGGCAGCTCTTCGCGCGTCCTCGCGCTCGTGTCCGCGCCGGGAATGGCTTTCTTTGCTGCAATGTATTCTTCGTTCGGTGCAATGTGCTGCCCGTGGATATCCGTATAGCCGTTTGTCAGCATTTCGTCCAGCAGCAGCTCCACGCGCTTCGCCGCGGCAAAGTTTTCCTGCCCGTGATTGTGAATGATGGCCTCGATCGAGCGGTCGATGTCGTCGTAGCGCACGCCCTCGTCATCCAGCAGCCGCGTGATGCGCTCGCTCGCGCCGCGCTTGGTGCGTATGTATTCGTCGTCGCCCGCCTCGCGGCTCGTCCGGCGGATGAGCTCGCCACCCTTCTGGGCGAAGCTCATCTCCTCGGCGAGATCCGCCGCCGCGTCCGCGAAATACTGGTGCAGTTCCGGGTGGTCAAACTGGAAGGCGTTCACACTCCGCTCGCCCACGCTCGCGCTGTCGCGCCGGTCGATGTGCTGATCCTCATTCACGCGATAGATATTGTGCTCTGCATCCACGGCCAGCGTGCCGTCTTTCAGTCCGTCTTCAACCTTCTGCGCGTTCTGCTCGTTGCTGTACTCAAGAAGGTTGACGCGCTTGCCCTCGTCTAAGGCGTCCGCTTTGCCCTCTGCCGCGCCCTGTGCGGCGTTCGGCTGTGTGGGCGTCAAATTACCCTCGCCCATGCCCTTCGCGCTCTCAGGCGTCACCGCAGGCTGTGCGGGCATGGTGTTCTGCTGCTGCACCGGCTGCTGTGCTGTCGGTGCGGTCTCTTCCTGCGTCATCGCTTCCGCCGACGGTGTGGCCTCCTTCGTCTCCGCCGCGGCGCGCTCAGTCTCGATTTGCGCGCTTCTTCGCTGAATACCCTCTACGCCGCTGCCCAGCAGTCCCAGCGTGCCGCCGACAAGAAAGTCGTTCAGGATCTCCGCCGCATCAAGCTCGCTGTAATTCTGTCCGGCGCTCTTACCGTTGTAAATCGTCTGCAAGGCAGGCTGTACGATGTCTTCGATGACCTCCTCGCCGCCCTCAGACAGGAACGACAGGGCGAGCCGTCCCGCCGCATTCCCGTTCATCTTGGCGATCGCTCCGTCGATTGCCTTGTCGAGGAAGCCGCCGCCGAACGCTTTCTTGAACGGCGCTGCGACGTTGCTGATCTTTTCCGTCGCGATGCTCACCGCGCCGCTCGCCGTGCCGTACAGCAGCGCCCGGTTCTGCGCGTCCAGCTGTTCCGCCGCGCTCATGCCTGGCTTGTCCGCCGCCTCCGCCGCCTCCTGCGAGTTTCCGCCGAATACGCGCAGGAACATCGGGCCGAGCGCGCTGCCGCCGCCGAGCGCCGCGTCTGCGACCATCTGCGCGCCCGCTGCGCCGACGTTATTGAGGTACTTGCCGACCGGCGTGAGCCCTTCGTTCGCCTTTTCCATGTTGTCGGATGCGGTCTTGCGCAGCTTCTGATAGGTGCCTTGCAGCTTCTCCTGCGCGCCCCTCGTCGCGTCCTGATAGTTTTTCACCTGCTCGCCCGCAGCCTTGCTGTTGATCTCGATGAGGCGCTTGTTGCGGTCGATAAGTGTCTGCCACTGCTGGCGCTCCTCCTCGGTCTTCGCCGCCTTGAGCTTTTCGGTATAGGCGGCGATGTTCTTTTTTGAGGCTTCGATCTCTCCGCGTTCCTGGCTCGCTGCGTAGTTCAGGCCGCTCGGCGCACGCAGCAGCGTGTCCGCCGCGCCGACCATGTCCGCCGCATAGCCCGCCGCCGCGCTCTTGATGATGGGGGTAATGCTCTTTTTCGTCTTGTCGCCGGTGATCCCGCGCACTTCCTGCGCGTGCGAGCGGCCAGAGCTCCTGCGCCCCCGCTCCCGGTTCTTCCGATCCGCCGCCGCGCGTTTCATCATCGCCTCGTCCAGCGCTTTTTGGTATGGCGTTCGTGTGTCCGGCGTCTGCGTTGGGCTTGCCGGAACGGTGCGCCGTGTTTCCGCGCTCGGAATCTTCGTGATCTTGATGCGCCCGGTGTCTTCGGTGTTCTCGCCTCTCGGCTTTTCTTCAAAATAGTCTTTTGCCGAGGGCGCGCTTTTCTGCGCGCCCTCGGGCTTGATCTGCGTGATTTTAATTGCCATGTCGTCACCTCATCAGAACGTGATGTTGAATCCGTTGGCTTTCAGCTTTCTGGAAATCTCGGCCTTTTCCGCGTCCGTCAGCGCCGCGCGATCCAGCGCTTCCGCAAATGCCTCCGGCGAATTGAAGCGGTACCCGTTCCACGTGAAAATGCCCTCGTCCGGATCGTAGCCGAACTTCGTGCGTCCGCTTCCGCCGCCGGTATAGCCGTACTCCGACGCGAGATAGGCGTCGTTGAATCCTCCCGCGTGCAGCGTGTCGAGTACCTCCTGCGTGAACTGTCCGGCCTTTGCCATCTTCTGCGCGGTCGTCAGGCTCATTTTGCTCTTGGGCTTTCCTCCTCCGCCCGTTCCGCCGCCGGATCTCCCGCCGCCGCTCGCCTTCGCCGCCGCCTGCTGCTTGTAGTAATTCTCGAGCGCCTGAATGTACTCGCTCTCGTACCCGCTCTTGCCGATGAGCCTCGCGCTCGGCGACGCGCCCGCTTGCAGCATCGCGTCGATCTGCGACCGGCTGAGCTCCTGCTCCTGCTGCTGCTTTTCCCTGATCTCGTCCAGCACGCCGAGATAGCGGTTGTACTCCGTGTTGTCCTGCCCCTGCAAATTGCCGAGGTAGTCCTGCAACCGGCCGTACTCGCCGAGATAGTTGTTGTAGTCGAAGTTTCTGTCGGTGTTGAACTGCCCCAGCTGGTCGAGATACTTCGCGTAGTCCAGCTGCTCCTGCTGGTTCACCGCGTTCAGGTCGCTCAGCTTCATCTGGTAGTCCTTGAGATACCGCTCGTATGCCTGCTGGTAGAGCGTCGGGATCACGTCGGAGAGCTTCGTCGCGTAATAGTCGCCCGCCTGCGTCGCCGCGTTCACGGCGTAAGAGCTCGGCCTCCCGCCGCTCGCGGCGCTCGCCTGCGCCAGCGCGTTCGCTGTCGCGCGCTCCCCCTCGCGCAGATACGTCTCCTTGCTCCACGAGAACGGATCGCGATTGAGCGCCGCGTCCAAAAGCTCCTGCTGCTTCTGCTGGTAGCGGTTCTCGTAGGTCGGCGCGTCCTTGTAGCTGAACGAGCCGAACGACCCGATTTTATCGAGCGTGTCGTCGATGCCTTGGGCGTACTTGCCGTCGCTCACGTACTGGCTGCCATCCGCGCCGGCAGTGTAGTTGCCGTAGCTGCTGCGCAGCTGGTTCGCCTTGGCGTTGATGAGCGCGCGCTGCTCTGCCGTCGTCGCGCCCGCGTACTGCTTCTTGAGGTCGAGCACGCTCATGCCGAACTCAGGGTACTTTTTCGCAAGGTCGAGATCATACTGCGAAAAATTCACATTGCTGCCGCTCGCTGCCTTTTGAAAGTCATCGTATGTATACGCCATTTTCTTCTCCTCTCTGCTTGAATTTTACTGTGGTCCGCGCGTGCTCTTGAGCTCGCTGCCCGCGTAGTATTCGCGGTTCATCGAATAGACGCGGCACTCGCCCTTGCCCTCGATGCGGATGCGGTAATGGTCCGCGCGCCGCGGCACGATGGGCAGGTAATAGCTGCGCTTTCGTTCCGGTTTCAGCGTTTGCCCGGCCTGCACCCACTTCCCGTCGGAATCAAACTGCATCAGCACCTTTGCTTCGGCCCCCGCCGCGACCTCGATACGCACCCACAGCTTGGCGATGCTCTTCTTCACGCCGTCGTAGCTCGTACTTTGGCTCGAGCCCTTTTCCGTGAAGTCGCCCGTCTCGGCGAACCACGTGAAGTCTTCCTCGTCCGTGCAGCCCTCCGGCGCGTCGAGAATGTTGCCCGTCAGCGTGATCTCGCCCTCCGCCGTCAGGAAATAGGTATTCCCTTGATAGCGACAGAAGTGCGTCGCGTGCGTCTTGTCCTCGATGTGCCACATGCCCTTGCGCGTGTCGTAGACGTAGAGCTTCCAGTCCCCCGCCTCGTCCTGCGCGCTCAGATAATACTTGAGGCCATCGCTCCCCGCGCGCCCGTTCTTGAGCCGCGTCTGCCCGAAGGCGTCGTGCAGGCTCTGCGGGATGCCGCCCGAGTAGATCATCACGCCGGAATTGGAGAGGTACAGCAGCCGCTCGCCCGCGATGGCGAGGCTCCCGCCGCAGCCCTTGGCAACGCCCAGCGTGGCCGAGCCCATCACCTCAAAGTTGGACGGAATGCTGCCGTACACCTTGTAGATGTGGTCCTCCTTAAAGAACACCGGATAGCCGAGGAAGCTCACGCACCCCGTGAAGTCGCCCGCGCTGCCCGTGTCCACGGCGTAGCTGTCGGTCTCAAGGCCCTCGAACACGTTCCAGTTGAAGGGATCGCCGAGCTTGCTCGCATAGATCGTGCGCCCGTCGCAGCCCCACAGCCGGTTTTCGTTCTCACACAGGTATTCTAAGTCCGGCACCGTGCGCCGAACCGTCAAGTTTCCCGTCTCCGTGTACTCTGTCGTGCCGTTGTCACCGTCCAGCTTGAAGACGTTTTCATAGAAATACATTTTGTCGCCGTCGATCTCGCGGATCACCGGCGTTTTGTTGTTCTCCGTGTGCTTCGTGCAGCCCGCAATCGTCACCGCGTCGCCGGGCTTGAAGTAGTCCGCCCATCTGACATTCGCGCAGCGGATCGTGTTCGCCTCTGCCGCCTCTTCAAAGAGCTTTCCGTTCGTAAACGTCAGGCTCCCGCCGCTCCATGCGCTCTCTAAGCTTCCGAACGCGCCGGAAACGGTGTTGTAGTACTTCTTGTCCGGCAGAATGATGATGTAGGCGCCGAGTGCCGCGAAGCGCTTCTCGCCCGCCGTCACGTCGCCCTTTTTCGCGCCGCCGTAGTAGAAGGCCGCACCCTCCACCCACGCCAGCGCATCCCACGCGAAAAGCCCGCCCGGATTTACAAGATTCTTGTAAATTTTGCGCTTTGCGCGCGTCGAAAGCACAGGATAATAGTCACTCGTCAGGTTTTGCATGTCCCACAGCCCGCCGTCCCCTGCGCCCAGGTTGTGGTCCAGGCCGTAGAATTGCAGCTGCCCGCGCTTGCCGATGCCGTCGGCATACGGGACCTCTGGCAGCTTCATTTGGCCTCACCGTCCTTTTTCGGCTCTGCCGCCTGCTTGTCCTGCGCGTTACCCTGCGTCGGCTCTTCTGCCGCATCGCAGATCGTCACGATATTGCGAAGCGACTGGCGCACCGCTGCCACCACATCGACGGCATCGCCGTTGACGTTCAAAATGCCAATCAGGTGCATCGCGTGCGCCGCTTCCTGCTTGATCTTTTCATTCATGCTCTTTACCTCCAATTGGGTCGCGAATAGCTCCCGTAATTGTTGACCGGTCGAACCGATAGCCAATTTGTGTTGTAATACGTCCCAATGTAATACGTCCCAATCGCGCGGTATCTCTTCCAGTTCGGATAGGCATACGTCCCGACATTGATGACCGCCTTCGCGCTGCTTCCGCCGCCGCCACCGCTGTATGTCGTTGCCGTGCCGGAATCGCTGTAATCTGAGACGACCCATGATCCGTTCCAGTAGTACATGTTGCATATCCATTCGTATGCCGTGCCCGGTAACAGGCCTGTGATCGTGCCGACAAAGGTGCTCGTCCCACCGCCGACCTCGCTCGAATCGAACGAGAACGTCCCGACGCCCGTGATGCGGATGTCGATTGAGCGCTTATACGTGTAATCCGACGCGCCGCCAGTAAACCGTGCGTAGACGCTGAGCTGTGTCCCGTCTCCGTCGACCGGTGACAGCGTACAATAAAAGCTCGCCATGCCTTACTCCTCGATGAAAAACACCGTGCCATACGGCGCGTGGCTCGGCGGCGAAGCGCCAAACATGTAGTTGCCGCTCAGCACCAGATAGCCGCCGCCGAGCGAGACGACAGGGTAGTCGCTGGCATCGTCTTTTCCGATCAATGCAAACGGCCCCAGCTCGGATTTAAGAAAGATATTTCCCGCTGCGTGCATCTTCATGCCACCATAGGTCGCCGTCAGACCGACGCCGACCTGCCCCGTGCCCGTGTAGGCAAGATCCATGCTGCCGACAGGGGTATCTCCGGCCAGCAGGCTCACGCTCCCGCCGCGCAGCGCGCCCGCCGTCAGCGTGCCATCGATGTTGACCGACTTGACGTGCAGGTCGACCGTTCCTGTGCTCGCGATCTGCGCGCCGTCCTTGCTCAGCGTGAAAGTCGTGCCACTCGAACCGCTCGTCGCCGCCAGCGTGATTTTGTGCAAGTTCTGGTCGATAAGCGTCTGCGCATCGCTGTCGTCGATCTTGCCGCTCACCGTCGCGCGGATGCCGTTCACGTCGGCCTTGATGTTTGTGATCGCGCCGTCGAGGTTCGAAATGCTCGCCTGTAAGCCCTTTGCTGTCGCTTGCAGCTGCGTGATGTTCCCCTCGGCGTCGCCGATGCGCGCCGCCAGCCCCTCGGCCACGAGCGCGACCTGCGTGATGTTCCCCTCCGCGTCCTTGATCTCGCCGTAGATGGGATCGGTGATCTGCTTGACGAACTCGTCCGCCGCCGTCTTGTTCATGTTGGAAAGGTCTAAGTTGTGCAGCGTGTAGCGCAGCTGCTCGACGAGCATGAAGAGGTAGTCCTGCATCGTCTCGACCTTGTCGTTCACGCTCTCCTTCTGCGTGAACGACGGAAAATTCGTGTCGATGTATAGCCAGTTGGAAGGCATCCTTCCTCCCCTCCTTTCTCGTCGGGCGGGAGAGCTGCACGCTCTCCCGCCCCGTGCTTTACTTCATCGTCGCGAGCTTGCGCACAAGGTCCTCGCCGTACTGATATTTTTCAAGGTAATCCATCGTGCCGTCCGTCAACCCCGCGCGCTTCTGAAGCTGCGCGCGGTAATCGGGCGCCGTCAGCTTGCCGTGGAATTCCTTTTCCCACTTGCCCGCGTTCTCTCTCCCCGACCAGTAGGCGGGGCACAGCTTGCCCGTCACGTCAAAGTGACGGATCACGTTGCTTGCCGGGATGTTGTACTTCTTCATCAGCTCGCGCGTCAGCGCAAGCGCACGCTCCACGGTGCGCGCGTCCGGCGCGTATGCGCCGTCTCTCTTCGCGTCGCACAGCTCAATGCTGATGCTGTTTGCGTTCAGGCAGCGGCCGTGCAGCGTCCCGCCGCCCGTCTGCGCGCAGCTCGGGTACTTCTTTCCGCCCACCGCCCACGCGATGCACAGGTCGTCCACGCTCTGCACGATCTCCTTCTCGTCCACGAAGTAGTGCGCACTGGTCTTCACGACGTTGCCCGCGTAATACTTGGCGTTGTTCATCGCCGTGTCGCCGTCGTTGCCGGTGTAGTGGATCACGATGTAGCGGATACTTCTCGCCGCGCGCGTGCCGCCGACGTTCCCGGCGTTTGCCGGGTATTTGCGGATATTCACACCGCTCACTCTCCCTTCGCGCTGCCCGCCGCGTTCTGCGTGCCGAAGTAGAACGCAATGACCATGAGGTACACGGTGTTAAACTCCTGCGTGACCGCGCCGCGCACCGTCAGGATACAGAATGTCGCCGTCAGCGCGATCGTCACAAGGCTCTTCACGCTGAGAAGGTTCGCAATTCTTTTGTTCAGTAATTCATTCATAAAACCGTATCGTCCTTTCTGAAAATCTTGATGCCCGCCACCACGACGAGCTCCGTCGTCCATGCTTTGAACCACCGTTCCGTCAGCACGTCGGGCGGCGGCACGCCGAGCGCCGCCATGGTGAGCGAGGCGACGGTGTACCACGTCAGGCTGAAAATGGCGATGGATATGTACCTGTCCCGCTTCTTCATCCTGTCCCAGTGCTCCCGTGCCGCCGTCCACGCCTTTTTCACGATCTGACCTCCCACTCGTCGACCTCGCCTTTGATTTTGTCGATAAAGCTGTTCCCGCCGAGCGCCTTGTAGCCTCTGTAGAGGTACAGAAAGTCTTCCAACTCGTATTGCCGAATGAACTTGTCCTCCCTGTGCCGGTAGTATGTATGCAGCATATCGTGCCGCAGCTCGCACTTGAGCGCATCCACCAGCTTGTCAAGGCCGAGGATCTTGTTGCGCAACGGCTTAATGAACAGCGCCAGCGCCCCGAGGATGACCGTCACCTCAGAGCACAGAGACGCAATGCTTGCCAAATCTCCCATTTCTCGCTCCCTTTCTGCGGCGCATTACACCGCCTTGAAATAATTCCCCGCCAGCTCATGCGGCAGATATTGCAGCGTGATCTTGCCGCCCGCCTGCTCGCCCGTGATGGTTGCAGGGTACTCGGTGTTGTTGACTTTGATGTATGTTGCCATGTAATCACTCCTTTAAGCGATAAGATTGATTGTTCGCGCCTCTGGCGGGCGTTCATGGAGGCGACAGCCGAAGCTGTCGGCCCCGAATTGGTTTATTTAATTGTTCTTAGAGCGGGAAATTATCCGCTTCGATGACCATGTAATACGCAGCGTCGCCAGGCCACGCCAAAGAGCACGTCAATGTTGAGCCGTTGACTGTCATATTAGACAGCCCAACACCTGATCCGCCGTCGGTTGACGCATACGTCCACCGACCGTAAGTATACATAGCTACGGACATAGCTAAATACCCGCCATAGGAAAACGTCACCAAAACTGTTAATCCGTCTTGCAACTTTCCGCTAAATGGAATGGAAATAGTCTGTGAAAGTAAGAGATCTCCAGCCATGATTCAGCCTCCAGTCTTAATAAGCACCCACACAGGGCCCTGCGTCTCGTTCTTTGTCTTTTGCGTCGGATTCAGAATCATGCCGCCACCTCCGTTACGAGATGGTTACATCCTCCGCAGGCATGACGAAGTAATACTTGGAGTCGAATCCATCCTGCGGTGATACCCCTTCCGGAGTCCCACTGAGATATGGAATTTCCGCTTGAGAGTTGGCTCCGCGAATGGTAAATGTCTCGAATGATAAATAACCGAACGTGACAATGTCCCCCGCATTCGGATTTACTGGGACTGGTAATGTTGTGACTTTTTTGCCACACGTAATCGTATACGTCTTCCCCGCTCCGCTCGC
>OGNY01002305.1_pt1 | contig 9986 bp, 11 predicted proteins | sample 1573551 | NCBI WGS metagenome assembly OGNY01 (sample SAMEA2581885, study PRJEB24529) | metagenome | biome: Human gut stool | place: China | collected 2011
TAATAATTATTATAATAAAAATAATCAAAAAAATATTAGAAAAAATAAAATAACGAAAAACAGAAAAAAATTAAAAAATAATATAAATATAATAAATTTGGATGAAAATTATGAAAAAAAATTAGAAATATGTGTTGGAAAAATACCAGAAATAAATGAAAAAATATATATTCCAGAAAAGGGATTATATCAAAATATATTAATAACAGGAACAATAGGAACAGGGAAAACAAGTAGTGCAATGTATCCATTTACAGAACAATTAATTGAATATGAAAGTGAAAATTATGGTAAAAAAATAGGAATGCTAATATTAGATGTAAAAGGAAACTATTTTAATCAGGTAAGAAAATTTGCATATAAATATAACCGATTGGACGATGTAATTGTAATTGAATTAGGCGGAAAATATAAATATAATCCATTAAATAAACCTAATTTAAAAGCAAGTGTTTTAGCTAATAGACTAAAAATAATTTTAGAGCTATTTTCGGGAAAAACAACAGAGTCGTATTGGATAGACAAATCCGAACAAATCTTATGTGAGTGTATAAAATTTTGCAGATTATATAATGATGGATATGTGAATTTTGAGGAGCTTCATAATTTAGTAACAAATCAAAATTATTATATTGAAAAAATAGAAATTGTAAAAAAATTATTTCAAAAAAATAAATTCTCTAAAGAAGAATGTTATGATTTATTAACTTCAATTACTTTTTTCGAAAAAGAATTTTATAAATTAGATTCAAGAACAATGTCAATTTTAAAGTCAGAAATTACAAGAATAACAAATTGCTTTATATCAGATTATCAAGTATCTAAAACATTTAACCCCACACAAATTGAACAAAATTTTTACGGTTTAGAGGAAATATTATCAAAAGGAAAAATTGTTGTTTTAAATATGAATATTGCAGAATATAAAAATTTATCAAAAATAATTGCTGCATATTTAAAATTAGATTTTCAATCTGAAGTTTTATCTAGGCTTGCACAAAATAATAAAAATAAAACAAGACCAGTTGCATTTATTTCTGATGAATATCACGAATATATTACTGAAACAGATGCGGATTTTTTTGCACAAAGCAGGGAAGCAAAATGTATTAATATTGTTGCAACACAAAGTTATACTTCATTATTAAAAACATTAAACGATGAATCAATTTTAAAAGTTGTAATTCAAAATTTAATTAATAAAATTTGGTTTAGAACTGATGATACATATACAATTGAAGAGGTTCAAAAACAGATTGGTAAAGAAGAAAAAGAAAAAATATCTAAAAGTATATCGGAAAATGCAAAAGAAACTAAATACTCATATGTTACGAAAACATTTAAATCTACAGATTCTAATATTTCAGAAAGTATTAGCTCTACATATGAAAAAGATTATGTTTTTGATACAAAATTTTTTACACAAGAATTAGAAACATTTGTTGCTTTGGCATTTTTATCTAACGGAAATAAAATAATAAAACCACAAAAATTAAAATTAATTCCATATTTTAAGAAAGGTTGTGATGACAATAGTTAAAAAAATTTTATATGTTTTAAGTATTATTTCAATTTTTATAATAATTATTTCAACAAAATCGTATGCAGCATATCCAAAATTAATTTCAACTTTACAAGACGCATTTGAATCAATACAAACATGGTTATTAGCACTAGCAACTCCAGCTGCAGGAATTTCGATAGCGACTGGTGCTTTTATGAAAAAATTTAGTTTTGGCGATGATGAAAAAATAAGAACAGGTAAGAAATTAATAAGAACTGCACTAATTTCATATGTATTCATAATTTTATTAAGATTAATATTAACAACAATATCTAATTTATTATCAAGTTAGGATGTGAGAATTTGGATAGTACAAGTATTATAAATGTTATAACACAAACAATAAATACTTTATTTAAAAACTTATTTTCATCTATTGATAATAATATTTATGCTACTTTAGATGATATAACTTTTATAGGAAGTGATATATTAAATGATAATTTTAGTGCTAAGGTATTAGGAACGAGTACTACTACAGGAATAATAATTATAGCAAATGCTTTGTTAATTGGACTTACAATATATTATGCGACTAAGTTTTTATTTTCTAATTTTTTACCGTATTTAGATTCTATCTCTCCTCTAATACTGTATGTGTTAATTGTTCATATTTTATTTGTGAACAAGTGTTAAATATAAATTATTTAATATCTGGTTCAATTAGAGAAGTTGGTGAAAGAGTTTTAAATACCAACATTAGTTTTGAAGAGCTAATATTACGAATTAATTCAGTAATATTAATTGATGATTCATTAAATATTTTTTCATTTGATGGAGTTATAAAAAGTTTTACTTCAATTAGTTTATTAAATTTGTTATTTTCATATGCATTAAGATATGTAATTATAAAAGTTTTTGTTTTATTAACACCATTTGCTATAATAACATTATTAAATAATTCCACAATGTGGATATTTAAATCATGGATGAAATCCGTAATTACATTATTATTTGTGCAGTCATTTGTTTCTATTATTTTACTCGTAATTTTTTCAATGACATTTTCAATGGGAGATACATTTTCAAAATTAATTTATATAGGATCAATTTATGCGTTGATAAAGGCAAATTCATTATTAAGACAAATAATTGGAGGAATAACTACAGAAGTGTCTGGAGGAATATCTGGAATAAAAAGTTTATTAAAATAACAATTATATTTTGAACAATATAATTGCTCGTATAGAGGTTTATGGGTAACCATTTAAAAATCCAAATATATTTATAAGGAGAGAATAGTTAAAATATTTTTATATTTTAATTTGTGAAAAAATGAAATTTATATTTCCACAAAATTACAAATTTAATAATAAGATATTAGGTGTATTTGATTATAGTACAGCTATAATTAATATCGTATGGTATGTTTTTGTATACATTATAATTAATTTTATATTTAATAATTTAAAAATAAAAATATTTGTATTTATATTATTAGCATTTCCATTTTTTCTTTTTTCTGTGATAGGATTTAATCATGAAAATATTGTGGATGTAATAAAATATATAATTAAATATTTTAAAAATAGAAAATTGTATTTATATAAATAAAAAAATGTATTGAATTTGAAAGTAAAATTCAATACATTCTTTTTATTCTTTTGGTAATTCATATTTACTATTTTTTTCTTTTTGTTTAAATAGTGTTATTTTATTTCCAATTGTTTGAACTAAAGTTGAATTAGTGAGATTTGAAATTTCTATTCCTAAATTTTTTGCTGTATCTGGGGCTGTTTCTAGTACATGAATTTTTATTAATTCACGGGCATCTAATGCATCAGATAGTTGTTGAATTAAATTTTCTGATATTCCAGATTTTCCTATTTGAAATATTGGTTCAAGTGTATTAGCTAAACTTCTTAAATAAGCTCTTTGTTTACTTGTCATAATAATTTTCCTTTCATTTTATAATACAACAATTTTACAACAAAAATTACAAAATTGCAAGAAAAACATAATATGTAGATAGAGCAAAAAATAATTCAATTGCAAGTAAAAGTGTAAATTTTATGTGAAGAATTAGTGAAACCGTAGATTTTAAGAAATTAAGATGATATATTAATAATAAGTTTTTTATTAGGAGGGATTATTTTGATTGAGCTTAAAAATGTGACAAAAAAATATGGAAATTTTAAAGCTGTAGATAATATCAGTTTCAAAATTGAAAAGGGCGAAGTAGTAGGTTTTTTAGGACAAAATGGTGCAGGAAAAACAACAACAATGAAAATGATAACTGGATTAATTGAACCAACTAATGGAGAAATTTTTATTGAAGGTGAGAAAATTTCTAGAAAATCAAGAAAATGTATTGGATATATGCCAGAAAATACTCCGTTATACCAGGAATTAACTGTAAAAGAGTTTATTGACTATATGGCAGAGCTAAAAGGATTAAAAAGACAAGAGCGTAAACAGCAAGTTAAAAAATTAATAACAGATTTAGGTCTAGCAGATGTTGAAAATAAACTTATTAGAAATATTTCAAGAGGATATAAGCAAAGAGTAAGTTTATCAGGAGCTTTGATTGGAAATCCAGATATATTAATTTTAGATGAGCCGACAGTTGGATTAGATCCAAAACAAGTAATTGAAATAAGAAATTTAATAAAATCATTAAGAAAAAATCATACAGTTTTCATAAGTTCACATATTTTGTCGGAGATCAGTCAAATGTGTCAAAAAGTAATTATTATTAATAAAGGAAAAGTTGTTGCTATAGATACTCCTAATAATTTGGAAAATAAAATTGCAAGAAATAGTATAGTTATAAATATTGAAGATCCAAATGAAAATATAGAAAAAATTAAAGAAAAGATACCTGAAATTATTGAAATAAAATTCATAAATAAATTAGAAAAAGATATAAAACAATATGAAATATTTGTAAAAGAAAATGCTGATATAAGAAAAAAATTATTTGAAATACTTCCACAGGAAAATATATCAATATTAGAGCTAAAAAATTCGGAAGTTGGATTAGAAGAGGCATTTATTAAATTGATAGAATCTGAAGGAGGAAATAAAGATGTGGGCAATAGTTAAAAAAGAGTTTAAGACAATTTTTTATTCCCCAATGGGGTATATAGTTGTAGCAATGTTTTTAATAGTATATAGTACAATTTTTTATGCTACGGCTATTGCAAGTGGAAGCGTTGATTTGAGTTCAACATATTATTGGACAGCTGTATATGGTTTACCATTTATAATGGCTATATTGACAATGAGATCATTTGCAGAAGAAAAAAGTAAGGGAACAGATCAATTATTAGAAATTTCGCCCAAAAGTATTTTTTCAATAGTTATGGGAAAATTTTTATCAATGGTAGGTGTAATATGTGTTACTTTGATAATATCATTTATGTATTATTTTATATTACTTAAATTTGGAAATCCTGATATAAAGCTGGTTTTAATAACAATGATTGGATTTATTCTACTTAGTATGGCTTATATTTCTTTTGGAATGCTTGCTTCAAGTTTAACAGAAAATCAGGTAATTGCAGCAATTGTTACATTAGTATTCTCATTAATACCATTATTTGTATCATATGGAGATGGAATTTTTTCTAATTTGGCATTAATAAATTTATTTCAAAAATTCCCTACAAATGTTATATCACTTAAGGAAATAGTAGGGTTACTATCATTTACAATTATGTGTATTACGATCACGATAATTGTAATACAAAGAAAAAAATGTTTAAAATAGATAGGAGTGAATAATTTTGAAAAATGCATTAGAAGTATTAAAGAAAAAATGGCTTAAAGATACATCTTTAACATTGCTTTTGATTGCAATAATAGTTGCAATATATTTTGAGGTTAATGTTTTAGTTGATAAGTTGAATGTTCCAGATATAGATTTAACAAAATCACAAATATATTCTTTATCAAATGAAACAAAAGATAAAATAAAGGGTATTGACAAGGAAATTGATATTTTATTAATAAATATGCAAAATTATGATTATGTAACAGAATATGCAGATAAATATGTGGCAGAAAATCAAAATATTAAAATTGAAAGAATTGACAACTTGGCATCAAGAACAGATATAATGTCTAAGTATAATATGGAATCTTCAGATTCTGGAATTGTTGTAAAGTGTGGTGAAAAAGAAAAAAGAGTTACAATAAGTGATTTATATACATATGAATATACAAATAATTCATATGAAGAAGTTAATATAACAGAAGAAGCTTTAACAAATGCAATTTTAGATGTTACGACAGAAAATAAACCTAAAATATATTTATATAATGTACATAGCTCATATGGGGAAAAATATTTTACAACTCTATCTGAGGGAATAAAGAATGATGCAAATGAATTCGAGTTTTTAGATTTATTAAAAACAGGAAAAATACCAGAAGATTGTAAATGTTTAATAATTCCTACTTTATCAGAAGATATTTCAGATGAGGAAAAATCATATTTAGTAGATTATATAAATAATGGTGGTAATATAATATTATTAGAGGATCCTAATGTATTAAATGCTAATACACCTAAATTTCAAAGTGTTATTGATATGTATGGATTTTCAGTTTCAAATGGTGTTGTAATGGAACAGGATGATGATAAAATGATTCATAACATGCCTGGATTTGTAATTACAGATGTTGATACAAATACTAGTATAACTAAAAATTTGAATATGAATGTTACAATGTGTTTAATGGATCCAGGAAAAATAGAATTTAAAGATTCTGAAACATTAAATCAATTAGGTGTATCATATGAGACAATTGCTAAAGCAAGTCAAACAGCGTTTTTAAGAGCAGACTTAAATAATACAGAATTATCAAAAGGCGAAAATGATCAAGATGCATCGGAAGCAATATTAGGTGCATTAGTTACTAAAAAAGTTAATGATGAAAAAACATCTAAATTAATAGTATACTCTAATGCGATTTTCTCAACGAATATGTCTATATCTATGAGTAATAGTACAATGAGTGCAATTAGTTTTTATAATAATGAAGATATGATAGTTAATTCTGTAAATTATTTAACTGAAAAAGAAAATTCTATAACAATAAGAAAAAAATATGGTGATACGGTTAAATTTACAGTTACAGAAAAAGAAAGTAAAAATATTATTAAAATAATATATGGAGTACCATTTTTAATTATATTAGTTGGATATATTGTTTGGAGAATTAGAAGAAATAAAAAATAAAATTATTATATATGAATATAAAAAAATCCTTCTCATAAATTTTATGAGGAGGATTTTTTATGCTGAAAGTAATTTGTACTTTAATTGGAACATTTATAGGTGCGGGATTTGCATCTGGAAAAGAAATATATTTATTTTTCTTTAAGTACAATATATATGGCATATTGGGAATTGTTATATCAGTAATGTTTATGGGATATATTATATATAAGACTTTAAACATTTCTAGAAATTATAATATTTTTAGTTATAATAATTTTTTGGATTATATGATAAAAAATAAATTAATAAAAATAATATTAATAAATATTATAGATATTTTTTTAATAATATCATTTTGCATCATGGTTTCTGGTTTTTCTGCATTTATGTATCAAGAGTTTAATATAAATATAATTATTGGGTTTATTTTTATGTTAATGTGTTCATATTGTGCATTCAAAAAACATTCAACAGGTGTTATTAAAATTAACAATATATTAATACCAGTAATAGTTTTTATTATTTTTTTTATTGTAATAAAAAAGATAAATTTATATGAGTTGAATTTTTTTAACAATGTAAATTTAAAAACATTTAATTTTAATGAGTGGAAAATTAATAATTTTAAATTTTTAATTTTTAGTATTTTATATGCAAATTATAATTTATTAACAATAATTCCAATAGTAATTACTATGTCAAATGTTACAAAAAAGAAGAAAGAAATAAAATATATTTCAGTAATTTGCTCAATAGTTATTTTTGTTTTGTCAATGTCAATTTTTGCAATTTTGGCTCAGTCAAATTTTGATATAAGTAATTTAGAAATGCCAGTTGTTTTTATTGTAGGCAAATATGGAATATTTTATAAATATATGTATTGTCTTGTTGTTGGGATTGCTATTTTTACTACAGCAATTTCAGTAGGATATGGATATTTGCAAAATTACGAAAGTAATAAGAAGGAATATGATAAAAGAATATTTTTACTAATGGTTTGTTCAGTAATAGCAATACCAATTGGATTTTCAAAATTAATTGAGTTATTATATCCTATTTTTGGGGGGATAGGTTTGATACAGTCAATATATATAATAAAAAAAAGAAAAGATATTTAAAAAATATCTTTTCTTTTTTTATTATGGTGAGCCAGGAGGGAGTCGAACCCCCGACACCAGGCTTAGAAGGCCTGTGCTCTATCCAACTGAGCTACTGACCCATAACATAATTAGTATATTATCACATGATTTAGTATTTGTCAATGAAAATAGATAAAAAATTTCAACATTTTTTTACACATGGTTACAATTCACTATTTTTAATAATGTATTCTGAAGATAATATATAATTGTAAAGTGTATAAAAATTTATAGTGCACTTAATATTGAAGGAAATATATTATTTTGTTTAATTATTGAAATAAATAAACTGCATATTTTTATATCTCACAAATAATATTAAATATAGAAATTTGAAAGGAGAAGTAATTTAATTAGTAAATTTTTAATTAAATTATGTTATAGATAATGGAAGAAATATTAAGAACATCTTTACTAGGATTATTTTTTGGTACATTTGGAACTACGTTAGGAGGAATTATTGGAATTAATTTTAAGAATCCATCTAATAAAATTTTAAGTTTTATACTTTCATTAGCTTCTGGTTTGATGATTGCTGTTGTTTGTTTTGAATTAGTTCCAGAGGCTACAAATATTAGTAATATTCCAACTGCAATTTTAGGAATAATTGCTGGTATTATTATGATGATTTTTTGTGATATTTTTGTAGAAAAAAAGTTTAATAATAAAAAAATAAAAGGTAATAGTTTATTAAAAACAGGTATTGTAGTAAGTATTGGATTAGCAATACATAATATACCAGAAGGGTTAGCAATTGGAACAGGTTTTGAAGCATCTATGAAACTGGGATATTCGTTGGCAATAGCAATTGCAATACATGATATACCAGAAGGAATATCAATGGCTGCACCAATGAAAAAAGGTGGTTTAAAATCTGGAAAAATACTTTTTTATGTAATATTGTCTGGTGTTACAACAGGACTTGGAGCTTTTGTAGGGGCTATAGTTGGGAATATCTCGCAAAAAGTAATTGCTGTGTGCTTAGCTCTGGCAGCTGGTGCAATGTTATATATTGTTTCAGGAGAACTCACTCCAGAATATAATAAATTATATAGTGGAAAAATGTCTTCAATTGGAAATATGATTGGATTTATTTTGGGATTAATTGCGACACAAATATGAATGTGATAAATGTGAAAAAATAATTTAAGATTTAAGTAATAAATAATAAAAAACTATTTAAAAAAATCCTGATTGCTGTTATAATATGGAAAGCTAAAAAATTCAATTAGTGGGCTAGGAGGATAATAATGAAAATAATGTTTGTATGTACCGGAAATACTTGCAGAAGTGCAATGGCAGAGGGCTTGGCCAAAAAGATAATAAAAGAAAAAAAATTAGATATCGAAGTTTATTCAGCTGGAATTTTTGCAATGGATGGTGAACATGCATCATACAATTCCGTTGCAATAATGAAAGAATATGATGTGGACCTAGCTTTACATACTGCAACAAGTATAGAAAACTCAGAAATAGAAAAAATGGATTTAATATTATGTGCAACAAAAAATCATAAAGCACAATTAATATCAAAATACAGTGATGAAAAAGAAAAAATTTTTACAATGAAAGAATATGCAGGACTAGATAATAATGGACAAGATATGGATATATCAGATCCATGGGGATATAACATGAATACATATAGAATGTGTGCAGCAGAAATTAGTCTTTGTGTAGATAAAATAATTGAAAAATTAACAATAAATAATAAAATTATAAAAAATGAATAAAAAAAGATAACAAAAAATTCATATTAAAATAAATAATGAAAGGATAGATAAAATGCAAGATTTATTAGAGAGTTTAAATGATAAACAAAAAGAAGCTGTACTTGCTACAGATGGACCATGCCTAGTAATAGCTGGTGCAGGAAGTGGAAAAACAAAAGTATTAACACATAAAATTGCATATTTAATGGCTGAAAAATATGTAAAACCTTGGAATATATTGGCAATAACATTTACAAATAAAGCTGCAAACGAAATGAAAGAAAGAGTAAAAAATTTGGTTGGAGATGCAGCAAATGATATGTGGATAGGTACATTTCATTCTATTTGTGTGCGTATATTAAGAAAATTTATAGATAGAATTGGATTTGAAAGTTCATTTATA
>OGNY01002309.1_pt1 | contig 9964 bp, 9 predicted proteins | sample 1573551 | NCBI WGS metagenome assembly OGNY01 (sample SAMEA2581885, study PRJEB24529) | metagenome | biome: Human gut stool | place: China | collected 2011
TAACCAGTGGGTGTGCATCATCTTCGGCGTTACCTCGGCAACGCTGCTTGTATGGCAGACATTCCGGCTGAACGAGAAGTACGGGACACATGGGTTAATGAAATTGTCCGCACGCAAAAGCCACCCTTTCCATATCATCAACCGCAAAGCCATATCCCGATTATTCCATTTAAAACAAGCATCGAAATGAGAAATATATTAAAAGCTACCACGCTGGAAAACAAGTTTCCACTGTTCACGGTGGAAAACGGGTGCATCGTTTCCAAAGATGCCGACATAACGGTGGCGTTCCGGGTGGAACTGCCCGAACTGTTCACCGTCACGGCAGCCGAATACGAAGCGATACATTCCGCTTGGAACAAAGCGGTAAAGGTGCTGCCTGATTATAGCATCGTACATAAACAGGACTGGTTCATCAAAGAGAACTATGCGCCTGACATCCAAAAGGATGATTTGAGTTTCCTTTCCCGTTCCTTTGAACGGCATTTCAATGAACGACCGTTCTTAAACCATACCTGCTATTTGTTCCTGACGAAAACAACAAAGGAACGCAGCCGGATGCAGAGTAATTTCTCCACCCTCTGCCGGGGCTTCCTTGTCCCCAAAGAGATAAAGGACAAGGAAACGGTTACAAAGTTCCTCGAAGCGGTGGGACAGTTTGAAAGCATTATAAACGATAGCGGTTTCATCACCCTTACCCGCCTGACTTCGGACGAGATAACCGGAACAAAGGAAACGGCGGGTATCGTGGAAAAATACTTTTCACTCTCACAAACCGACACCACCACATTGAAAGACATTTCACTGGGTGCTGACGAAATGAAGATTGGCGACAATATCCTTTGCCTGCATACCCTTTCGGATGCGGAAGATATGCCGGGCAAAGTGGGAACAGATACCCGCTATGAAAAGCTATCCACCGACCGGAGCGATTGCAGATTGTCTTTTGCTTCTCCGGTGGGCGTGCTGCTCTCCTGTAACCATATCTATAACCAGTACATCTTCATTGACGACCATACGGAGAACCTGAAACAGTTTGAAAAGATGGCTCGCAATATGCACTCCCTTTCCAAATACAGCCGTGCCAATCAGATAAACAAGTCTTGGATAGAGGAATATTTGAACGAAGCGCATTCACAGGGGCTTATCTCCGTGCGATGCCATTGTAATATCATGGCGTGGAGTGACGACCGGGACGAACTGAAACATATTAAAAATGATGTGGGGTCACAGCTCGCACTTATGGAGTGCAAGCCACGCCACAACACTACCGATACGCCGACCCTGTTTTGGGCGGGCATACCCGGCAATCAGGCGGATTTCCCGGCGGAAGAAAGTTTCTATACATTCATCGAACAGGCTCTTTGCCTGTTCACCGAAGAAACGAACTACAAAAGTTCGCTTTCCCCCTTTGGTATCAAGATGGTGGATAGGGTCACGGGAAAGCCGTTGCACATTGACATTTCAGACTTACCCATGAAAAAAGGAATTATCACGAACCGCAATAAGTTTATCTTAGGGCCGTCCGGTTCGGGAAAATCATTCTTCACCAACCACATGGTGCGCCAGTATTACGAACAGGGTGCGCACGTCCTGCTGGTCGATACCGGAAACAGTTATTTAGGTCTGTGTGAAATGATAAACCGGAAAACGCACGGGGAAGATGGAATTTACTTTACCTATACCACCGAAAACCCGATAGCGTTTAATCCTTTCTATGTGGAAGATGGGGTATTCGATATTGAAAAGAAAGAGAGTATCAAAACGCTTATCCTGACCCTGTGGAAAAGGGACGATGAAGCCCCCACACGGGCGGAAGAAGTGGCTTTGTCGAACGCTGTTAGTTCCTATATCGGACTGATTACCAAAGACAGTTCCGTTACTCCCTGCTTCAATACGTTCTACGAGTATGTGAGGAATGACTACCGGGCGCACCTGCAAGAAAAGAACGTCCGGGAAAAGGATTTCGATATAGACAATTTCCTGAATGTATTAGAACCTTACTATAAAGGTGGTGAATACGATTACCTGCTGAACTCCGACAAAGAGCTTGATTTACTGCATAAACGCTTCATTGTCTTTGAGTTGGATAATATCAAAGACCATAAAATCCTGTTCCCGATTACTACGATTATCATCATGGAAGTGTTCATTAATAAGATGCGTAAATTAAAGGGTATCAGGAAATTAATATTAATTGAAGAAGCATGGAAAGCGATTGCATCGGCGAATATGGCGGATTACATAAAATATTTGTACAAAACCGTTAGAAAATATTTCGGTGAAGCGATTGTAGTCACACAGGAAGTGGAAGATATTATTTCCTCACCCATTGTAAAAGAGAGTATTATAAACAATTCTGATTGTAAGATACTGCTCGACCAACGGAAATACCTTAATAAATTCGATAGCATACAGAACCTTTTGGGACTGACCGACAAGGAACGTTCACAGGTGCTTTCCATCAACCTTGCCAACCATCCCAACCGGAAATATAAGGAAGTTTGGATAGGCTTAGGCGGTACACAATCCGCCGTATATGCCACAGAAGTGAGTTTGGAAGAATATTACACGTTCACAACGGAAGAAACGGAAAAGATGGAACTTTTCACCTTGTCCGAAAAGCTGGGCGGTAACCTCGAACTGGCTATCAAGCGGCTTGCCGAAAGCAAGCGCAATCCTGAAAAATAATCAATCAATAATTAAAAAACAATCAGTATGAAACATTTAAAAATCCTGTTTCCGGTGCTGCTTTGCACCTTGTTACTGGGGCTTTCCTCCTGTAAGGAAACGAACGCCGACCGCTTACGGGCGATGCGTGGCGACTGGGAAAGCATAAAGAACCGTCCGGCGTTTACCCTTTTTGAAGAAAACGGGCAATACAGGGTAACAACCTATCGAAAGACCTACCGGGGAACTATCCAAACGGAAACCTATCAGATTTCAGAACAGGACGGAAACCTGTTCATCGAAACGGGGCTTTCCGTCCTGCTGACCTACGATAAGGAGAACGACCGGATTCTGCTTTCACCCGGCGGAGAATACAAACGGAGTAATCAACCCATAAAGAAATAAGCGTATGAGAACAAAGATGATAATGCTGCTCGTGGTTTGCATCCTGTTCGCCGGAAAAGTGAACGCACAATGGGTAGTGAGTGACCCCGGAAACTTGGCGCAAGGGATTATCAATGCGTCAAAGAATATCATTCAGACTTCATCGACCGCACAGAACATGATAAAGAATTTTCAGGAAACCGTAAAGATTTACCAACAGGGAAAAGACTATTACGATGCCTTAAAATCAGTGCATAACCTTGTCAAAGATGCCCGAAAAGTGCAAAAATCTATCCTGCTTATCGGGGAGATTTCCGACATCTATGTGAATAGTTTTCAAAAGATGCTTTCGGATGAGAACTACACGCCGGATGAACTTTCCGCCATCGCCTACGGCTATACCCAACTGTTGCAGGAAAGTTCCGATGTGCTGGAAGAAATGAAAAGCGTGGTGAACATCAACGGGCTTTCCATGTCGGACAAGGAACGGATGGACGTTATCGACCGGACGTATAACGCCATCAGGAACTACCGGGATTTGGTGAGTTACTATACCCGCAAGAACATTTCCGTTTCCTACCTGCGTGCGAAAAAGAAAAAGGACACCGACCGGGTAATGGCTCTTTACGGCTCGGCGGATGAACGTTACTGGTAACCTCTAATAAATCAAAGATATGTTATTAGCAATCGAATTTGATAACCTGCATCAGATTTTACGAAGTCTGTACACGGACATGATGCCGTTATGCGGGAACATGGCGGGGGTAGCCAAAGGAATAGCGGGACTGGGGGCTTTGTTCTATGTGGCTGCTAAAGTATGGCAGTCGCTCGCCAGTGCCGAACCGATAGACGTTTACCCGCTTCTGCGTCCCTTTGTGATTGGTTTCTGCATTATGTTCTTCCCCACATTCGTACTGGGTACGATTAACAGCGTTATGTCGCCAGTAGTCAAGGGGGGTAACAATATGCTCGAAACGCAAACTTTCGATATGAACGCCTACCGGGAACAAAAGGACAAGCTGGAATATGAAGCGATGGTACGCAATCCGGAAACGGCTTACCTTGTTTCGGATGAAGCCTTTGATAAACAGATTGACGAATTGGGATGGTCTGCCAAAGATATTGCCACAATGGGCGGCATGTACATGGACAGGGCAGCCCATAATATCAAGCAATCCGTCCGGGACTGGTTCAGGGAACTTTTGGAACTGCTCTTTCAATCGGCAGCCCTTGTGATAGACACTATCCGAACCTTTTTCTTGATTGTCCTTTCCATACTGGGTCCGATAGCCTTTGCCATCAGTGTATATGATGGCTTTCAGGCGACACTGACCCAATGGATAACAAGGTACATTTCCGTTTACTTGTGGCTGCCCGTTTCAGACCTGTTCAGTTCCATTCTTGCCCGAATACAGGTGCTTATGCTGCAAAAGGATATTCAGGAGCTATCAGACCCCAATTTCATACCGGACGGGAGTAACAGCGTATACATAATTTTTATGCTGATTGGTATCATCGGTTACTTCACTATTCCCACCGTGTCGAACTGGATCATTCAGGCGGGCGGAATGGGTAACATGAGCCGGAACATAAACAGTGCGGCTAATAAAACGGGTAGCGGTGTCGGGGCGGTTGCCGGGGCAGCAACCGGAAACGCTGGCGGCAGGGTCGGCGGTAAACTAATCAAAGGTAACCAATAAATAAAAATCAAGATGGAATTTAAAAGTTTAAAGAACATTGAAACCAGTTTCAGACAGATACGTCTTTTCGGAATTGTGTTTGTCGTCATGTGTACCCTGATAACGGGGTATGCCGTTTGGAACTCCTATACGTTTGCCGAAGCGCAACGGCAAAAGATTTATGTACTGGATAGCGGCAAATCGTTGATGCTTGCGCTTTCGCAAGACCTGACACAAAACCGTCCGGTCGAAGCAAGGGAACACGTGAAGCGTTTCCACGAACTCTTTTTTACGCTCTCACCCGATAAGAACGCTATCGAAAGCAATATCAAACGGTCGCTGTTCCTTGCCGATAAGAGTGCATTTAACTATTACCGTGACCTCTCGGAAAAGGGATATTACAACCGTATCATATCGGGCAATATCAGCCAAACCATACGGATAGACAGCGTTTCATGCAATTTCGATGTGTACCCTTATGCGGTGGCTACCTATGCCCGGCAAATGATTATCCGTGAAAGCAGCGTGACCGAAAGAAGCCTTGTCACCCGTTGCCGGTTGCTGAACGCCGTTAGAAGTGACAACAACCCGCACGGCTTTATCATGGAAAGTTTCGAGATAACGGAAAATAAGGATTTGAACACCATAAAGCGGTAAGCCATGATACGGAAAATACTCTCTCCGGTTAATCGGGCGATTACCCGCATACAAGACTGGGCGGATGAAAAACTCCGCCACCTGTGCGGGCGCATGACACCGGAAATAAGGCTGGCGGTCATACTGCTTATGTTCCTGTTCTTCGGCGGGCTATCCATCTACTTCACGGTATCATCTATTTACCGGATAGGAAAAGAGGATGGCGAAATCCTGCGGATAGAACACATCAGGCTGTTGCAGCTACAAAGTAAAGACAGTACGAACATTTTTAATCAATCAGACAATGGAAGAAAAAGAAGTGAAGAATGAAGTTCCCGCACCGGAAACGGCAAAGGGAAAAGAACCTGAAAAACAGGACAAGGAAAAAATAGAACTGACCCCACAGCAGATACAGCAACGAAAAAAGATGCTGGTTTACCCGCTTATGGGACTGGTTTTCTTAGGGTCTATGTACCTGATTTTTGCATCGTCCGATAAGGACGAAACAAAGGTAGAAAACGTGGGCGGATTTAACGCCGATATTCCGCAACCCAAAGGGGACGGGATAATCAGCGATAAAAAAACTGCTTACGAACAGGAACAAATGGAGAACAAACAGGCGGACAAAATGCGCTCCTTACAGGATTTTGCCTTTTCGCTTGGAGAGGAAAACGGGAACGGGGAAGAATTGACCCTGATAAATGATGCTCCGGCGGAAAAACCGAAAACCAATGTAATAGATTTCGGGGCGGGTGCGCCGAACAATAGCCATTCCTCTATCCAATCTTCGGCGGCAGCTTACCGGGACATGAACCGTCAGTTAGGCAGTTTCTACGAGACACCGAAAGAGGACAAGGAAAAAGAGGAACTCAAACGTCAGGTGGAAGAACTCACAACCCGGCTCGATGCGAAAGAAAACGGTGCGGGCAGCATGGATGAACAGGTGGCTCTTATGGAAAAGTCTTACGAACTGGCGGCAAAGTATATGAACGGACAGAACGGGCAAAGCGTACCACCGCAACCGGGACAGATTGCACAGGTCGCACCATCCGCACCTGTTCAGGGCAAAGGAAATGCCACACCTGTAAAATCGGTATCGGACAAGACGGTTTCAGGATTGCAACAGCCCATGAGCAACAGCGAATTTATCGCCGAATACGGCAAGCCACGCAATTATGGATTTAACACGGCGGTCGGCAGCAGCTATTCGATGGGAAAGAACACTATCCGGGCGTGTGTTCATAACGACCAAACACTTATGGACGGGCAGACCGTTAAACTCCGGCTGTTAGAACCCCTGCAAGCGGGAAACGTCATTGTCCCGAAAAACAGCCTTGTATCGGGAAGTGCCAAAGTTCAGGGGGAACGGCTCGACATACTGGTGTCCTCGCTCGAATATGCGGGTAACATCATTCCGGTGGAACTTGCCGTTTACGACAGTGACGGGCAAAAGGGGCTTTCCGTTCCCTCGTCATTGGAACAGGAAGCGGCCAAAGAAGCGATGGCGAACATCGGTGCTGGGCTGGGGACGAGTATTTCTTTTGCGCAATCCGCCGGGCAGCAGGTCGCAATGGATATTACAAGGGGCTTGATGCAGGGCGGATCACAATACCTCGCCAAGAAATTCAGAACGGTAAAAGTACACCTGAAAGCAAACTATCAGGTGATGCTTTACGCCAAACAACAGTAATTTATTTATCAACCATAAAAATTTCAATCCAAATGAAAAAGTTAATTATCATGTTTGCCCTGCTTTTGGGCGTGGTTTCAATGAAAGCACAAAGTAACGATTTGTATCAGGGCATAACTAAAAAGCTGCCTTACCGCCAAATGGTGACACCTTACGGCGTACAGGTGACGTTTGCCAAAACGGTACATATTATTTTCCCGTCTGCCGTGAAGTACGTGGATTTAGGCAGTAACTACATTATTGCTGGGAAAGCGGACGGGGCGGAAAATGTTGTCAGGGTAAAAGCTACGACAGAGGGTTTTCCCGGTGAAACAAACTTTTCCGTTATCTGTGAGGATGGCAGCTTTTATTCCTTTAATGCGAAGTACGCACACGAACCGGAAATGCTGAACATCGAAATGAAAGACTTCTTGGAGAATGAGGACACAACGGATTTCAGCCATACCCGGATGAACATCTATTTCCGTGAACTGGGTAACGAAAGCCCGCTTTTGGCAAAGCTGATTATGCAGTCCATCTACAAGAACAATGACCGGGAAATAAAGCATTTGGGATGCAAGCGTTTCGGGGTGCAGTTCTTGGTAAAGGGGATTTATTCGCATAACGGGCTGTTCTACTTCCATACACAAACAAGGAACAGTTCAAACGTACCGTTTGATACCGATTTTATCCGCTTCAAGATTGTGGATAAGAAAGTAGCCAAAAGGACAGCTATTCAGGAAACCGTTATCGACCCGGTACGGAGTTATAACGAGATACTGGTTATCGGTGGCAAAAGTACCGTCCGCACCGTGTACACCGTTCCACAGTTCACTATCCCTGACGATAAGATATTGGTTATCGAACTGGTGGAAAAGAACGGGGGCAGACACCAAACTATCCGGGTGGAAAATTCGGATATAGTGGCAGCCAAAGTGATTAATGAACTTAAAATCAAATGAACATGAAAAGGATATGTTGTATTATATCCCTTTTTGCGCTGTGCCTGACTTTCAACCAGGCACACGCACAAAGATGTCTGCCGGGAATGAAAGGTTTGCAGGTCACGGGCGGCATGGCGGACGGCGTTCACTGGAACAGTAAAAGTGATTTCGCTTATTACTTCGGGGCGGCTCTCTCTACCTATACCAAGAACGGGAACAGGTGGGTTATCGGCGGGGAATACCTCGAAAAGCATTATCCCTACAAGGATTTGCAGATACCAGTCAGCCAGTTTACAGGTGAGGGCGGTTATTACCTGAACTTCCTTTCAGACCGGAAGAAAACCTTTTTCCTTTCGCTGGGATTGTCTGCCCTTGCCGGGTATGAAACAAGCAACTGGGGAGATAAATTGCTGCCCGATGGTTCGATGCTGACGGATAAGGACGGTTTTGTCTATGGCGGTGCGCTGACACTGGAACTGGAGAGTTACATTACTGACCGGGTGGTATTCTTGATTAACGCACGGGAAAGATGCCTGTTCGGTTCTTCAGTCGGAAAGTTCCACACACAATTCGGTATCGGTCTAAAGATAATAATGTGATAAACTAACCTGTTATATATAATGTATATGAGAAAGATTTTAAGCCGTATTTTGATAGGCTGCTATGTAATGGGCGCCTTGTTATTGGTAGGTGCGTGTAATGACAACGTGGATGTACAGCAGTCCTACCCGTTCAGTATCGAAACGATGCCAGTGCCGAAAAAATTAAAGGTGGGTGAAACTGCCGAAATCAGGTGTCAGCTTCACCGGGACGGGCGGTTTGAGGAAACAAAGTATTTCATCCGTTATTTCCAGCCGGACGGGACGGGAACGTTGAAAATGTCCGATGGGACGGTTTTACTGCCGAATGACCTGTACCCGCTTCCGGGTGAAACATTCCGGCTTTATTATACCTCTGCATCCACCGACCAACAAACGGTAGATGTGTATTTTCAGGATAGTTTCGGGCAGTTGGTACAACTTACGTTTTCCTTTAATAATGATAACAGTAAGGAAGAACCGGGGGAATAAAAATGGAAACATGGGTTGCATACCTTGTATTTCTCGCTCTCTTTTGGGGTTACACTGCATTTGAACTGAAAAATACCCCTACCGATGTGGAACTATGGGGCGAAGAACTGGAATGACAAGGGATTTATTAAGTAATGACCGCCGGGACAAACCCGGCGGTCATTTGTCTGTTTATAAGGAACTACAAAGGTTTCTTTGCTATCTTTCTTTGCCCGCTTCGGCTCACTGAAAGAAAGTAGCGGCGGCAAATCTGCCGCCGTTCTTCATTAACCGATTAAAATGTTCTTTACGGGTATGTTATGTTCCAGCCATTCTTTGACACATTCCATGTTATATTCGCTCGTTATAACCGCCTTATCTACGTCTATGGGCGTAAAACGGGTGCTTTCGTAGCTATCTATCCAGCCTTTCAGGGAACAGACACCCCATGTTTTTACATCCTCGAAAATACCGTCCAGTGTGCCGATGGCTTCGCCGAAAGTAACTACCATTGTATCGAAAGTTGTTTTGTCGGGTAACAATTCCAAATATTTCAATGAGCCGAAGCCGTCCGCCTTACGTCCGAAAGACCAGTCATAAGAATAAAGTTCATCACCCCATTGGTGCGGCGTGTCGAAACGTACTTTCACCTGCACGGAATGTTCGTTTTCTTCTATGGCTTCAATTACACCCGTTACCAGTAAGCCCGTAAATATGCACTTGCAACGTCTGCCGATAATCTTTTTATTTACTTCTGTTGTTTTCATAAATCTACCTTTTAAACCGTTATTGTACCTTTTCTTTCTTTGCTATCCATTCATCCCGCCGTTTGCGGCACTCGTCCAGTGTTTTGGCAACGGTGCTGAACAGTTCGTTATCCGTGTGGCGGTAATCATATTGAAAATAGATTTGTCCCCTGAATGCGCCTAAACA
>OGNY01002311.1_pt1 | contig 9954 bp, 4 predicted proteins | sample 1573551 | NCBI WGS metagenome assembly OGNY01 (sample SAMEA2581885, study PRJEB24529) | metagenome | biome: Human gut stool | place: China | collected 2011
GAACGACAAGATTTTTCAAGCGTTCGCACCGGTGAGAACACCGTTCGCGCGCGTGCGAGAATTCATTTAGGATACCGTCATTTATAAAAATTATATCCCCTCACTTATTGAAATTTATTTGTAAAAAAACTAACAAATGAAATTCTTCGCAAGAGCCTGATTATCTCTCCCCGCAACTCCTTCTAAACAACCAATCAAATAAATAACAAAATCAAATCATAAAAATTTCCTTTATTTGAAGCTTCTCTCTCGCCAGCTGAAAAATAAGAGCCGAGTTTTTAGGCTCAGCTCTCAAAGTCTTAATTAATGGCAGTCAAACCCCACTGCCGTCTTTTGGTCTTTTGAATTTATTCTTGTTTCTTCTGTGCCGCTTTCTTCTGGTCTCCGGCCAGCACAAAAGTAATTTCATCAGGTTTGATGTATTTACGCAGTGCAGCGCTGACATCAGCTGTCGTCAGCTTAGAAATGGCTTCTGCCTGTTTCTTACTGAATGCCCATGTACGTTGATTTTCCATCTTGTCGTTCCAAGAGCGGGCAACCACATCGTCCTGAGAACGAGAGACCTGCATTGCCTGCAGCAGACCTTTCTTGGCTTCCTCTACCTCTTGGTCTGTAAAGCCGTCTATAGTCGCTTTAGCAATCACGTCGCGGGCACTGGCTTCTGCCTGAAGCATGTTCTCAGGAGCCACAATCGCACGGAAAACAAAGATACCGTTATTGCCCTTCGCAGGAATACGGACGTGAGAACCGGCACCGTAAGAGAGGCCTTCTTTCTGACGCAGTCTTTCAATCAAGCGATTAGAAAGTCCTGTGCCGCCGCCCAGAATCCAGTTGGCCACCGTCAGTGCCGGAGCATCCGGCGATGTGTCGTTGATCGGGAACACGGAGCGAGCAACGATAGTTGCGTTTTCCTTGTCAGGCGTATCAATCACGACGCGAGTGGCCTGAACAGGACGGTATTCCGTTACGATCGGAGCGTAATGAGCTTTAGAAACGTACTTGGCGTAGTCATCGCGAATGATCTTTTCAACGGCCTTCGGATCAAAGTCACCGACGATAGAAATCTCACCTCTGGACGTGCCGCCGAATTCTTTATAGAAAGCTCTGACCTGATCAACTGTCAATCTATTTAACTGTTCCAGCGACTCATCTAAAGAGTATTCATGGCGAGGGTCGCCTTTCGGATAAGTATTGAAATGCTGCGTAATCGCATTCTGTGCCAGCGCATCCGGCTTATCACGCATGCTTTCAATCATGACCTGCATCTGCTTTTTGAACTGATCAAATTCATCCTGAGGCATGATCGAGTTGTGCATAACATCGAACACCAACTCAAGAGCGGCCGGAAGATTCTTTCTCGTCGTCGTGAAGTTCGTAATGGAACCGGCCATCTTCAGTTCGGTCATACGATCTTCAATCTCAGAACGCGTCATCGTCTTTGTTCCGCGGGTCAGCATCGCTGCGGCAACAGGTTGAAGACTGGACTTACCGAAAAGATTCTTCTCGTCACCGGACTTGAACTTCATGCAGACAGTCACGGTTTCACCGCGTGTCTGTTTCGGCAGCAGAGCAATATTCAGATCACCGATATCGATACGCTGTGTTCTCTTGTCGAGGTTATCGAAAGAAGAGTCAAAAGCTTCAATCTTCTGAGCGGCTCCCTGCGGCTTGTAGTTCGCCAGCAGTTCTTCTGCGCTCGGGGCCTTTGTGATCTCTGCGCGCTGAGGATTGTCATCAGGAATGAAAAGTCCGACGACGCGGTTGTCTCGCACGAAATACTTATCAGCCGCACTATCAGCCTGCTGAGCAGTGACGTCTTTGGTCTTATCGCGTCCGTAGAAGAAAAGTCTCCAGTCACCAAGTGCAATGTACTCGGACAAACCGACACCGAATCCTTCCGGATCGGCAAAGGCGCGTTCGTACATCGTTTCCATCTGAGCCTTGGTTCTAGTCAGCTCTTTAGAAGTCACAGGCTTCTGCTTCAGAGAACCTTCAATCGTCTCGATGAGCTTATCTTTAACTTTTTCTAGTGATTCGCCCTTCTTAACCGAGGCTCCGAAAATCACAAAGCCCGGTTCCTTAGCGCCGACGGCATAGCCGAAGACATTGGCAGCCAAACCGGTTTTAACTAAGGCGTCATACAAACGACCGTTAGGAGAGTCAGCCAGTACTTCAGTCGCAACTTCTACACCTAAAGCATCAGGATGCAGAGCGCTCGGAATGCGATAGCCGACAGCCACCATCTGAGTTTCACCCTTGCGGCGGATCTCAAAAACGCGCTCACCGTCCGCAGTCGGTTCCACTGTCCATTCAGCAGGAAGCGCTTCTTTCGGATTCTGAATTAAAGAGAAATCCTTAACGATCCATTCCAGCGTCTTCTGCACGTCGAACTTACCGCTAACGGTTAAAACAGCGTTGTCCGGACGGTAATAGCGATGATAGAAAGCCTGAAGGTTTTCGATACGAACGTGCTCAATATCGCTTCTGTTGCCAATAGTGCTCTTGCCGTAGTTATGCCAGTCGTACATCATGGACTGCATACGCTTCATCAATACGCTGGACGGACGGTTCTCGCCCATCTCGTATTCATTGCGCACAACGCTCATTTCGCTGTCCAAGTCTTTTTTAGCGATAAAGGAGTTGCGCATAGCATCTGCACTCCAAGCTAAAGCGAACTTGAGGTTGTCTTCAGTAGCGGTAAAAGACACATAGTAATTTGTGCGATCCAGCCAAGTGGAACCGTTCATGCGGAAACCGCGGTTCGTAAATTCTTTGGTCGGATTCGGGAAGTTTTTGCTTCCTTTAAAAATCAGATGCTCGAGCAAATGAGCCATACCGGTTTCGCCGTAGTTTTCCTGACGAGAGCCGACCAAGTAAGTCATGTTAACGGTCGCCGTATCTTTAGAGGCATCCGGGAAAAGAACCACGCGTAATCCGTTGGCAAGACGGTATTCCGTTACGCCTTCAATACTCGGCCCTTGGGTCACACCGGCCGGAAGTGCAGTACCGGCTTGCGAAACGCTGACCGGTGCTTTTGTTTCTTCTGCTTGTGTATTCATCATCGTAAAGGCTGAAGCGACACAGGCCGCTACAGCAAGTTTCTTCGCAATTTTCATAGAAAATAATTGTCTGTTCTAACAAATTGTTTGCTAAGGATAATCCGCTTGTCTTAAGACAACGTTCAATCAGCTCCCGGAAACCAATAAAACTTTGTCTAATTTGTAAGACTTTTTGTATAGAAATGAGAAATATTCTTCTTTTCAATATAGTTTTAGCTTGAAGCGCGAAGAATTAATTTAGATTGAGTCTTCATTCATCTGCGTGGCCAATAAGTTATTTAAAGGAAAGAAATCTCATTCATGTGACTCCAAAAGTAGGACGCGGCCGTTCCTCGCTTTTCTTTTCGGACTTTTCTTCATCAATTGATGACGATTCACCGCATTATTAGCCTGCTTAATCCTCCATCCCTCTTGTAGGTGATTTTTCTTTCGTCTAATTCAAAAAATTCAAGAAGTTATTAGAAGTTTCCCGAGTACGATTTTGAATTACCCGCTCCTCCAAAATTGAGTAGAATGTGGCGGTTAACTCAGGCGAAGAAAGCGTCTTAAAGAAGTTAAATAAGCGGCCTTCCTCGCATTTTTTGGATGAATTAAATTTAATTATGAAAAAACTCCTTCTCGCAACAGCTCTGGCAGCCCTTACCGCTCCCGTCTTCGCCCAGACCGCCTTCACCGTTAACGGTCAGACAGTTTCTGTGGCTGAACAGAAAGAACTTATGAAAGTTCTTGCCGACCGCGGAGTCAAAGACCAGAAACAGCAGCTCGAGGCTGCCCGCAGCATCCTCGCTCAGGAAAAACTCATCGAAGAAGCTGCTAAGAAAGCCAATATCGCTCAGGACCCTGCCGTTAAGGCACTGATTGCAGAACGCAAGACCGAGATTTACTCTGCTGAACTGGTTCGTAAGAATGCAGCTGCTCACCCGCTGACAGACGCCGACCTCAAGAAGACTTACGAAGAAGTCAAAAAGCAATACGATCCGAATGAAATCAAAGTTCGTCACATCCTGGTTAAAACCGAGCAGGAAGCCAAAGACATCATTAAGTCTTTAAATGCAGGCGGTGACTTTGCCGCGATCGCAAAAGAGAAATCTTTGGATCAGGGCACAGCCGCTCAGGGCGGAGAAATCCCGTTCACCAACATCCGCAGAATTGCAATCCCCGGATTTGCTGAAACTGCCATGGCTCTGAACAAAGGCTCTCTGCTTCCCGTTCCTTTCCACAGCGCACTCGGTTATCACGTTATCCAGCTTCAGGACAAGCGAGAAGTACCTCTGCCCTCTTTTGACGCTCTAAAACCTCAGATTCAGAATCTGGCTGCTCAACGTCAGGCCCAGCAGTACATGGCTGATCTGATGAGAAACGCTAAGATCGCAGAAGCCGCTCCGGCTAAGAAAAATCTTCTAAGTAATTTCCATTGATGCTTAAGAAAGGTCGCTTCGGCGGCCTTTTTTGCCAATTGAAAATGAAAATCTCTAAAGTCGGCTAATAGCGGGGAGAGTAAATAGGATTATCCCTGTAAATTAGGGATGAAACCAGCTGTTCTTAAGAGTCGCGTAATGATATACCTCTATTTAACAAAAAACGGATTTTTAAGTAGAATTCATTGAATTTGAAAGTTTCATTACCTGAAACGATTTTGTTGTTGGAAAAAAGAGAGTGAAGTTCCTTTACGACCTTTTGCCGGTGATTTTGTTCTTCGGCACATTTAAAGTTGCTCAGACAAATCCGGACTCTGCGGCTGCGCTTTGCAACCAATGGCTGGGAAGCGGCTTTCAAGCCGACCAGGCCCCGGTTATTTGTGCCACGGCTGCTGCGATAATCGTGTCGCTTCTTCAGATCGGCGTGAAATTTGTACGCCGTGAGAAGATCGATCCGATGCTGTGGATTTCTGTTGCCGTCATCTTAGTCTTCGGCTCTCTGACAATCTTGCTTCACGATGAAATGTTCATCAAATGGAAACCCACGATCCTTTACTGGATCTTTGGCGGAATCCTTTTGGGCGGTTCTTTCATGCATAAGAACTTCCTTAAGTCGCTTCTCGGTAATAAAGTTTCTCTTCCGGAACCTGCATGGAATATTCTCCTTCGCGGTTGGATCGGTTTTTTTGCCGTTACCGGTGTTCTTAATCTTATAGTTGCCTACACATGCTCCACCGACGTGTGGGTGAATTTCAAACTGTTCGGGCTGATGGGACTGACGCTCCTCTTTACCCTAGGCGTCGGCTTTTATATTTCTCGATTTATCCCTGAATCTGATTCGGAAGGAAAATAAAGATGAGTCACACTCCCACATTAGAAAGAATCAGCCAAGCGCTTGAGCCGATTTTCCCAATCGAGCTTCGCTTTACTGATTACACAAGACCTGAAGCCGGCAGAGCTCCTGCTGCAGGCTCCCTCTACCACCTCTTTGTCATTTCCAGACGTTTTGAAGGTCTGCCGAAAATTGACCGACACCGAATCGTTTACGAATACTTGAAACCTTTTATCGGTCACGGTATTCACAACATCAATATGACATTGCTGGCGCCGAGCGAATCTCGCCACTAATATTTTTATTTGAGGCTGCAGGTGCTTAAGTCCTTTGTGCTCGCCGCTGCGCTTGCCGGCGTCCTTCCTGCAGCCGTTGCTCAAACTGCCTTTACGGTTAACGGACAATTTGTTTCCGTAGAAGAACAAAAGCAGTTAATGGACTTCCTGAGAGCCAACGGCGTAACCAATGAAAAGCAGCTTAAAAACGCAGCCCGAAGCATTCTTCTCGAACAAAAAATCATCGAACAAGCTGCCAGAAATGAAGGTCTTCTAGAAGATCCTCGAGTTCGTGTTTTAACTTCGGAAAAACAGGCTCAGCTTTACGGATCGATTCTGAGCCGCCGATATGCTTCTGAGCATCCGATCACGGAAGAACAGGTTCGGAATCGTTACGACTCACTTCTCTCTAGCTACGATCCACACGAAATCAAATTTCGACATATCTTGGTAAAGACACCGGAAGAGGCTAGAGAAATTATTCAATCTCTCAAGGTAGGTTCCGATTTTGGTTCTCTCGCTAAAGAGAGATCTTTGGACCAAAGTACCTCTCAAAACGGCGGACAGATTCCTTTTACGAATATTCGTAATGTCTTGGTTCCGGGCCTAGCAGAAGCGATCCTCGCGCTTCAACCAGGTGACCTTCTTCCTGTTCCTTTCAAAAGCAAACTTGGATTTCACGTCGTACTTCTTGAGGAAAAACGAGAAGTTCCTTTTCCTTCTTACGAAGAGATAAAACCCAAGCTACTTGCGGACCTCGAAAGACTTCAGACAACAGAATTTCTGAACAAACTTCAGAAGCAAGCGGAAATTATTCCAGAATCCCCGGATTAGCCCGCCTTTGGCTCCCTAGGCAGCTTTCTCTATATTGCTTCTTTTCTAAAGTAAGCATGAGTTACAGAATTCCCTGAGCTCACATATGAATAATAGGGCTGAGAATTTCTCAGCCCTACAGTAATCTTCAATCGTTCCGGGAAATTCCAAAACTTGTCATTACCCGGAAGTGAGCGAAGCTAATTAAAAGCTATAACGAAGGCTTACTTGACCGAACGCTTCTTTAGCTTTGTTTTGACCAGCGGCAAAACCGACGAAAGCACCTGCTCTCCAAGCGCCCTTTCCAGTTTCTACACCGATCTTGGCACGACCGACATTCTTGGTCCAAACATCCATCTTGACGGAACCGATATCACTTCCTTCAATCGTAGTCGCTCGAACATTGTGGTCTCCGAACGTCGGAACATAGGCTACATCAATATTCGGTTTGACCATCCAGCCGTTTTCGAAAGTCTTCTTACCTGTGAAGGCTACGCCGATAGGCATATTGACCATATTCTGATGAGTAGAGCCAACCTTCGTTCCGTTGGAAGTTGTGTAACCCTTCGCATTCACACGAAGATAGTTCACACCAATATACGGAACAACGCGGCAAGCAGAACTCAGAGCAAAAGATGTTTCCGCACGGGCGCCAATACTAAAGACGTGTGCGTGGACGCCATTTGCCTTTGTATAACCTACGGAAGAATCGCTTAGGTCGTTCTTGCTATAGGTATAAGAGGCTTGTCCGACAAGGTTAAATCTTTCGGCAAAGCGCTTAGCTACATAAGCCTCTAAGCCGTAGTAATCAACATCGTTCTTAACACCGGAGTTATCTCCTCTACCCTTGACTTTACCAGCGCCAAGGTTAGCCAGTGCACCAAACGTCCAGTCATTGATACTATGGTCTGCACCGAACGCGATACCGCCAAGATTTGTTCGAATCTTGTTCATCGAAGAGTTTCCGCCCATTGTCTGAGTAATTCCCGTAACTTCAGCAAAAGCTTCCGTTCTGTTTGTGTAATCACGAGTCAAAGAGGCGCGTTTAGAAGAGACATCCAAAGCGATCAGTGAGGCATCCGTGGCAACAGTCTGAACACCGGCTGCAGCAGCCAAGTTCATACCAGCCTTCAAATTAGCCATATTGATCTTACGATCTGAGTCAACTCTAGCCTTTAATGCACTGTCGGCCGGTAGATTTGCGTAGAAGTGACCCACATCGGGATCATCGATTCCTAATGCTTTCTGGTCTTCTTCGGACTTTGGCTTGAGTGTGAAGATATGAGTATGATCCTCGTCCAACTTCTTCAGTTCCAACAGCTGGTTGTCGCTTGTGAAGTTCTGCTGGATTTCAGAGACATCTGTTCCAAGATTTACCTTCGATCCGTTCTCGGCCTTGACAAACCTCAGCTGAGCATCAGGATGCATTTCCCAATTAGCCTTCGCAACCGTTGTTACAGACGGATCAACGTTCACAATCACTTGACCGTTGCTGCCTACTTTCACTGTTCCAATGCTAGGAGCGTCAGCTGCGGCGACAGCCATAAGTTTGACTGTATTGGCTTCATCAACATTGCCTACGACGATATCTGAATAAATCGTTCCGTGATCCTCGGAAGAAATATAAAAGGTTGGCTTGGAGTTATCGACGAAGTCATGATGTTCTTTCGCTTCATGAGCGTTCGTGATGCCTAAAGCACCGTTAACAACCTTAACAGAGACGGAAGCCATTTCTGACTTCAATTCAGGGATGCTGACAAAAGCCGGAGTTCTTTCTGTTCCGACGACGTAGTTTCCTCTATCACCTTCATCATTTACAGCGAGTGTAAATGTTCCGCTATTAAAGGTTGTCGAACGTCCTTCTGTATTTACTACCTTTATGTTGGAGATTGTGCTTGTATCAGCGGTGACAGTATCAAAGTCAATGAACTTGAGTCCGTTATCTTCTCTGTCTCCTACAAAGGTTACGTCAGCTTTTGCCAATTGGCTCGCATCGATAACGGAATTTTCTTTTGTAAACTTAAAGTTACTTCCGATTTTGAGATCAAGGTTGCCAACAGAAGCGGTTCCTCCTTCAATAGTTTTTCCTGAGGTAAAGAATTCACCGTTTAAAGAACCTGACAAAAGCTTGACAGAAACATCACCGATAGAAGTTCTTGAGTTTTCTCCAATCGAAACACCTCCCATGTAGAGGTTGCCATTGAGCTCAGCTCCATCAATAATAACGTCAGCCGTGCCAACAGAAGAGTAACCACCGTTTGAAGCTAGACCACCGATAAAGACATCAGCGGTATCCGAAGTTTTTCCGGGAGCGCCTGTGACTTTGACACCAGAACCAAGCTGAAGAGTGACCTTATCAACGAAAGCTCCGGCAGTTTCTCCGTTAGCCCCTATCGAAGCTCCGCCTCCTATAATGGCAACTTTCTCTTTAGCAGCATTGTCAAGAAGGTTGGATGCGACGTTAATGAACTGTCCTAATGTCCCCTTTAATCCCGGACCCTCAGGCATTTGTGAAGGTTGTTGATCAAGTGCCGTCCAGTTCAAATAACTAAAGGTGATATCCTTCCCTGCGGCAATAATAGAAACGTCGTTAGCGTTTGTTTGGACATTCGTTCCTTCTCCGGAAAGGTCTAAGGCCAGACCACCACCTAAAAGTCCATCGACCGAGCCCCCTGTGACTTGGATTACAGAAGAACCAACGTTAGCTTGTGAAGCAATTCCATCAAATTTCTCGTTGGAACCTGCAAAAGCAGCAGCCCCACCACCGATTACACCAATGTTCTCACCTCCATTGATCGTAATGGTAGAAGATCCGCGGATATTTGCTATTGCAATAGGATCGGAGCCGTAACCAGAGGCTAGAGCTACACCGCCTCCAACAAGGCCGAAGTTGTAGCCTTTATTTACGGTAATAGAAGAATTTCCTTCAACCTCTGATTTCGCTTTTACTTGGTCGGTTCCACTCCCGTCTCTCTCAAATGCAACAGAAAGGCTGCCTCCCAATGTAAATGCAGAAAGATTATTGAATTGCTGGAACTGCTTTAAGTCACCAACGATCTTATCGAAATTTTCTCTTTCCAAGAAGGCAGAGACTGCTCCTGTTAAACCTTTATCTTTGACGGTGTCATAGATATGATGAGTCGTTGTTTTGATTAAGCTTACGAGCTTAGTTTTCTCTTCGCCAGAAAGAGTTTCATTTGAAACATCTTTACCCAAGACAATATTAGTGGATTTAACCGTACTAGTAACGTTGGAGCCACCTTCTGAACCGAAAGGCTTGTATGCAATCGCAGAACCTCCGCCCGCTACTGCAAAAGTCACTGCGCTGTCAATTCCAATTTGAACATTGCCCGCAGTCGTTGTTGCATTTCCCAACTGATTCTTGTCTTTGAGTTCGATTGAAATTTTATGGCCGCTTAAGGTATGGTCTCCTTCCAGTTTGTTCACAATGAAATCGGGAGCTTTTGTCGTAAAGGCCAACCCGCCTCCGGTTAAAAAACCGACGGAAGATCCGTCAATATTTATGACAGAATCTCCTTTCACTTCGCTAGGAGCAT